>Ga0207678_10001160_pt1 | contig 24130 bp, 22 predicted proteins | sample KBSC63metaG_FD_184319 | JGI IMG/M metagenome (GOLD analysis project Ga0207678, IMG submission 184319) | Corn rhizosphere microbial communities from Kellogg Biological Station, Michigan, USA - KBS C6-3 metaG (SPAdes) (version 2) | ecosystem: Host-associated > Plants > Roots > Rhizosphere > Soil ... | reverse complement strand
AACTCGTGCGCGATAACCGGCAGCGCGACATTGGCGATCGCCCCGTCGAGCACCGCCATCGTGAGCGCGAGCCAGATGCTGATCACCGACCAGTAGCGGCGCGGGATCGGCAGCCCGTCTTCGTGCTGCACATGCTGGGGAGCGGTCTGGACGTTCACTGCTGCAGGCCCATCGTTCGATGCCCAACGAACCGCAAGCGGTCGCGGATGCGGTGGCTAAAAAGCCGAGCCGTCGCGGGCGCAAATAAAGCTCCCGGTAACCATTCCTCCGTAGCGTGCGGGCCAAGGAGGAAGGCGAAACGTGAACCCTCGACAGGGCCAGATCGCGAACATCGCGCCGGATCACCCGCTGAGCGGGCTCGAGCCCGAGCTCGTCAAGCGCGGCGTCCTAATGCCGCTGATTTCCGTGATCGTTCCGGTGAAGGACGAGCAAGCCGCCATCCTTCCCTTCGTGCAGCGCGTCTCGGCGATCCTCGACGAAATCGCGATGAACCAGAGCTGGGAAATCCTGTTCGTCGATGACGGAAGCACCGACGGGACGTTGGCCGCGATCGCCGCCGCCAACCAGCGCGAGAGGCGGGTGCGCGCCCTCTCCCTGTCCCGCAATTTCGGCAAGGAAGCAGCGCTGAGCGCCGGCCTCGACCATGCGCGCGGGCGGGCGGTGGTCCCGATGGACGTCGACATGCAGGACCCGCCCGAGGTCCTGGCTGAAATGGTCGCCAAATGGCTCGATGGCTTCGAGATGGTATTCGGAGTCCGCCGCTCGCGAAGCCAGGATTCCCTCGCCAAGCGCTTCACGGCCGGTCTCTATTACCGCGCGCACAACGCAGTTTCGAACGACAAGATTCCCGAGAATGCCGGCGATTTCCGGCTTCTCGACCGCAAGGTGGTCGAAGTCATCCGCAAGCTTCCCGAGCGCAACCGGTTCATGAAGGGCCTGTTCGCCTGGGCCGGCTTCCGGCAGGCGGCAGTCGAGTACGACCGGGCCGAGCGCACGAGCGGCAAGAGCAAGTTCGGCTACTGGAAGCTGTGGACGCTCGCGCTCGACGGAATCACCTCGGCGTCGACGGTGCCGCTGCGCATCTGGTCCTATGTCGGAGCGGTCGTGGCCCTCATCGCGATCGGCTACGGAAGCTTTCTGGCGCTCGACACGATGTTCTTCGGCAACCCCGTGCCCGGCTATGCCTCGATCATGGTCTCGGTGCTGTTTCTCGGCGGGATCCAGCTGATCTCGCTAGGGGTCCTGGGCGAATATGTCGGGCGGATCCTGACCGAGACGAAGCAGCGGCCGCTCTACGTGGTGCGCGACACGATTGGGATCGACGCGCCGGCCCGCTAACGGCCGAGGATCATGTCCACGAGCTGGCGCAGGTTGGCGAACTCGGCGACGCGGAGGCCTTCGACTCCCTTTATTCCCTTTGGCACCCACGCGCTCTCGAAGCCGAGCTTGGCGGCTTCCTTCAGCCTCAGGCCCGCGTGCGCAACCGGCCGGATTTCGCCTGACAAAGCAATTTCGCCCAGCACCACGCATTCGCCCGGCACCGGCCGTTCGGACATTGCTGAAACGAGGGCCGCGGCAACCGCAAGGTCCGCGCCCGGGTCGCTGAGACGATAGCCGCCGGCGACGTTGAGATAGACCTCCGCCGTCGCGAAGCTCATGCCGCAGCGCGCTTCGAGCACAGCGAGGATCATGGCGAGACGGCCACTATCCCAGCCCACCGCCGCGCGGCGCGGCGTGGCGCCGGTCGCGAGGCGCACCGTTAGCGCCTGGATCTCGACCAGCACCGGGCGCGAGCCCTCGATCGCGGGGAACACGCTGGTGCCGCTGACCGGCTCGCCGCGGTGAGTCAGGAACAAAGCCGAGGGGTTGGGCACTTCGGTCAGCCCCTGCCCTTCCATCGCGAACACGCCGATCTCGTCGGTCCCGCCGAAGCGGTTCTTCATGGCGCGGAGGATTCGATACTGGTGGCTTCGCTCGCCCTCGAAGCTCAGCACCGTGTCGACCATATGCTCGAGCACCCGGGGTCCCGCGATCGTACCGTCCTTGGTGACGTGCCCGACGAGGACGACCGCGGTCCCGTGCTCCTTGGCGAAGCGGACCAGCTCCTGAGCGCTGGCGCGGACCTGGCTGACCGTGCCGGGCGCGCCCTCGATCAGGTCGGAATGCATCGTCTGGATCGAGTCGATGACCAGCAGCGCGGGAATCTCGCTGCCCATCGTGGTCAGGATGTCGCGGACCGACGTCGCCGCCGCGAGCCGTACCGGCGCAGCGCCGAGCCCCAGGCGAACCGCGCGCAGGCGTACCTGCTCGGCGGATTCCTCACCGGAGACATAGACGACGCGATTTGGGGAGAGTCCCTGTCCAGGGACTGTCCCCTCCGCCACCCTTGCCGCGACCTGCAGCAGCAAAGTCGACTTGCCGATGCCCGGATCGCCGCCGACGAGCATCGCGGAGCCCGCGACGATGCCGCCGCCGATCGCGCGGTCGAACTCGGCGAGCCCGCTCGGAAGCCGCTCGGGAAGCGCCGCCGGTGTTTCCAGCCCGACGAGCGGGATCACCCGTCCGCCGCCCTGCAGATTGTGCCTGGCCGCGAAGATGCTCGACACCTCGGCCGCTTCCTGGACGAGAGTGTTCCACTCGGCGCAATCGGGGCATTGGCCCTGCCAGCGGCTGCTGACCGAGCCGCAGGCCTGGCAGACGTATCGGGATTTGGGCTTGGCCATCCACGCCAGCCTAGCCTCGCCGGGACGCTTCGCAAGCGATAGAAGGCGGCAAACAGGGGAGCGCGCGTGGCCGACGTCTTCTTGTCTTACGCAAGACCCGACGCCGCCGCGGCGGAGCGGATCGCGCGCGAGCTCGGCAGCGCCGGCTGGGCGGTCTGGTACGACCGCGAGCTTCCGGCCCATCGCGCTTACGCGGACGTGATCGCATCGGAGCTCGAGTCCGCCGCGGCGGTGCTGGTGCTGTGGTCGAATATGTCGATTGCCTCCGAGTGGGTCCGATCGGAGGCGAACCGCGCGCGCGAGCTGCACAAGCTCGTCCAGGCGCGGCTCGACGATGCGCGCCTGCCGATGCCGTTCGACCAGATCGAATGCGCAGAGCTCTCCAAATGGCGAGGCCGGACCTCGCATTCCGGCTGGCGAAAGGTGTCGAAAAGCATCGGCGCCCTCGTCGCGCGGCCGGCGAGCGAGAGCGGCCCGGAGCGATCCAAGCCGTCCTCGGATCGCCGAGGGCTACTCGCCGGAGCTGCAGCCGCGGCCATAGCGGGAGTGACAGGCATCGCGATCTGGCGCGGCCGAACGCACGATGAGCAGCTGTCGCCGCAAGCCCAGCTGTTGCTGCAGAAGGGCATTGACGCCCTTCAGAACAACGATGCTCTCGATCCGGCGGGGCCAGGCTCGACGATGCAGGCGATCGCCTTGCTGACGCAGGCAACTCAAGCAGCCCCCAATTCGGCGGTTGCCTGGGGCTCGCTTGCGCTTGCCTACGCAGTTCGCAAGCGGACCCTCGCCCTTCCGGAGCGCGCCGGACTCGATATCCGGAGCCGCGCAGCAGCGAAGCGATCGCTGGAGCTCGATCCGCGCGATCCCCGGGCACTCGGAGCGCTCCTCCTGCTCGACCCGGTGTATCGGCACTGGCTGGCGGTCGAGCGTGCCGATCGCATCGCGGTTCGAAAGAACACATCGGTCCCGCTGCTCCTTTCCATCATGTCGGACATGCTGGGGAACGTCGGCCGTTGGAACGATGCCCTCAGCTTCTCCCGGCGCATGGACCGTCAGCATTTTTTGATTCCCGGAGCGGATCGGAGGTTCATCACCGACCTTTGGGCGTCCGGCGACATTCAGGCAGCCGACGACACGCTCAAGGCTTCGGTCGAGCATTGGCCGCAGCATCCGGAAATCTGGCGGATGCGGGTAGCCTATCTCATGTACAGCGGGCGTGGCGGAGAGGCGCTCGCATTGTTGCGGAACGACGCGGAACGCCCGGACGAAATCCGCGACGATTTCGTCGATGCGATGCGAGCGGCCGCGGAAGCTCTGGGCGGAGTCCGGCCGGCTCGCTCGGCCGTTGACGTGGCGTTGGCGTTCCTCCGCCGGAACCCGGTCTCGGCCCTGCATGTCGCAAACGCCTGCAGCGCCTTGAACGCGCTCGACGACGCGTTCGATATCCTCGAAGGCTATTACTTCAATTCCGGCACATGGGCCGGAGTCGCGCCGCCGGCGGGCGACGCTGACCGGATAACGCAGCCGCTGTTCCTGCCCCCGATGAAAGCGGCCTGGAGCGACGCACGCTTCGGCGAGTTGCTCCGGCGCATCGGCCTGGAGGATTATTGGCGTCAGAGCGGAACAATTCCCGACTTCCGCCGCCGCTGACCGTTCGCCATCAGCAGCAGGGCAGACCTCGGCGACAAGCCTTGATATGCCGCAATCCATGAACGGCATTTCGCTTGCTCCGATCGGCCTGCTGCTCCTCGTGGCATGCCTGATCGCGATCATCACTCGCAGGGTCGGGCTGCCCTACAGCGTCGGGCTGGTGGCCGCGGGGCTGCTGATCGCACTGATCCCCGCGGCGCCCCGGTTCGAGCTGTCGCGCGACCTGATCTTCAACATCCTGCTCCCTCCCCTGGTGTTCGAAGCGGCGCTGCAACTGCCGTGGAAATCGTTCCGGTCCGAGCTTCCGTTCACGCTGACGATCGCCTTCGCAGGAGTCGCCCTCGCCGCGGCCGCGGTCGCATCGGGCATGCATTTCTGGCTGGGCTGGACGTGGCTCGGCGCAGCAATCTTCGCCGTGCTCATCGCGGCGACCGATCCGGTGGCGGTGATCGCCGCGTTCAAGGAGATGAACGCCGATGCCCGGCTTCGAATGCTGGTCGAATCCGAAAGCCTGTTGAATGACGGAGTCGCCGCGGTCGCGTTCGCCGTTCTGGTCGGGGTGGCGAGCGGCGCATCGCCGGGCATATCCAGCGTCGTCCCGACATTCCTCTGGACCCTGGTGGGCGGAACGCTGATCGGCGCGGCGGTGAGCGGCCCCATCCTGCTGCTTGCGGGCAGGACGTCCGATCATCTGGTGGAGATCACGCTGACGACGCTCGCCGCATATGGTTCGTTCCTGATTGCCGAAAAGCTCCACGCCTCCGGAGTCCTCGCCTCGCTGACTGCGGGGCTGATCATCGGCAATTTCGGAAGCATCGGCGCCTTCAGCGATTCGGGAAGATCCCATGTGATCGCGGCGTGGGAATTCTTCGCCTTCCTCGCCAATTCCTTCGTCTTCCTGCTGATCGGAATCCAGCTGGTCGGGGTTCCAATCGGACGCCTCGGCTGGCTGACGGCGGCGGTCGCGATCCTGCTCGTCCTCGCCGGGCGCGCACTCGCCGTTTATCCGCTGGCGGCGCTTTTCCGGTCGACGAAGCTTAGCGTCCCTTTCGCCTTCCAGAACGTGCTCTTCTGGGGCGGGCTTCGCGGAGCGCTCGGGCTTGCGCTTGCGCTCACGGTGCCGCCGTCGGTGCCCGAGCGCGGCGCGATCATTCTCTCGGCATTCGTCGTCGTCGCCTTTTCGATCTTCATCCAGGGGCTGACGATGCCGTGGCTGGTCGAGCGGCTCGGGCTGACGCGCAAGAAGCCCGCCAGGTGAGTTGCCGCTGCGCCCGCCGCCCCTTAGGCAGCCGCGCGTGAGCATCCTTCCCGAACCGCTCCGGATCGCGCAGTTCCGCCTGTTCTTCCTGGCGCGGCTGACCTGGACAATCGGCAGCCTGGCGATGGTGATCGTCATCGGCTGGCAGGTCTATGACATCGCGCGCGAGACGATGGGGCTGAAGGAGGCCGCATTCCGGCTCGGGATCATCGGCCTGGTCCAGTTCGTGCCCTTGTTCCTGCTGACGCTGGTCACCGGCTGGACGGCCGACCGGCTCGACCGGCGCTGGATCGCGCGCGGCGCGGTCGCGCTCGAGATCGGCTGCGCGGCGGCGCTCGGCTGGCTTGCGTGGACTCACGCCACGACGCTGTTTTCGCTTTATGTCGTCGCCGCGCTGCTCGGCGTCGGCCGCGCATTTGCCGGTCCTGCGCTCGGGGCTCTGGCGCCGAACCTCGTTCCGCGCGAGATCCTCCCGCGAGCGATCGCACTCTCCTCGATCGCCTGGCAGAGCGGCGCGATCCTGGGGCCGGCCCTGGGAGGCTATCTCTATGCCTACGCGCCCTACGCGCCTTATGCCGCAAGCGGAATATTGTTCGCGGTCGCGTTCGTCTGCCTCGTCGCGATCGGACCGGTGCAACGGACCGAATTGCAGCGCGGCCCGAACCCGTGGGCGCAAATGGTCGAGGGGCTCCGGTACGTCCGCCACAACCGGCTCGTCCTCGGCGCGATCAGCCTCGATTTGTTCGCGGTGCTGCTCGGCGGGGCGACGGCGATGCTGCCCGTGTTCGCGCGCGATGTGCTCCACGCCGGACCGGAGGGCCTTGGCCATCTCCGCGCGGCGCCCGCAGTGGGCGCAACACTCACCGCCGCCTTCTTCTCCGCGCGGCCGCTCAGGCGCAATGTCGGAATCAAGATGCTGGCCGCGGTCGGCGTATTCGGCGCGGGCACGATCGTCTTCGGGCTGTCGCGGTGGATGCCGCTGTCGCTCGCGTGCCTCGCTTTGCTCGGCGCTGCGGACATGTTCTCCGTCTACGTCCGCCAGTCGCTCATCCAGCTCTACACGCCGGACGAGATGCGCGGCCGGGTCGGCGCGGTCTCGCAACTGTTCATCTCGGCCTCGAACGAGCTCGGCGAGGCCGAATCGGGCTTCCTCGGCGCGGTGATCGGTCCAATCCCGGCAGTGATCGCCGGCGGGATCGGCGCCATCGGCGTGGTCTTTCTATGGTCCTGGTGGTTTCCCGAGCTGCGCCTTGCAAAAAGCTTCGACGAACCCGATTTGCGCCGCGCTAGACCAGAGGAGCACGCTTGATGAAAGCCGCCACCGTCCTCGAGACCATCGGCAATACCCCGCACATCCGCATCAACCGCCTGTTCGGCGACCGGGCCGAAGTGTGGATGAAGTCCGAGCGCGCCAACCCCGGCGGCTCGATCAAGGACCGGATCGCTCTCGCGATGGTCGAGGACGCCGAACGCTCGGGCAAGCTCAAGCCCGGTGGGACGATCATCGAGCCGACCTCGGGCAACACCGGAATCGGCCTTTCGATGGTCGCCGCGGTCAAGGGCTACAAATTGATCCTGGTCATGCCCGAAAGCATGAGCCTCGAGCGCCGCCGGCTGATGCTGGCGTACGGGGCGACCTTCGACCTCACCGCCAAGGAAAAGGGCATGTCGGGCGCCGTCGACCGCGCCCGCGAGCTGGTCGAGCAGACCCCGAACAGCTGGATGCCGCAGCAGTTCGACAACCCTGCCAACGTCGAGGTGCATCGCCGCACGACCGCGCAGGAAATCCTCCGCGACTTCGCCGACACGCCGCTCGACGCGATCATCACGGGGGTCGGGACCGGAGGCCACATCACCGGGTGCGCCGAGGTGCTGAAACCCGTCTGGCCGAACCTCAAGGTCTTCGCGGTGGAGCCGGCGCTCGCGCCCTTGCTGAGCGGCGGAAAGGCGGGGCCGCACCCGATCCAGGGGCTTGGCGCCAACTTCATCCCGAGCATTCTCAACACGGACATCCTAGACGGGATCATCGACGTCGATGCCGGGGAAGCGAAGGAAATGGCCCGGCGAGCGGCACGCGAAGAGGGCTTGCTGATCGGGATCTCGTCGGGCGCCGCGCTGGCCGGGGTGGCGCAAAAGCTCCCCGAACTGGGCGACAACCCGCGCATCCTGACCTTCAATTACGATACCGGCGAGCGCTATCTGTCGGTAGCCGATTTCCTGCCCGAATAGAAAAGCTTAAGCCGCCGCTAACCTCGCTTCTTGGCCTTAGCTTTAACTGCCCGAAGTTAAGGAGGGGGCGCGAGCGCGTCAGCCGCTCGAGTGAGGTGGGGGTCGATGCGTCGAACGCTGTTCGGGAAATCACCGGAGCTTGAGCGGCTCGCGCCGCCGCGCGCCTCGATCCGCGATGCGCTTTCGTTCGACGTAACCGATCAGCAGGCGAGTGCCGACATGACGCTCGCGGAGCGCCGCGTCGACAGCTGGACGTTCGCCCCGTGGTTGCTTCTTGCCGGCCACCTCGTGATTGCCGCAACCCTGGTGGCCGAGGGCCGATCCGCGGATACGCACGCAAGCCTTGCACCTGTCATCCTGCCGATGGCCGCTTCGCTTGCGCTCGACCTGGCTGCGGGCCTGGTGCTCCTCGGCTGGAGGCGGCTGCAAATGGCGCCGCATGTGATCGGCCGCATGATGTGCGGATATCTCGGTGCGACGGGCGCGCTCTGGACCTTGTCCAGCGTCGCGACCGGGAGCCTCGGGCTCAAGGACATCGGCTTCGTCACGCTCGCGATGACCACCGGCTTCTTCGTCCGCTCGATCGTCGCGGTGACTGCTCCGCCTCTCGCGATCATCAACGCGGTCGTGGCCATTGTCTCGACCATCCTCTTTTCGAGCAATGCGGCGATCACCTTCGCGATCGACGCCCTCGCGCTCGTCATGGTTGCCTACAGCGTGGCCAACACGCGTGAATCGCTCGCCCGGGGAAGGCGCCGCCTTGCGGTCGAATGGCAAGCCCAGAAGGCGCTGAACTTCGTCGACGAATTCGAGAACAGCGGGCGCGGCTGGTTCTGGGAAACCGACTCCCTCGGCACCTTGTCTTATGTCTCGCGGCAGCTGGCCGACGATTTCCAATGCCAGCCCGAGGCCCTGCGCGGGCGCAAGTTCACCGACCTGCTGTCGGTCGACCATGCTTCGGATTCGATGGAGGAACGCAAGACGCTCGGCTTCCATCTGTCCGCCCGCTTCCCCTTCTCCGACGTGGTCGTCCGGCCGGCGAGCGAGGAGGACGTGCACTGGTCGCTTTCGGGTAATCCGATCTTCGACGAGCGCGGCCGTTTCCTCGGCTTTCGCGGGATCGGCACCGACCTCACCGAGCAGCGCAAGTCGGAACGCGAAATCTCGCGCCTCGCGCGGTTCGACTCCCTCACCGCTTTGCCGAACCGGGCAATGATGCGTCAGACGCTCGACGAGGCGCTTCGCAACGCCTCGCATCGCCAGAAGGGCTGCGCGCTCTTCATGATCGACCTCGACCGGTTCAAGAACGTCAACGACACGCTTGGCCACCCGATCGGCGACGCGCTGCTCAGGCAAGTCTCGGAGCGGCTGAAGTCGGTCATGGGCAACCACGGCCAGGTCGGCCGCCTCGGCGGCGACGAGTTCCAGGCGGTCCTTCCGGGGTCGGTCGACATCGGCCTGCTGGAATCGCTCGCGCGCACTCTCATCGAGCAGGTCTCGCGCCCCTATGTCATCGAGGGACACAAAGTCACGATCGGAGCGTCGGTGGGAATCGCCATCGGCGACCCGGGCCGGGCAAGCGCGGACGCGCTGGTTCGCAACGCCGATCTCGCGCTTTACGCGGCCAAGGCGGCGGGCCGGGGCAAGCATTGCCTGTACGAAAATTCGATGCACAGCGAGGCGGCAGAGCGCCAACTGCTCGAGAACGACCTTCGCCAGGCAGTCGATCGGGGCGAGCTGGCCGTGCATTATCAGCCGATCGTCCGCGCGGCGGGCGAGGAGATTTCCGGCTTCGAGGCCCTGGTCCGGTGGCAGCATCCGACGCGCGGCGCCGTCGGCCCCGCAAAATTCATTCCCCTCGCCGAGGAAGCCGGACTGATCGGCAGGATCGGCGAATGGGTTCTCCGGACTGCTCTGGAGGAAGCGGCGCAATGGCCGGAAATGGTTCGTGTCGCGGTCAACCTCTCGCCGCTGCAATTCAACGACCCGAATGTCGCCGCGATGGTCGCGAAGCATCTCAGCGAGACGGGCGTTCAGCCGGAACGGCTCGAGCTCGAGATCACCGAGGGTGTGTTCCTCGCGGAGGGCGATTCCACGGACGAAACCTTCGCCAAGCTGAAGAAGCTCGGGGTCCGTCTTGCACTCGACGATTTCGGCACCGGCTACAGCTCATTGGGCTATTTGAAGAAAGCGCCGTTCGACAAGATCAAGATCGACCAGAGCTTCGTTCGCGGAGCCTCGGCGTCGTCCGACACCAACCGTAACGCGGCGATCATCCGCGCCATCGTGACCCTCGCCGAGACGCTGGGGATGGATACCTGCGCCGAGGGCGTCGAAACCCACGACGACCTTCAGCTGATCCGCGAGCTCGGGGTCAGCATGGTCCAGGGCTACATCTTCGGAAAGCCGAGCGAATCCTCCATCGCCCGCGAGCTGGCGAACAGCGTTCGAGTCGAGGCCGACGGCTTCGCCTGCACGCGCGAGCCCCGCCACCGTCTGATGCGCCGGGCGATGACCTGCATCGACGGCCAGATGGTCGAGCTCAAGCTGCGCAACATCTCCTCGATGGGCTCGCTCGTCGAATGTCACATTCCCGTCGCACCCGGGACCGAGCTTGGCATCGACATCGTCGGCGTCGGACCCGTCCGCGGAATCGTGCGCTGGGCGCAGTCCGGCAAGTTCGGGGTGCAGTTCGAAAGACAATTCGACCTGACCCGCCTAGCGCCGAAGCAGGAGCGCCGGAGCAACGTCGGAATGATGAGGCCGTCCTACCTCGATCAGCGCCAGGCTGGCTAAGGCTTTAGAGAATCCCCGCGAACCGGCGCGATTCACCCCGGTCCTTGCCGTAGAAATCGTCGAAATAGACAATCGACGTACCGCTTGGGACGGCGGTCAGATAGGTGATGTAGATCGGCACCGGCGAGGGCAGGTTCACTTTCTGCTCGGGCTTTGCGCCCTTCGGGCTGGGCGGCTTGCCGTTGAACAGCCAGCGCTCGAAACGCGGAGCATCCTCGAGGCGGACGCAGCCGTTGCTCTGAAGCCTGGCCGCCTCCTCGATCTTTTCCTTTTCAGGCGTGTCGTGAAGCCAGATTCCCTGCTTGTTCGGGAACATGAACTTCATCCGCCCCATTGAATTGGCGGGTCCGGGCTTTTGCCGCATGCGGACCTCGACCCGTCCGGCGGCGACTGCGTGCCAGTCGATCGACATCGGATCGATCAGGTGCGCATTCGGACCCCAGTCGGAAAGCACCTCGTAGCCCCTCTTCTTGAAGTAGGCGCGGCCTTCCTTGAGGATCGTCGGGGCAAGCCGCTTGGAGGTGATGTCCGGCGGCGAGTTCCAATAGGGATTGAGCGCGACGTAGCGGATGTAGGCGACCATCATCGGGGTTTGGGCGATGGGATCGGGACGGCCGGCGACAACGCGCATCGAATCCACCACCTGCCCGTGATCGTACATGTAGAGCCGCGCCGCGGGCGGGTTGACGATTACGTAACGCCCGTTGTCCGAGGGAAGCGCGCGCGCCCGCTCCAAATTCACCTCGAGCACGCGCCGTTCGGAGTCGCTGCGGTAGATGCGGCTGGCGATCGCGGCCCTGAGCTTGGCGTAGATCGGGTTCATCCAGCCCATGTTCTGGACGTAATCGGAGAGCGAAGGCGCGCGCGCCGCGGCAGTAAGCAGCTCGGTCGCCGAAGGCGGCGCCGGTTTCAGCTGAGGATCGACGTAGATGATTCCGCCGGGATCGTGCTTCTGGTCGCCTGCGAAGGCGACGAAGGCTTCGCTGAGCATCCGGTCCGCGCGCTGGACCGCGGACGGGTCGCCCCGCCGGGCGTCGGCGATCGCGCGGCCGATCGATTTCACATTGTAGCGTTTCGGGTTGAGATGGTCGGCATCGGCCGTGGCCAGCAGCGACAAAAGCTGCGTCGCGGCAGCACCCGCGCCCGGCGCGAGCCACAGCGGCGCTCCGTCCCGCGCGCGGTAAAAGCTCGACACGTCCGGGCCATGGGACCGCGCCGCGTGTGCAGGGACTGCGCCCCCGGCGAGCGGCACAGCCGCCGCCGCAGCCAGTCCGAGGACGAGAAACCCACTCAGCGGCCGAGCGCCGCGCACTGACTTAGCCATCTATCCACTTCACTTGTTCGAGAATGCGCCGGGAAGCCCGCAGGACCATCAACGCACCAGATCCGCCAACGGTTTATCCGCGCCCGGGGTGAACGTGCAATGTCCAGGTAAATCGCTGTTTGGCAGGAGTTTAACAGAGCACAGGAAAAGAGCGCCGGCGATTGCCGACGCTCTTCCTTGCGAAAACCGCGCCGATTAGTAGCGGCGGTTGATGTCGACGTCGCGGACATAGCCGCGATAATCGACGTCGCACCTCCATTGGAGGTCCGATGCATTGGCGTAATTATAGCCCAGCGCGCCATAGGCGCCGTAACCGTACGGGCCATAATTGTTATACGCCATCCGGCCGCTGCTCGCGACGCCGCGGACCCGCATTCCATTGCGGGTCTGGCTGGCCGAGGTGATGCCGGTCACTCGTCCATAGCTGCCCGTCGGAACGCCGATGAGCGAGCCCAGGATCGAAGCCAGGCTGGTGCGGTTGGCGAGGCGGCTCTGGACCGCTGCCGTGCACTGCTGTTCGGCAACATTGGCGCCGATGCCATAAACGCCGTACGCGCTCCCATAGGCGCCGTAGGGGCTGTAACTGTTGTACCCGTAAGGGTAATATTGCGCCGCCGCAGGGGCCGCCGCCGTCATCGCTGCGAGGCCGGCCGCACCGGCAAGCATTTTCTTGATCATACGCATGGCTCAAATCCTCCTTCCACACGGTTGGAGCCTTCGCCCTAAAAACGTTTGGCAAGTGGGGAGGGGACGAAGTTCGTCGTGGTGCTGGGGCGGGCCGTCGCGTCGACGTGAACCGTGGTTGAACAGGCGCTTCGACTGCGCCTGCCGAACTAGCGTAAGCCCCTGACTTGTCAGGATTTCACGTGGTTTGCCAAGCGATTCCTGCTATATGTCGGCGCGGGGACACAGGGAGGCTGGTCATGGAAAGCACCTTCGCAAACTGGCGCAGCGCAATGGTTGGGCTGGGTCTTACGGTCGCCGTAGTCGGCGCCGGACTTGCGATTGCGTTCATGTAGCGCGGGACCGTCACCGTGAGCGATCGCGCCGCCTCGGCGGCGAAGACGCCGCTCATGTCGAACCAGGCGGCAGCTTCGTCGAACGAGCATCCAAATCCGCCGTGAAACGGGCGATCATGCGCGCTCCCTCGAACCGGAGGACCCGCATGCGCCGCTTCGCCTTCTATCTGGCCCCGCTCGCGATCACTCTGCCAGCCTGCCACTCCAGGCAACCGAGCCAGCAGCAGCCTCAATCTCAAGCATTGCAGTCGGACATCATCGCGCAGGCCGTCGCCGATCCGGCGAGGCCGGCCGGCTACCGGGCCGCCGACGAGTTCCGGAAGCCGGCCGAGACCATCGCCTTTTCGGGGGTGCGGCCGGGGATGATCGTCGGCGAATTCTACCCCGCCGGCGGCTATTTCACGCGCATGCTGAGCGACGTGGTCGGACCCGGCGGGCACGTTTACGCGATCGAGAACAAGGGCTGGAACGACTCGGTCAAGGACGACCGCGCGATGCTCGCCGAGGGCAAATGGAAGAACGTCTCGCTCGACGTCCAGCCGTTCGGAACCGTGAAATTCGAGAAGCCGCTCGACATCGCCTGGGTCACCCAGAATTATCATGATCTCAAGATCCCCGAATACGGCAATGTCGATACGGTCGCCTTCGACCGGGCGGTCTATGCGGCGCTGAAGCCGGGCGGAATCTTCTTCGTGCTCGACCACCAGGGCTGGCCCGGAATGACCGCGGCCGACGTCGCGAAGGTGCACAGGATCGACCAGGCGCAAGTCATCCAGGAAGTCACCTCAGCCGGCTTCCAGCTCGCCGGTGAAGGCAAGTTCCTGAACCGACCCACCGACGACCCGCACCTGCCGATCTTCGACAAGAAGGTCCGCGGCCACACGGACCAATATGCCCTGAAGTTCGTGAAGCCGGAGAAGTAGCGGCTAAAAGACCGCGGCGGGGATTTTCATGAGGGTTTCGGCGCCGGCCTCGATCTTGCGGCGAAGCGCGGTCGATAGCGGCAACTCGCGCTCCGCATAGAAGCGCGCGGTAATGAGCTTGGCTTCGTAGAAGTCCGAGCCCTCGTCGCCCGCCGCCACGCTGGCTGCTCGAGCCATCTTCAGCCACATCCAGCCCAGGGTGACCAGGCCCATCAGGTCCATGTAAGCGTAGGCCCCGGCGCCCGCATTGTCGGGGTCGGCCATGCCGTTCTGCGCCAGCCACATGGTCGCGGCCTGCAGGTCCTGGAGCGCGGGCTCGAGAGCAGAGGCGATGCCGGCCGGGTCGCCGGCCTGCCTCGCGTCTGCGATGTCCCTTCCCACCAGCTCGAAAAAGGTCCGGATCGCCCGGCCGCCATCGCGCGGGAGCTTGCGGCCGACGAGGTCCATCGCCTGGATCCCGTTGGTGCCCTCGTAGATCTGGGTGATCCGTGCATCGCGCACGAACTGCTCCATGCCGTGCTCGCGGATGTAGCCGTGGCCGCCGAGCACCTGCTGCGCATAGACCGCGGCCTGAAAGCCCTTGTCGGTGAGATAGCCCTTGATCACCGGCGTCACGATCCCGAGCAGGTCGTCCGCCTGCTGCCGTTCCGCTTCGTCCGGCGAGCGGCGCGTGAGGTCGACGAGCAGCGAGCCCCACAGGCACAGCGCCCGCCCCGCCTCGTTCCACGCCTTCGATTCCATCAGCATCCGACGGACGTCCGGGTGGACGATGATTGGGTCCGCCTTGGCGTCCGGCTCCTGCTCCGACTTGTTCAGCGCTTTCCCCTGCCGCCGCTCGCGCGCGTAATTGACGGCATTCTGGTACGCGACCTCGCCTTGGGCGAGCCCCTGCAAGCCGACGCCGAGCCGAGCCGCGTTCATCATGATGAACATCGCCTGGAGGCCCTTCTCGCCCTCGCCGACGAGCCAACCCTTCGCGCCGTCATAGTTCATGACGCAGGTGGCGTTGCCGTGGATGCCCATCTTCTTCTCGAGCGCTCCGCACGACACGGCGTTGCGCTCGCCCAGCGATCCGTCCTCGTTCACGAGGAACTTGGGAACCACGAACAGGCTGATGCCCTTGACGTTGTCGGGCGCGCCCGAGCGCTTGGCGAGGACGAGGTGGATGATGTTTTCGCTGAGGTCGTGCTCGCCTGAGGAGATGAAGATCTTTGTGCCGGTGATCGAGTAGCTGCCGTCGTCGTTCGGCTCGGCGCGGGTCTTGAGGAGGCCGAGGTCGGTGCCGCAGTGCGGCTCGGTCAGGTTCATCGTGCCGGTCCACTGGCCCGTCGCCATGTTCGGCACATACTTCCGCTTGAGCTCGTCGCTGCCCTTGACGAGGATCGACGCGATCGCGCCCGCCGTCAGCCCCTGGTACATTTCGAAGCTGTGGTTGGCGGAGAGGATATATTCGCTGACCGCGGTGCCGATCACCTGCGGGAGCCCCTGCCCGCCATATTCTTCAGGCACGGTCAGCGTCGGCCAGCCGGCCTCGCAAAATTGGCGATAGGCGTCCTTGAAGCCCGGCGGGGCGGTCACCGAACCGTCGTCGGCGCGCTTGCAGCCGACCTCGTCCCCGACGCGATTCAGGGGCTGGAGCACCTCCTCGCAAAAGCGCCCCGCTTCCTCGAGGATCGCCTCGACCAGGTCCGGCGACGCGTTCGCGAAGCCGGGAAGGTTCGAATAGCGGCTCAGCCCGAGCACCTCGTCGAGGATGAAACGCGTTTCGCGAACGGGCGCCTTGTAGCTGGGCATCTGCTAACCTCCCTGTCAGCAGGCCCTATTGTGCGGGCGGCGCCACGTCCAGCGCCGCCGCACCTCGCGGCTAATGGTCGCGAATGGCGTCGATGAGCTCTTTCTTCGACATGTCCGAGCGGCCCTCGATGCCGATCTTCTTGGCCTCGTCGTAGAGATCTTCCTTGCTGCGATCCTCGAGATCCGTGCCCCGATGATCGAGCGAGCCTTCGGCTTTCGCATTCGAAATGCGCGCGGCCTTCTCCTTCGACATCCCGTCGTCCCGGAGCGATTCGTACATGTGCGGCTTCTTGATTTCGGGACCGTGTTTACTGCCAGGCATGGCTATCTCCTTTCGTTCAGACAACGGACGGAGGCATGCTGAATTTTCATGATAATCGACGGAGTGAGAACAGGGAGCGGCGCAACGACCAACAAGAGAGTGGCGAAGGCCGGAGCAGTGCATGCATCCGTGGTTCAGCGCCCGACGTATATGCGGAAAAGCCAAGGAGTAAGAGGAATGAAGGCCGTGGGCGGATTGATTGCGGCAACGCTGCTGAGCCTGCCACTCGCGCAAGCGGGCGCAGCCCCGACACCGAGGACGGAGACGGCGGTGCTCGCCGGCGGCTGCTTCTGGGGCATGGAGTGGGTGTTCGAGCACGTGAAGGGCGTGCGCGCTGTGCAGTCCGGCTATGCCGGCGGAAGCGCGGGAGACGCGAGCTACGACAAGGTCAGCTCCGAGAAGACCGGTCATGCCGAGGCGGTGAAGATCAGCTACGATCCTTCGCAGATCAGCTACGGCAAGCTGCTGGAAGTCTATTTCACCGTCGCGCACGATCCGACAGAAGTGAACCGCCAGGGCCCGGACACAGGGCCGAGCTATCGCTCCGCGATCTTTCCGCAGAATGATTCGCAGGAGAAGTTCGCGCGTGCCTACATCAGGCATCTGAGCGCCGCGCACGTCTGGAATAAGCCCATTGCGACGCGGATCGAGCATGGCGGCTTCTATGCGGCCGAATCCTACCATCAGGGCTTCGCGGAGAAGCACCCATATTACCCGTACATCCTGGTGAACGACCGGCCCAAACTCAGCGCGCTACACAAGAAATTCCCCGCTCTTTACAAGGGCTAAGACGGCTAAGCGGTTAAGATTTCACGATTTATTCAGGCTGGGGGCGACAAGACGGGGCCTGCACCCTATATGGCGCGTGCAACAGCGTAACAGTGGTTAGCCGGGGACCCTGAAGGCATGCTGACGACCAATCCGTTCGACGATTTCGATTGCGATGGAGACAAGCTGCGCGAGGAGTGCGGCGTCTTCGGGATCTGGGGCGCCGACAATGCGGCCAGCTTTGTCGCGCTCGGCCTGCACGCGCTGCAGCACCGCGGGCAGGAAGCCGCCGGAATCACCAGCTTCGACGGCAAGTTCTACCATTCGCATCGGGCCATGGGCCACGTCGCCGGAAATTTCGACCGCGACGACGTGATCCGGAGGCTCGCCGGCCGCTCGGCAATCGGCCATGTCCGCTACTCGACGACGGGCGAGACTGCGCTCCGCAACGTCCAGCCGCTCTTCGCCGAGCTGGCCGAAGGCGGCTTCGCCGTCGCGCACAACGGCAACCTTTCCAACGCGATGAAGCTCAGGCGGACTCTCAACCGCCGCGGCTCGATCTTCCAGTCGACCAGCGACACCGAGGTCATCATCCACCTCGTCGCGACCTCGCACTTTACCAACACGCTCGACCGGCTGACCGACGCGCTGAAGCAGGTCGAGGGCGCTTATTCGCTCGTCGTCCTGACCGACGAGGGCCTGATCGCGTGCCGCGACCCGCTCGGCATTCGGCCGCTCGTGATGGGCAAGCTCGGCGAGGCGACGATCTTCGCCAGCGAAACGGTGGCGCTCGATGTGATCGGCGCGAGCTTCCTCCGCGATGTCGAGCCCGGCGAAGTTGTCCTCGTCAACGACAGTGGGATCCGCTCCTTCCGGCCATTCGAGCAGGTCGCGCCGCGGCCTTGCATCTTCGAGCACGTCTATTTTTCGCGCCCCGACAGCATCGCCGAGGGCGTATCGGTTTACGAAGTCCGAAAGGGCATCGGCGCTGAGCTCGCCCGCGAAGCGCCCGTGGAGGCGGACTATGTCGTTCCGGTGCCCGACAGCGGCGTGCCGGCCGCAATCGGTTTCAGCCAGGCGAGCGGGATTCCGTTCGAGCTCGGCATCATCCGCTCGCACTATGTGGGGCGAACGTTCATCCAGCCGAGCCAGGAAGTCCGCCATCTCGGCGTCAAGCTGAAGCACAACGCCAACAGCGCCCTGGTCGACGGCAAGAGCATCGTCCTCGTCGACGATTCGATCGTTCGCGGCACCACCAGCGTGAAGCTCGTCCAAATGATGCGCGACGCGGGTGCGCGAGAGGTGCACATGCGCATCGCCTCCCCGCCGACGCGGCACAGCTGCTTCTACGGAGTCGACACGCCCGAGCGGGCGAAGCTTCTCGCGGCCCAGATGAGTGTCGACCAGATGCGCGACTACATCAACGCCGACAGCCTCGCCTTCATCTCGATCGAGGGCTTGTACCGAGCGCTCGGCCAGGAGCGAGACTCCGCCCAGCCGCAGCGCTGCGACGCCTGCTTCACCGGCATCTATCCGACCTCGCTCACCGACGTGTCGGAGAAGGAGAAAGGCGTCCCGCTGTCGTTGGTTGCCTCACGATAGCGTCATTGCGAGCGCAGCGAAGCAATCCAGAACGCCGGCAGATCTCCTGGATTGCTTCGTCGCTGCGCTCCTCGCAATGACGGTTCAATGATGACCGATTCGAAAGCTCTCCAGGACAAGATCGCGCTCGTGACGGGCGCCAGCCGCGGCATCGGCGCCGCCACTGCCGAGGCGCTCGCGGCGGCCGGCGCGCACGTCATCCTCGTCGCCCGCACCGCGTCCGCGCTCGAGGAGGTCGAGGAACGCATCCACGCCGCGGGCGGCACGGCCACGATCGCACCGCTCGACCTCACCGACGGCGAGAGCATCGGCAAGCTCGCCGTGGCGGTGGCCGAGCGGTGGGAGCGGCTCGACATCATGGTCCTCAACGCGGCAATGCTCGGCTCGCTCTCGCCGGTGCAGGATATCGATCCCAAGGAATATTCGCGGCTGCTGAGCCTCAACCTCCTCGCCAACCAGGCTCTCATCGCCGCCTTCGATCCGCTGCTCAAGCGCGCCGACAAGGCCGATGTCGTCGCCCTCACCTCCTCCGTCGGATTCGAACCGCGCGCCTTCTGGGGCGCCTATGGATCGTCGAAAGCCGCGCTCGAGACGCTGCTCCGCGCTTATGCGGACGAGACCGAATATACCGGACGGATGCGGCTCCACATCGTCGATCCCGGAGCAACGCGCACTCGAATGCGCGCCCTCGCCTTCCCGGGCGAGGAGCCGGAGAGCGTGAAGGCTCCAGACGTGGTGGCGGAAGCGATCCTGAGGCGTCTCACCTCGGATGCTCCAACCTGCGAGAAGGTGCGGGTCGAGGCCTGACTCAAGGCTGCCCTAGCTCAAGCGGGAACCCTTTCGCTCCCGCCGTCATCCAAGTCCTCGTGAACAAGCGGAAGGACATGAGAATGACACGCGCTTTGCTCTTCATCACTGCGGCGGCGGTTGCCGTTGCCGCGCCGGTCCAGGCGGCGGCGCCCACCGACCCGCAGATTGCCCATATCGCCTATACCGCCGGGAACATCGACATCGCGGCGGCCAAGCAGGCGCTCAAGACTTCCCACAACGCCACGGTGCGCGACTTCGCGCAGGAAATGGTGCGCGATCACGAGGCGGTGAACGCCAAGGCGCTCGCGCTGGTCAAGAAGCTCCATGTCACGCCGGAAGCAAACCCGACCAGCGCCAGCCTGACGAAGGCCGCCGATGCCGAGCACGCGAAGCTCGCCAAGCTCAGCGGCGCGGCGTTCGACCGCGAATATCTCGCCAACGAAGTCGCCTTCCACAAGACGGTCAACGGGGCGCTCTCTTCGACCCTGATCCCGTCGGCGCACAATGCCGAGCTCAAGTCGCTGCTCGAGACCGGGCTCAAGCTCTTCGAGGAGCATCAGGCGCATGCCGAGCATGTGGCGGCGAAGCTGAAATGAGAGTGTTGCCGCGGCGTCTTACCCTGTCCGCCGCGGTTGTCGGCGCGCTGCTGCTGGCCCTGACCCCCATGCCGGCAGCAGCCGCTACGCATGTCGTCGTGATCGACAAGATGAAATATTCCGCCGTCCCGCCATTGAAGGTCGGCGATACGGTCGTGTTCGTGAACAAGGACATGTTCCGCCATACGGTTACGGCGTCGAACAACAGCTTCAACCTGGACCTGATGCCAGGAGCGCGCGGAAGCGTGCACATCAATTCCGCCGGGCACGCGGCCTTTTATTGCAAGTATCACCCCGGGATGCGCGGGACTATGATCGCGAAATGACCATCGCCCGCAATCTTGCGCTCGATTATGCTGCGATGGCGGACGTCGATCTCGCACGCTGCTGTGCGGACGGTGACGCGGAGGCGGTGCGGCACCTGGTCACGGCGAACAACCAGCGGCTGTTTCGCGCCGCGTGGAGCATCCTCGGCAACCGGGCGGAAGCCGAGGACGTGCTTCAGTCTTGCTACGCCAAGGCGCTCGGCGCCATCGGCGGGTTCGAGGGACGCTCCAGCCTGACGACATGGCTGACCCGAATTGCGATCAACGAGGCGCTGGGCCGCAAGCGCGTGCAGCGGCGGAGGCGCAAGCATCTCGAAGCGGAGGGCGTACAGGTGCTCGAAATCTATCGTGAGCAGCTGGCCAAGGGCTCGCACGCTCCGAGCCCCGAGGCGGAGACGGCTCGCGAGCAGCTTCGTTCGATTCTCGAGCGGGCGATCGCGGAGCTTCCCGAGAATTTCCGAACCGTGTTCGTGCTGCACGAGATCGAGGGCGAGTCGGTCGACGATGCGGCGCAGCTGCTCGGCATCCCGACCGGCACGGCGAAGACCCGCCTGATGCGCGCCAGGCTGAAGCTCCAGCAGGCTCTCGCGCCCGAAGTGCGCTCGGCGCTGACGGGGACCTTCCCGTTCGCGGGACTCGATTGCGCCCGGCTGACTGAGCGGGTCGTCGCCGACTTCGTCGCTCGCCGGGACGCTAGCTCCTGACCATCGTCACTTGCGCGACATCGATCGCGCCGCCGCGGAATCCACCTTCGCAATACATGAGATAATAGCGCCAGAGATCGTGAAACGGCTCGGCGAACCCATCCAGCGCGCCGCGCGCGACCGCCTCATTGTAGCGATCGCGCCAGAGCTTGAGGGTTTCGGCATAATCGAGGCGGAAGCCCTCGCGGTCCTGCCATGACAAGGCGCGCTCGACCGCGAGCTCGGCAAAGCGCGGCTCGTCGAGCAGGCAGCCGCCGGGGAAGATGTAGGTCTGGATGAAGTCGGCGTTGCGGGCGTAGCGGTCGAACAGCTCCTCGCGCATGCTGATGAACTGCAGCGCGGCCCGGCCGCCGCTCCTTAGATTGCGAGCGATGCTGTCGAGGTAAATCCCCCACCAGCGCTGGCCGACGGCCTCGACCATCTCGACCGATGCGACGGCGTCGAACTGCTCGGCGGTATCGCGATAGTCCTCCAGCCGTATCTCGATCCGGTCGCCGAGCGCGGCCTCGGCGATCTTGCGGTCTGCCCAGGCCTTCTGCTCGGTCGAGAGGGTGAGGCCGACGACCGAAGCGCCGCGCTTGGCGGCCTCGATCGCCAGCGTTCCCCAGCCGCAGCCGATCTCTAGCAGGCGCTGCCCGGGTTTGAGATCGAGCCGGTCGAGGAGGGTGTGGATCTTGTGGACCTGGGCCTCTTCAAGGCTCACATCGGCGGCGGCGAAGCGCGCGCTCGAATAGGTCATCGTCGCATCGAGCCAGGCCGAATAGAAATCGTTGCCGAGATCGTAATGCGCGGCGATGTTGCGCCGGGCGGTGCGCGGCGCATTGTCGCGGAGGCGGTGGGCGATGGCGTTGACCCAGCGAAATGCGCCCTTCGCCCGCCCCATTTCGCCGAGCGGCACTGCATTAAGCGAGAAGAGCTCGAAAATCTTGACCGGGTCCGGGCTGTCCCATTCGCCGAGAGTCCAGGCCTTGTACCAGCCGACCGAGCCCGACGTGGCGAGCCGGACGAGCGCCATCCAGCTGGAAATGCGGACCACGCCCCTGGTGCCCTTGGAATGAAAGCCGAGGCGGCGGGTCGAGCCGTCGGGAAGCGTCGTGTCGATCCCGCCGAGAGCGAGCCGCTTGTGGATTTCGTCGAGGACTTTCGAGAAGGCCGGCGCAGCGAGCCGGGCAACGGTTCCGCCCCCCGTGGCGAAGCCCCGGTCCGCGCGCACCAGATGCTCGCCGCGCGTGCTCATGACGGGCGAGTTATGAACTCGGACGCGGCTTGTCGAGGCGAATGAGGAAATTCGAGCTGGACGGACGGCCCGCTTCGAAGAAGCGCTGGTCGGTCAGGTAGGCATGGCCGCCTTCGACATGGACCAAGGGCATCCGCGACCAATAGAGGAAGGCGCGGACATGCTTGTCGCGCTTTCTGGCCTCGGCGAGGCGCGCGTCGTCGAGGCGCAGCGGGACGATGCGCGGGTCGAGCCAGGCGTAATTGAGGCCGTCGAGCAAATTGTAGGTGCCGAAGCCGCCGATCTCGTCGCCGCGCCAGATCATCTTGCGCTTCCAGAAGGTGAGCGGGACCTCGCTCGCGACGATCATCCGCGGCGGAGCGACGCGCTCGACCAGCGGCCGGGTCAACGCGACCGCTCGCGCCGAGATGGCGGCGTTGAGGCCGATGTAGAGCAGCATTGCGGTCAGCGCCCAGGCGGCCGGGCGGCGCCAATCCCTCCCCCGCCGCTCCGCACGCCACGACATTTCGAGGCCGAGGATCAGCGTAATCCAGATCCACGGATCGATGATGAAGAGCGTGTCGGCGTAGAACCAGCGGTGCGAGAACGGCTCGAGCACCCGCGTGCCGTAGGTGTTCATCAGGTCGAGCAGAGGGTGGCTGAGCACTCCGACGAAGCAAGCGAGAAGCAGTCCGCCGAGCTTCAGCGGACCTTCTTTGCCTGGGCGCAACCTTTCCCACAACCAAATGATTGCGACTGCCAAGAATGGCATGGTGAAGAGCCCGCCGATGCCGTGCGTGAAGCCGCGATGCGCGGCGATCGGCTCGCACCCGAAGCCGCGCGCGACGAAGCTGTCGATATCGGGCAGGTTCGCAGCAATGATGATCCCGGGCATCGCGCGCGGGCTCAGGCGCTTGAGCCCCGTGCGCCCCAGCACCGCGCCGACCAGGCTGTGGGTGAGGTTGTCCAACTAGGTCGCGCGGATCAAATCTGGTGCGGCTCCTTTTCGACCTGCCAGGTCTGGCCCTTGGCGACGAGGGCCTGGAGGTCGGGAGCCTTGCCCGAGGCGGCTGCGGCGTTCTGCTCGACGACCGCGCTCTCGTAGGTCGGCGCGGGGTTCTCGTAGATGACCCCGAGCGCGATCGGGAAGCCTTCAAGCGGCATCAGGATCAGCATCGCGGCGAGCGAGCGATTGGCCGGGTCGTGGACGAGGACTTCCGGGTCATCGCCGGTCACGACCTTGAGCGCGAGCCGCTCGCGGTCGAGCGCGATGCCCTTGGTCCCGCCGGCGAACAGCATCTTCTCGCCGGACTGGAGCCACAGCTGCTTCTCGGCCGCGGCCTGCTTCTCGGTGAAGCTTGCGAAGACGTCGTCGTTATAGACGATGCAGTTCTGGAAAATCTCGACGAAGCTGGCGCCACGGTGCGCGTGCGCGGCCTTGAGCACGTCGGGCAAATTCTTGTGAACGTCGATGCCGCGGGCGATGAAGCGCGCGCCGGAGCCGAGCGCGAAGGCGCAGGGCGTCACCGGACGGTCGACCGAGCCGAACGGCGTCGAGGGCGAGCGCGTGCCGACGCGGCTGGTCGGCGAATATTGGCCCTTGGTGAGGCCGTAAATCTCATTGTTGAACAGCAGGATCTGGCAGTCGAGGTTGCGGCGGAGCACGTGCATGGTGTGGTTGCCGCCGATCGAGAGCGCGTCCCCATCGCCGGTGATGATCCACACGTCGAGCTCGGGATTGGCGAGCTTCACTCCGGTCGCGATCGCCGGCGCCCGGCCGTGGATCGTGTGGAAGCCGTAGCTCGCCATGTAATAAGGAAAGCGGCTCGAGCAGCCGATTCCGCTGATGAACACCGTCTTCTCGCGCGCGACGCCGAGGTCGGGCATGGTCCGCTGCACGGCTTTCAGGACCGCGTAATCGCCGCAGCCCGGGCACCAGCGGACCTCCTGGTCGCTCGCCCAGTCCTTGGCGGTCGTGATTGTCGTGATCTCGTTCATCCGTGGGGCCTCAGCCAAATGACAAGCAGGACGATGACGATGAGCATGATGGCCAGCGGAAAGACGTTGATG
>Ga0207678_10001158_pt1 | contig 24142 bp, 22 predicted proteins | sample KBSC63metaG_FD_184319 | JGI IMG/M metagenome (GOLD analysis project Ga0207678, IMG submission 184319) | Corn rhizosphere microbial communities from Kellogg Biological Station, Michigan, USA - KBS C6-3 metaG (SPAdes) (version 2) | ecosystem: Host-associated > Plants > Roots > Rhizosphere > Soil ... | reverse complement strand
ATGCGTGGGCGATGCCCTGCTCGGCAATTTCGACTGCAAGGCGGCGATGATTGCAGGCTACCCCACCGACGCCGATCGCGTGGTGCGGATCAGCGGACGCGCAGTACTGGGCTCGGTGCAGATCGAAGCGGAGTTGCCGAGCTCCGTGCGGTTGGCACATGGCACACCGAGGCGACTGACGTGATTGCGGCGCAGTCATGAGCAGATTGATACTCGCGATAGCGGCGGTCGCCGCGCTGAGCGCGTGCTCGCGCTTCGAGTCGTCCCGGAAATCCGATTCGGCGACAACACGGTCCGATTCCGGCGTACAACATGCCGCCGACACCGCCATCACGGTAACCGCAACTGGCTACGGGCCGCTCCGCATCGGGATGACCGTCGCCGCCGCCGCGAGCGCACTCCACTCTCCTGCTCCATCGACAGTCGGGCTCGACACGGCATGCGCGTACGTTCACTTCGACGCCGTTCCGCCCGGCATGCGAATCATGGTCACCGGCGGAACAGTCGTGCGCATCGAGGTCGATTCCGCCACCGTACCAACCGGGCTCGGCGTGCGTGTCGGAGACTCGGAAGCGCACGTCAAGGCGCTGTACGGATCGCGCGTTTCAGTCGAGCCACACAAGTATCTGCCCGGCGGTCACTATCTCATCGTGTCTCCCGTACCGCCGACCGACAGCAATTTCCGTTTGATATTCGAGACGGACGGAAGTCGCGTTACATCCTACAGAGCAGGCCAGCTTCCACAGGTGCAGTGGGTGGAGGGATGTGCATAGCATGGAAGCCATATCGATAACTCCAGCGACGACAGCGCTCGTCCTGATCGATCTCCAGCGCGGAATCGCCGGCGGCACAACGGTACCGCACGCAGCGTCGCTCGTCGTGCAGAACGCGGCCAGGCTGGCACAGGCGTGTCGCGACGCAGGGGTGCTCGTGATCTTCGTGCGCGTGGACGTGGGGCCCGGTGGCATACTCTTCCCGCGCGTCAACTCCGACGTTCCACGGCCGGCGTTCAGTACTTCAGCCGACTGGTCGGATCTCGTGCCAGAGCTTGGCGCGAGCGAGCGCGACGTGATCGTCACAAAGCATCAACCGAACGCATTCTTCGCGACCGATCTCGAAATCCACCTGTCACGCCGCGGCATTCGCACCATCATACTCGGCGGAATCTCCACCAATATCGGTGTCGAGTCCACGGCGCGCGCTGCACAGGAGCGCGGTTACGACCAGATATTCGTGGAGGATGCAATGGCCGCGCGCGAGGTGGACCTGCATGAGTTTCCGGTTCGTCGTTTTTTCCCGACGATCGGCAGAGTGCGCAGCACCGCGGATGTCGTTGCTTGCCTGAGCGCGGTGGCGAAGTAGATCGTCTGGAACTGGTCGTTCCGGTTTCCGCGGGAATGACGAATCGGTGCGCGGCGACGTTGACCAACGCGCTATTGCTGCTATCGACACTGTGCGCATCGCCGCTACTCGCACAGCAGCGCCACGTCACCATCACCGTCGATCCGCGTGATTCGATAGCCGCTTTCGATCCAATCGTCGCGCTCGGCTCGACCATCGACGGGCACACCGAAGACGCGACGCGCCACATCTTCACGCGACCGAACGTGTCGGCGATGAAGTCGGTGAACTTTCACCCGATATCCTACCGCTTGCGCACAGAACTTGGCATCGAGGCCTGGCACTGGAATCCGCACGGGCGCTGGAGCGATCCCGCGGATCGACAGGGCTACTGGACGTCCGCCGATACGATCGGATCCCCGATAACGGTGTCTTACGGCTACAGATTGCCGCGCCGCGGCAACACGATCGATCAGGCCAACGACGAGGGTTATTCGCGCCTGACCGACGGCGATACCACGTCATTCTGGAAGAGCAATCCGTATCTGGATTCGCGCTACATTCGCGAGCCAGGCGCCAGCCATCCGCAATGGGCTATCGTCGATCTCGAGCACAAGGAATCGATCGACGCGGTGCGAATAATGTGGGGGACGCCGTACGCAACGAGTTACGACGTGCAGTACTGGGAAGGCGAACAGCCCAAAGGTCCGGACGACAACGCAGATGACACCGGATGGCGCACATTCACCAACGGAGCAATACGGAGCGGCAACGGTGTTGACGTAACGCTCCAACTGGCGAGACGTCCCGTCACCACGCGCTGGATCCGGATCCTGCTGCGCACGAGCTCTGGCCGCGCGCCGACTGGCTCGACCGACGTGCGCGATGGACTTGGCTTTGCGATGCGTGAGATCTATGTGGGTCGAATCGAACACGGGCGCTTCCACGAGGTTACTCGACACGCTCCCGATCCGAGCAGTCAGAGTCGCACGTACGTGTCGAGCACTGATCCTTGGCATCGTGAAGTCGATCGCGACGAGGGAACAGAGCAGCCTGGGATCGACCTCGTGTTCGCGAGTGGAATCACGCGCGGATTACCGATGCTCACGCCCGTCGGCGTGCTGTACGATACACCGGCGAATGCAGCTGCGCTGCTTCGCTATGTGCGCAGGCGAGGCTACCCGATCCCGCGCATCGAGCTGGGCGAGGAACCCGACGGTCAGTTCGTATCACCACTCGACTTTGCCGCACTGTACGCGCAGGTTGCCGACTCGTTGCGCACCGTCGATTCGAACATCGTACTTGGCGGTCCGTCGCTGCAGGACGCGCGCACCAAGGTCATGATGGCGTGGAAGGAAAGCGATTCGGACGAGCGGTCATGGCTGGCTCGTTTCGTCGCGGCTCTCACGATGCACGGGCATGCGCGCGACCTCGGCTTCGTTTCGTTCGAGTTCTATCCATTCGATGACGCGTGCTCCGGAACCGCACCGCAGCTCGCGCAGGTGGCGCGAAAGATACGCGCCGCTGTCGCGCAGTTTCGGAGAGACGGCGTACCCGAAGACGTGCCGTTGTTGATGACCGAATACGGCTACTCGCCGTTCTCGACGGCGTCCGAGATGAATCGCGCTGGCGCCCTTCTCAACACGATAGCGGTCGCCGAGTTCCTCGCGGACGGAGGCTCACAGGCATTCTTCTATGGAACGGAGCCAAGCAGTCTCGATCGTGGTGCCGCGTGTGATAGCTGGGGAGACAACACGCTGTTTGTCGCGAACGATGACCGTCACATCCTCGCGAAGAACTCGACCTACCATGCGGCGCACATGCTCACAACGCTATGGGCAGACTCGGCTGGCAGCCTACATAACGTACTCGCGACGAAGGTGACGGCGGCGGTTACTGCACCGCCGATCGCTTCCTACGCGGTGCGTCGTCCTGACGGACGGATCGCGGTGCTGATCACGAATCGTGATCCCGCAATTTCATGGACCGCCGAGATTCGCGGAGTCGGCGACGCGCACGCGACATTCGACGTATGGCGATTTTCTGGCGCTGAATACACGTGGCATCCGAATGGCGCCGACGGATTCGCGAAGCCCAACACAGGACCGCTGAAGATGAGTGTCAGCGCGGGTGAGACGCTGACGTTGCCGCCGTATTCGATTGTAGTGGTGCGTCAGCGCTGAGCCGACGGGCTACTCCATGTCGAATTCGCGTGCAAAGGCGACGGCAAAGACGAACGTCTTCGCGCGGTTGCGGCTTTCCATTGCATCGGCGACGCGTTCGAGGCGGGCGGGAACCGACATGATCTTCTCCTGCGCCTTTTTGCCCATCTCGTTGAGCCCCTCGATCGCGTCGATGGCCCAGTAGCGGATCTGCTCTTCGACGATCCTGAGATAGTCGCGCGGTCCGTAGATGCCGGCTCGCCGAATGACATCCGCCATCTCGCGGAAGTGCGGCATGTTCACCCCGGGCATGTCGATGGACGGCATGATTGCCGCGGCCGACTCGAGCGCACGATTGGGGTCGCGGGCGAGCACTTCCTGAAAGACATTGCGGTAGAACACGTAGTGACGCGCTTCTTCCTTCGCCACGTTCGCCAGCACTGTGCCGATCATCGGTTCGCATTCGCTGGCCAGCTTGCCGGTATTGGCGTGACTGACCTGTGTCGCGCGCTCCTGGAGCGTGGTGTACACGAAAACGCGATACGGATCCTTGTCCCACGTCGGCTCGAAGCCGGACTTGAGATACTCGAACTGCATCCTCTCGAGCACAGGATTGTCCAGCACCAGGCTGTCGCGTGAATAGTCGTGGAGTACCGCACCGTGCCGATCTTCTTCAGCGGTCCACAGATTGGTCCACTTGGACCAGAATGTGTCGCCGCCGAGGTATGCAGCGAGCAGACGGTGAAAGTGTGGCAGTCCCTCTTCAGTGAGAAGATTGAGGGCCAGTGCGACCCGCGCTGGCGTACTGATTCCCTCGGCCCGGCGCCGGAGGTCCCGGATATGCTTGTCCGGGTCCGTGTCGGGGGCCGCGGAGAGCAATTCGCTCGGAAACCAGAGTATCCGCTTGGACTCATGAGCCACCATGAGCTGGCGCACCTCTTCCTCGAGATCCGCCAGAACCTCTACTTTGGCCAGCGTCTCTGCCTCTGACATGTTCATGCTGGGTTGGTGCTCATGAGTGGAAGTTACAAGAAAGCAGACTTGATGCCAATTCGGCAGAATCACGTATAATGCGGGAACGGGGCCACAGGCAGCGATCGCAGTCTCTCAGAGAGCGTTCAATCACACGTTTAGCGCGATTGGCCGGTATTCCGCTAACTTTCAGGATTGCCCTAAAAAAACGGACTTCGCGTGTCATTTAGCAGTTTCAAGCTGGACCCCAATCTTCTCAAAGGCCTTAAGGAACTGGGCTTCGTTCGTCCGACGCCAATTCAGATGGACGCCATACCGCCCGCGATGGAGGGGCGCGACGTGCTTGCGTGCGCCGCGACCGGAAGTGGAAAGACGGCGGCGTTCCTGCTTCCAATACTTCACAAGCTTATAGAGCGGCCGCGCGGAACTACGCGCGCACTCATCGTCACGCCCACGCGCGAGCTTGCGGCGCAGATCGCGGAGCATCTCAATGAGATCGCCGTTCATACGCCGATAACGAGTGCAGCGATATTTGGCGGCGTCGGCATGTCGCCGCAGGAACACGCATTCCGCAGCGGCGTGGACGTGCTCGTTGCGACGCCAGGGCGGCTGCTGGATCACCTGCGGCATCCGTACGCGAAGCTCGACCGGCTGGAGTTTCTGGTTCTGGACGAAGCCGATCGCATGCTGGACATGGGCTTCCTTCCCGAGATCCGGAAGCTTCTGCGCCTGCTTCCGGCGCGGCGACAGACGCTCTTCTTCAGCGCGACGATGCCGCCTCCGATCGCGGCGCTCACGCGCGAGATGTTGACCAACCCCGCGATGCTTCGCATAGAGCGAAACGCGGCGCCGCCGACTGGAATCACGCAGGCCGTTTATCCGATTTCGCAGGAGCTCAAGGCTCCGCTGTTCCTCGCGCTGCTGAACCGCGGCGAGATGAAGCAGGCGCTCGTGTTCACACGCACCAAGCATCGCGCCAACCGTCTCGCCGACTTTCTGGTGAAGAACGGCGTCAAGGCCGATCGCATTCATGGCAACAGGTCGCAGACTCAACGCACGGCGGCACTCGCCGGATTCAAGAACGGCACGTACAAAGTGCTCGTCGCGACCGACATCGCGGCCCGCGGAATCGACGTCGAAGAGCTGGGTCACGTGGTCAATTTCGACGTGCCGCTGGTCGCGGAAGATTACATCCACAGAGTCGGCCGTACCGGCCGCGCGGATGCGACGGGTGAAGCATTCACCTTCGTGGCACCGGACGAGGAAGGCGATCTTCGCACGATCGAGAAGGCAGTGGGCAAGCGGCTGCCGCGAGTGACCGTACCGGATTTCGATTACGATGCGCGTCCCACGCAAAAGCTCGAAGTACCGCGCGGCGAGCGCATCGCCGCGATCCGCGCAAAGAAGGCCGAGGATCGTGCGCGCGCCGCTGCCAAGGCGGCGCGGCGGTCCACGGGCGGCGCCGGACAGTCCGGACCATCCGGCGGGCGGGGCAGGCCTTCCAAACCGGCACGACCGGGAGTGCCTGGCACCAATCGGCCGAAAGCCGGAAGTTCTCCGCGGCGTCCCGGCGGCGACAAAGGGCGAGCACGGTAACCCCTCGTAACGGGCCGGCGAGCTGCCGCGCCCTCAATTCGTAAGGGAAGGATAAGAGGCGCTATGAAGATGGAGCAGTCGACAGTACCCGCCATCCTCCTGGCACTGGGAGTAGCGATCGGCGGCCTCCTGATCGGAAATGGTTTCGCGCGCGGTCGCGCCGCCGACCGGTTTGTGACCGTGAAGGGCGTCGCCGAGCGCGATGTCCAGGCCGACCTTGCCATCTGGCCGTTGCGAGTGGTAGCCGCCGATAACGACCTGACCGTCGCGCATACCAAGCTCCAGACGAGCGTGCAGAAGATCATGCAGTTTCTCGCGTCGCAGAAGATCGATACGACGCAGGCGACGCTCGCGAATTTCCAGGTATCGGACGCGTTCACCAATCAGTACGGTGGAAGCGATCGCGCGCCGACGCGCTACGTAATCCATCAAACGATCGTGGTGCGCTCGAACGATCCGGCGACGGTTCTTGCCGCGAGTCAGCATGTGGCGGAGCTGGTCAATTCGGGCGTGGTTCTGTCCTCGGGCGGCGAGTATGGAAATGGCGGCCCCACCTTCGTCTTCACCGGTCTCAACAAGCTCAAGCCGGCGATGATCGGCGAGGCCACGGCGCGAGCCCGCGAAGCCGCCGCCAAGTTCGCCACCGACTCCAAGAGCGAGCTCGGCGGCATTCGTCAGGCGAGTCAGGGAGTGTTCGAGATCCTCCCGCGCGATCAGGCCCAGGGAATCACTGAAGAGAGCCAAGTCGCGAAGACGGTCCGCGTGGTTTCGACCGTGGATTATTTCCTGAAGAACTGAGTGCGTCCGGCCCCGGAGGTCAGCGTTCGCCGGGATGACGACGTTCGCAGCGAAGCCGGCCCGCGATACACGCTTCCGGCCCGAGCCTTACGACCGGCTCTAGTACCGATCTTGCAATACGGACGTTTTCAATCCAGCCCAAACTGAGCCGGCCCGACTTGTCGCGAGCATTTGTCAACGAAGATGCAGGTGGAACCGTACCGCGCCGCAACTACGAACTCCCCGAGCGTGACGATCCCACGTTTGACGCAGCTGCCGCCGCCGCTCTGCTCGAAGCGGCGCGAGCCGGCGAGACCGCGAGCGCGGAGGAAGCGACGGGATACTACTGGGGAGAGCCCAGGTTGCACGAACACGTTCGCCGGATTCGCGACAGAGCGGAAGCCGCAAACGACGACCGTCTGGTGCAGCTGGCAGACCGTTTTCTACGATAGCTCCACAGAGAACCCGTCGCGCCAATGACCCTCGTTAGCCGGATTGCTGCATGAACGCGCGGCCGACGCTGTGGCTTGCTGCTCTTACCGACTACGTGCTGCCACTTACGCTAGTGTCGGAGTTCGGACGCAACGCGTGGCCGCAACGCGATAAGCAGCGCCACAGGGCGCTCCAGGCCGTTGCGAACTCGCTGTGCAACATGGTTGCGATGGATCGGCGCTATCCCAATGAGGTGCGGCTCAATCATCCGCAGGGCGGGCTGCTCGTTCTCGATGTCCTCGGGCGCCGCTGCACGCTCAACGACGCGGACGTGACCGCGATCGGGCTGGTCGACCGCCTCGCGCTCTGGCTGGATGCGCAGCTCGACAGTGTGCGTATTCCGGAAGACCGGATCCGCGACGTCCGGCTCGAGATGGATTACACGGCTAGCGAGCGAACGTACCTCGCGAGCGGGCGCGTGTGGGAGATGCAATTCTCGCTGCGATCGGAAGTCGTTACCTTGGACCAGAGCTACGTCGGCACCGCGCCGCCGTGCACGGCCGCGGTGCCGTATGGCGTCGGGGCGCTGACAGGCTGGTAACCCAACCCAACTGACAGGGAACTGATGACGACTCAGGTGCTCTCCCATCCCGGCGCCGACGAATACGCGCCCTACTACAACACCTACATCGCACCCGTCGCGGGCACGAACGCGCTCGAGACTCTCGTAACCCAGATCGGAGCTCTTGATCCGCTCCGGTCGCTCGGCGACGCGCAGACGCTGCACCGCTATGCGACGGACAAGTGGAGCGTGAAGGAAACTGTCGGCCACATCACGGACGCCGAGCGAATCTTCGCGTGCCGGATGCTCCGCATCGCGCGCGGCGACAAGACGCCGCTACCGGGCTTCGACCAGCAGCCGTACGTCGATGCAGCGCATTTCAACAGTTTGCCGATTGGCACTCTAGTCGATTCGTTTCGCGCAACTCGCGCAGCAACGATCGCTCTCACAAAGGAGATCGACGGTGACGCATGGCTGCGAACGGGGACAGCCAGCGGGTTCACGGTGAGTGCGCGGGCGCTGGCGTACATCATCACCGGCCACGCCACGCATCACATCGGAATATTGAGAGATCGTTACGGGATGCCGGTCTAGCGCGCGGGAAACGCGTGACGCTACCTGCAGTTCTCGACTTTGTCGGCGTATCGGTGTTCGCTGTCAGCGGCGCGCTTGCCGCCGGGCGAAAGCAGCTCGATCTACTGGGCGTGGTGGTGCTCGCGCTCGTCACTGCGATCGGCGGCGGCACCATTCGCGACGTGCTGCTGGATCGCAGTCCGATCTTCTGGCTCGCCAACGGGTCGTACATTCTGGTGATCGCCGCATCGGCGTTGCTTACAGTGGCGTACGCGCGTTGGCGGCGGCCACCCCGGTCGGCACTTCTTCTCGCCGATGCGCTCGGGCTCGCGCTGTTCAGTATTACCGGGGCGCAGATCGCTGAGCGAACGGGGCTTCCGCCGGTGAGCTGCATAGTGCTCGGCACGATAACCGGGTCGGCGGGCGGAATTGTCCGCGACGTGCTGAGCGCCGAGATCCCGCTGGTGCTCAAGCGCGGAAACCTGTACGCGACCGCCGCGATCGCCGGCACGGCAACCTACGTCGTGCTCGAGGCTCTGAGCGTCCCGCGCCCGATTCCGTCGTTCGCCGGAATGGCGGTGATCGCGGGGGTACGTCTAGCGGCAATCCTCTGGGGGCTGCAGCTTCCCGTGTTCGAGCTCGACTCTTCGGCGGAGAAGCGTTAGACAATTCTCCGTCGCAACTCTGTCAGGAGAATGAGATGTCGATTGCCGGAAGCGTGCTTCCAGAGTTCGATCAGGAGATGGCGACAACACGCACGATGCTCGAGCGCGTGCCCGAGACTCGCGCGGAGTGGACACCGCACATCAAGTCACGGACTCTGGGCCAGCTCGCGTCGCACATCGGCAATCTGCCGCGGCTCGGTCTCATAGCAATGGAAGCAGACGAGCTGGACCTGAACGAGACGGGGAGCGGCAGAACTCCGGAATTCGATTCCACGGCAAATCTGATTCGCACTTTCGACGAGAACGTGCGGCGTGCCCGCGCGGCCATCGAGTCGGCTTCGGATTCCGACATGATGGAGCCGTGGACGCTCCGGCGGGCCGGCCGGACAGTCTGGACCCTTCCCCGCGCCGCCGTTCTGAGATCGTTCATCCTGAGCCACATGATCCATCACCGGGGCCAGCTGAGCGTCTATCTCCGTCTGAACGACGTCCCCTTACCATCTGTTTACGGGCCTTCGGCCGATACAAAGGTATGACGCGTCGCCGGCGGTGACCTCGACGGCTGAGGCACGTCTATAACTGGGCTGCCTCCCGAGCCCCATCGAGCGACAGAACCTTTGCACGGAGCGAGCGATGCACGTCAATCCGAATGACAATCGCGGCCGCTGGATCATCATAGGCGGTGCCATGGGCGCCACCTTCGCCGCCAACACCCACCATCTCCCGATCGCTCTGGCGCTCGGAATCGCGGCCGGAATGACGATCGGCACGCTGATCAACCGGATGGCACCGCACTGGGGCGGCAAGTAGGAGGCACTTCCCCGCACTGCATGCCAGCTGGACAGCCCCAGCGCCGCCAGCGAAGTTACGATCATGCTGGGCGACCTCGTTGAAAGGTGGCGCGTACAGGCGATGCGCGCGTTGCAGGGTTGGGCCACCGAGAAACGCACCCTGCGCGGTCTCCCGGTCACGCTCATCAACACGCGTCCCGACATCGACTCCGATCTGGTGTTCAAACGACTGGACACCGCGCTGGGGCTCATCCAGCAATACCGGCCCGCCACTTTCGTACAGCTGACGCAGGACTTTTCCCGCATCCACGTCGTGCGTTACCCTTGCCGCGCGGCGTTCTATCCCGATTCGCGCACCTGCCTGGTCGAGCTCACCTTCAGCGTGAATCCGGAATTCACCGAAGCGCAGATTGCATCGTCGATCGTGCACGAGGGAATGCACGCGCACGTGTTCGCGACGGGAAAATCCGATCCTGCCGAACGACCGGACGAAGAAAGGTTGTGCAGGCAGGCCGAGCTCGAGTTCGGATTGGCGATTCCGAACGGCGAAGCGATAGTTCGGCGCGCGACCGAATCGCTGCAGCTGGATGACGAGGACGTCGCCCCTGTGATCGACTGGCAACAGGCGCAACAGGCGATCGCGGAGGTGGATGCGCGCGCGACATCGCGTGGGCGCGATGAGGGGAACCCGTCATCCCGCTCGTGATTCCTCCGCTGCATTCGCTGCTGCTCTTCATGGCGGCTGGCCTCGCTCTCAATGTGACACCTGGACCGGACATGCTTTACGTCGCGGCGCGCAGCACCAGCGAAGGGCGCGCCGCCGGCATCGTTTCGTCGCTCGGCATCGCGACAGGCACACTGTTTCACATTACCGCGGTCGCACTCGGCCTGGCGGCCCTGCTCGCTGCGGTGCCGATCGCATATACCGCGGTGCGCATCGGCGGCGCGATCTACCTCATGTACCTGGGTGTACGCGCATTCGCGAAGCACTCACCGATCGCAACACGACAGGTCGCGCGCGCGTCTCTCGCGACGATCTTTCGTCAGGGTGCGATCACCAACATTCTGAATCCGAAGGTCGCGCTGTTCTTCCTCGCATTCCTGCCGCAGTTCGTCGACCCCGCACGCGGAAGCGCGGCTGCCCAGATCGTCGTGCTCGGCCTGATCTTCGACACGTCAGGTACCGCGGTCAACGCGATCGTCGCGCTCGGCGCGAGTCATGCGGCGGAACGTGTGCGCGCCAACAGCAGGTCTGCCGACGTCCTGCGCAAGATCACGGGCGTGATATTCATCGGACTCGGACTTCGGATCGCGCTGGCAAGCCGGCGCTGAGCGGCAGCCGGATCCACAGATCATCAATTAAACTGATCGGATGGCTTACCAGATAAGGCATGCGAGCCGCGACGACGTCGCACAGCTGGCCCAGCTTCGCTACGACTTTCGCTCCAATCTCTCGGCGCCCATCGAGGATGAGCCGGATTTTATCGAGCGCTGCCGGTCGTGGATGATCGAGCGGCTGGGCGACGGTCGCTGGTACTGCTGGGTCGCTGAAGATGGCGACCAGCTGATCGGAAACGTCTGGATTCAGTTAGTTGAAAAGATCCCGGCTCCGACCGACGAACCGGAAGAACATGCGTATCTAACCAACTTCTTCGTACGGGAGGCCGCGCGTGGGCAGGGTATCGGGTCCCGCATGCTGTCCCAGGTTCTGGAGTGGAGCGCGCGAAGGCAGGTTCATGCGGTGTTTCTCTGGCCGACCATCCGCACGCGCGCGATGTACGAGAGGCATGGATTTCTGGCGGACGGCGACGCAATGCAGTTACTGTTCGCCCCGAGAGCGCAGTAGCACGGAGTGAGTGCGTAGTACAGATACACGGACCAAATGAATACAGCGGGGCGTAGATATAGATTACGACGGAGCGGGCTGGCTTCGCAATCGAACTGCTGTCATCCTACGCACCTATCAAACCATCCAACCCCTCATGAGACCACAGGGTCGCCGCCCCAACCTCAGTGCGGGACTACTTCTCTTTCGCCGCGGCGCTGGGTCGGCCGCGCTCGAATTCTTCCTGGCGCACCCGGGCGGTCCATTCTGGGCAAACCGGGACGACGGCGCGTGGACGATACCCAAGGGTGGCGTGGAAGCCGGCGAGGCAATCCTGGACGCTGCCCGCAGAGAATTTCAGGAAGAGACCGGCATCGCGCCTGAAGGCCCGTTCATCGATCTGGGCAGCATCCGGCAACGCGCGGGCAAGATCGTGCATGCGTGGGCGTTCGAGGGGGACGCAGATCCGGACACGATTGTCAGTAACAGCATGACCACCGAATGGCCGCGCGGATCGGGTCGTATGATCACCTTTCCGGAAGTGGATCGTTGCGGCTGGTTCGATCCGGCAGCGGCGCGCGGGCGAATCAACGCTGCGCAGGGCGAGTTGCTGACGCGTCTGGAACAGACGCTCGCCGCGGGTGGCAGTGCGGGTCGGAAGTCCGGCTAGACGGTCGCGCGCAGCGCGGCATAGGCCAGCACGACCCACGCGGCGATGAATGCCACGCCGCCCAACGGTGTGACGGCGCCGAGCCAGGTAACGCCGGTTACCGCGAGAATGTAGAGGCTGCCGGAAAACAGTACGATGCCAGCGAGCATCAGGAACCCAGAAAGTTGCAGTGCTCCGGAAGTCCGGACCTGGCTTGCGAGCGCGCCAATGAGCAACATGCCGAGCGCGTGATAGAAATGGTATTGCGACGCGGTGTGATACACGGACAACATCTCCGGTGATATCCGTGCTTTCAGCGCGTGTGCTCCAAATGCGCCGAGGATTACGGCTAGCGCGGCGTTGATGCTACCGAGTGCGATGAAGGTGCGCGCGACAGGTTGCATCAGTTACTGTCCCATGATCATCGCGAACATCAGCGGGGCGACGATCGATGCGTCGCTCTCGATGATGTACTTGGGTGTGTCGATGCCGAGCTTGCCCCAGGTGATCTTCTCGTTCGGGACCGCGCCGGAATAGGATCCGTAGCTGGTGGTCGAATCGCTGATCTGGCAGAAGTATCCCCACAACGGCACTTCCGGCCGCTGCAGATCCTGGTGCAGCATTGGAACTACGCAGATCGGAAAGTCGCCCGCTATGCCGCCGCCGATCTGAAAGAACCCCAGCGACGTGGACTTTGTGAGCCTGGTGTAGAAATCGGCGAGCTCGATCATGTACTCTATGCCGGTGCGAACCGTGTGGACGTTCTTCACGTCGCCGGTAATCACGTGACCGGAGTACATGTTGCCGAGCGTGGAGTCTTCCCAGCCCGGAACGAACATCGGGAGATTCTTCTCCATCGCCGCGAGCATCCACGAATTTTTCGGATCGATCTGATATTCGCCTTTGAGCTTCCCGCTGCGAAGGATCTTGTACATGAATTCGTGCGGGAAGAAGCGCTCCTTCTTCTGATCCGCAGCCACCCACTCTTCCAGCACCACGCTCTCGATGCGGCGCATCGCCTCCATCTCGGGAATGCACGTATCGGTGACGCGATTCATGTGGCGGCTGAGCAGCGCGTGCTCGTCTGCCGGAGTGAGATCGCGGTAGTGCGGAACGCGCTCGTAATAGTCGTGCGCCACGAGATTGAAGATATCTTCTTCCAGATTCGCACCCGTGCAGCTGATCGCGTGTACCTTGTCCTGCCGGATCATGTCGGCGAGCGACCTTCCGATCTCTGCGGTGCTCATCGCGCCAGCGAGCGTGACGAGCATCTTGCCACCGCTATCGAGATGCTTGCTGTACGCATCTGCGGCGTCAATCACCGTCGCGGCGTTGAAGTGACGGAAGTGCTCGCGGACGAAAGCAGTGATCGGTGAAGTTGAAGGCTTGTCGGTCATCGTAGTCACGTTGGAATTGAATGCGAACTGCTACTTGCCTACTGCGTGGGGCGGTCCGATCCTGCGCCGCTCCACCGTGCGCGTCTCGGCAGCATACGCCTGCGAAATCGTGGCCACGGCTTCGCGCGGATCGTCGGTCAGTATGAGCAGATCCAGGTCCGTGGGCGAGATCTTGCGCTCGACCAGTACTTTCGACTGAAGCCACCGCACGAGTCCGGCCCAGTACGCGCGACCGAACAGAATGACCGGGAACTGATAGATCTTGCCGGTCTGGATCAGCGTTATCGCCTCGAACATCTCGTCGAGCGTGCCGAATCCGCCGGGAAAGATGACGAACGCGTTGGAGTACTTCACGAACATCGTCTTCCGCACAAAGAAATAGCGGAAGTTCACGAGCGTATCGACGTAAGGGTTCGCACCCTGCTCGAATGGAAGCTCGATGTTGCAGCCGACCGAGTGTCCGCCGCCTTCCTTCGCGCCCTTGTTGGCCGCTTCCATCACGCCCGGTCCAGCGCCGGTCACAACCGTGAAGCCGGCCTCGGCGAGCAGGCGGCCGGTCTCTTCAGCCGCCTGGTACATCGGATCGTCGGGCGCGGTGCGCGCGGAACCGAATATCGAGACGCCGCGCCTCACATCCGCGAGCGCATCCATCCCCTCCACGAACTCGGCTGTGATGCGCATGACGCGCCACGGATCCGTCTTGGTGTAGTCCTCCTCCGCGGAGCGTGGCGCCTGCAGCAGCTTTTCGTCTTCGGTTACGCTGGAAGCCAGGATGTACTGAGGTGTATCGCGGATGGACTCGTCGATCTTGCGGGTAGCACCGGACTGACGCTGCGGATTTGTCTGAGACGGAGGGATGCGGCCCGCCATCCTGTGGCCGGCCTCGGTCCGCTCCTTGGTGCCCTCCAGCGCCGTCTTGCTCGCCTGTTTGAGCAGTTGCGGGTTCACCCGCTTGCCCGAAGCGGTTCGCGGCGCCTTGGCGGGCTTCGTGGGAAGGGGCTCGGTAGAGACGGGATCCCGAACTAGCGTCGGTGTGGCGCGCTTCTTGGTCTTCGTAGATTGTCTGGCTGCAGTTTTTGCCATAACCGAATCTAGTGCCCCCCTCTCCCTCTGTAATAATTCTGCTTGCCGACGGCGCACGCCCGGATGTGCTGGGCGCGGCGCTGCAATCCCGCGAGCTTCCCGCGCTCGCACAACTTTCCGACGATGGTGGTTTCCACACCGTCACTACTGCGTTCCCTTCGGTTACGGGGCCGGCGTACACTCCGTTCCTCACGGGGCAGCATCCCGGCTCCGTGGGCCTGCCGGGCCTCAGATGGTACGATCGCGCCCACTCGGCGTGCAGATGGCCAAGCTATGCGCGCAGCTATATCGGGCCACAGTGTCGCTTTCTGGATGGCGATCTGGCCGAGGATGCCGACACAATGTTCGAGCTTGCCGATTCGAGCATCGGCGCGCTGAGTGTCATTCGGCGCGGACTGCCGCCGTCCAGGCAGATCGGGAGCGGCACCGCGTTCGTCGCGCGCACCGCGATCACACACTTTCGCGGCCGGGTTTCCGGCTGGCTGGACATCGATCGCAACATTGGCGACAGATTCGTGCAACGCGTCCGGGACGAGCGGCCGGAGTTCGCGTTTGCCGCGTTCACCGGAATAGACAAGGCATCGCACGCCTTCGGCCACGACTCGCCGATGGTGCACGATGCAATGCGGGTCGTGGACGACGTGTGCGGGCGAATTCGCGCGGACGCCGAGCGCGCCGGCAATTGGGACTCGACCCATCTGTGGATCGTGAGCGATCACGGACACTCGCCCGTCAGGACACACGAGGATCTCGCGGGCGTTACGGCGTCGCTTGGTTTCAAGGTGGTAGCGCATCCGTGGACCGTGCGGCGTGGAGCGCAGATCGCGGTAGCCGTGAGTGGCAACGCAATGGCCCACATCTATACAGGGCTCAAGAGCCGAACGCAGCGTTTCTGGCCGTCGCTCAGCAGCGAGTGGGATTGTGTTGCAGACATGCTGCTTAGCCGCGAATCCGTGGACATCATGTTGCTTCCGCTATCGCCCACGTCGTGCGAAGTGCGCACGAGCGATCGGGGTTGTGCTGTCGTCTCATGGGATGGCGCACGATACGCGTACCGCGCCGTAACGGGCGATCCCCTTGGAATCGGCGAGCGCGATGACATGAGCGAGAGCGACGCATTCGATGCGACGGTCGGTAGTTTCTATCCTGATTCGATAGTACAGATCGCGCGCATCTCGTCGTGCTCGCGAAGTGGCGACATGATACTGTCCGCGGCTCCGGATTGGGATTTCCGCGCGCACTACGAGCCGATTCCGCACGTATCGTCGCACGGTGCGTTGCACAGGGAGCACATGCTGGTGCCGCTCATCACCAATCGGCCGATCCAGGGTCGGGCTCGTCGCACCGTGGACGTGATGGCGTCGGCGTGCACGGTGCTGGGAGTTACGGCGCGCAAGATGGAAGGGTTGTCGTTCATCTGACTCGAAGGGGCTCGCGAGTCGAATGCCGTCGTCCCGCCCAGTGCGCGCCGCCCCTGCCCCCGCCGCGCAAACGGGGACCAGGCGCCACGATCCTATCGTTTCGCCTGATCCTCGAGCCGCTGGTACACCGCGCGTGCGCGCACAATCTCGTTGTGAAAACGATCGCGCTCCGCATCCGTGCGCCAGGGTGCGTGTTGTTCCTTCGTCCACACGGCGTCTACCGCTTCTCCCAGGAAGTGTGCATCTTCGGCTGAGATGTACTGATGTCCGCCGCGAACGACGTACACAGGACTCGTCTGCGCGAACGAGTAGCCGTCGCCGATGTAACGCGACGACGGACCGATCACTCTCGCCGCTATCCATCCGCCTTCGGGAATTGCAACTGTATCGCTGAACACCAGCTTGAGCGAATCCGCCGCGTTCGACGGCGTGATGCTGCGCACGACCTTGCCGTTGACCAGAATGTCCAACTGCGACATCGGTGCGATCGACACTGCGTTGGCGCTCACCTTGAGCGTGCGCGCAGCGCTGGATGCGAGCGCGATCTCGTCGCCTGGCTCGTGGCCGGCGACGTCGAGGAACAGTAGCGGACCTGTCGAGCCGAAAGTGTGTCCTGCCTTGATTCCCGCGAACCAGCTGGCGAGAGTGAGCGGACCCTTCACATGCACATACGTACGGTCGGTTCCGGGCGGTGGATCACGCCAGACGTCGGAGAAGTTATCCGTGCCAGACGTTGCCGGAATTCGGAATCCGCAATTCAGCAAGCGATAGTACATCTCCGCGGACGAATACTCGTCGGACCACACCGCACCTATGTCGTAGTAATCACCCTTGCCGAGTGCAGCGTCGACGGGGATCAGCGTGCTTGCAGCCTGTGCTGGTGTCTTGACGAGCGAGTAATACGGATGCGGGAATCCGGCGATGCCGCCCTGCGCGTGTGCCGAGTCGATGTACATTGCATCCAGAGTCGGCTGCGCGTACGACGTATTGGGCACTCCACCCGTGAGCGGCATGATGAAGCGCTTGATGCCGAGTATCGAGATGTGTCCCAGCAGACCGCGAAACTCTTCAGCGTATTGCAGGATGTACTGCGGTGTCGACAACGGGCTTGGCTTGCCCGTCAGATCATCCCATCGACCCATGAGGCGCGTGCCGTCCATGTGGATCAGCGCGTTGGTGACGTGCAGATCTTCCGCGCGCAGCTCGTCGAAGAACGTCTGATGCGTGAGACCGAAACGTCCCTGATGCAGATCGTGGATGTGTGTGTCGCCGGAGTACCAGCCACGCGCCGGAAGATCTGCAAGACGGGCGAGCCGGATCGTTGCACTCTTCGTTCCGCCGGCTGTCACATCGAGCTTCATCGATGACGGACGATATTCGTAGCCCTTGAGAGCTTCGATCCGCGTCTGTCCGGCGGGCACGTTGACGTCGAACGTACCGGTGGTCTGGAAGTATGGCGTTCCTGTTGCAGCAATGGAGCGTTGAAAGCCGCCCTCTGGTGCGTAGCCGCGCCCGTCGCTGGCCGTTATGTAAATGCGTGCGGGAGTCGGCTTGCCGTCGGGCCCAAGGACAGTGACATGAACCCGTCCGTTCGGTATCACCGGCTTACGACTGCGGATCGGCACTGCCGTCCATGATGAGAACGGCCCGCCGCCAATGCCGGCAGTGTAGAGCACCGTTGCGCCGGCGCGATTCGACACGAACGCAAACCTGTTACCATCCGGACTTGGCGAAGGCTCGTACTCGTCGCGCGCATCGGCGGTGAGACGCTCGGGATTTCCACCAGCGACCGGAACGATCATCACGTCGTTGCTTCCGCCTTCATCCGACACGTACATCAGCGAAGTGCCATCCGGAGTCCAGACTGGCCGCATCCGGTACTCGCTCTCCTCGTAATGCACGAGACGCGGCTCGCCCGACGGAAGCTGCTTCACCCAGATGCCGCCGCTGCCAAGACGCCCGCGCTCTGGCGCAACGTAAGCCAGCTGATTCCCGTCGGGAGAGACAGCGGGCTGGATTCCGGCGACGATCTGCTCATCGGTGTTGCTCGCGAGATCGTGCCGATAGATGTGGAACGACTCGCCGCGGCCGGGGCCGCGCGGACTTACAAAGTAGATACTCTTTCCGTCGTGACTCCAGACGGGCTCGACGTCCACTGCCGAATCGGTAGTGATGCGCTGCACGGTCCCGCCATCGACGCTCACTATCCCGATGTCGAGATTGGCGTTGCCGGTGTCCATCGATAGCGCGAGGCGCTTGCTATCCGGACTCCACGCAGGCTCGAAGTAGTCGCCGGGGCCGGACGTGAGCGCGATAGCCTCACCGCCCTCGGCCGGAATCTTCCAGATGTCGCCGCGCATGGAAAAGGCGATCCAGCGTCCGTCAGGACTCCACACGGGCGCCATCGGTCCAGAGGAGACCGCAGGAAGCATGTGACGCTCGATACGGTCAGAGTGGCCGTAGCGGCTGGGGTCGGAGTGACCTGGCCCCTGCGGACGGGCATTTCCGATCGATACGAGCGCCGTCAATCCAGCGACAACGATTCCTGCGCCGAGCCAGATACGTGCTTTCATGCGGATAACTCTCCATTACGCAAACCGGGGACGGTGAAACACCGTCCCCGGTTTGCTGTCATGATCAATACTACGGCTTGTCCCACCAAATGCGGCCGTTCAGCGTTGCTCCGCCCTGCGCGGCGCTGGCCGCCTGCAATGCGGCATTGTTGAAGGACTGCTCCGACACCGGGTAGGTCAGGCGGCGTGGCACCACCTGCGGCGACGTGATCGCGGCCGGACCGGGTTGGAGATCAGGCACGCCAGTGCGGCGCCAGGTGCTGTATGCTTCCGTTCCTTCGGAGAACAGGGCGATCCAGCGTTGCAGCGCAATCTGCTGCAGACCGGTTGCCGGCGAGTACGCAACGCGAGGCGAGGCGACATATGCCGCTGTCACGCTGTCCGCGATTCCGTTGTACTGCATCGACGCCTGAATACCGGCGTTGTACAGCGCAGCGGGATCGCCCGGTGCCCAGCCACGAGCGGCTGCTTCTGCTTCATCGAACAACACTTCGGAGTACGCCATCAGGATCGATGGAGTCGCCTTGCCGCGATATGCAATTCCAACGCGTGATGTGTTGTTGATCCCGATTGCGATTGCAGCATCGTCCTGCAATCCGTTCGGCGCACCGACGTATAGCTTCTTGCTCGGACTCGAGATAATGGGGTCGGCGTATACCGCGAGACGGGGGTCGAACACCGTATCTGCCGGCGTCGGTCCAATCGAGATATACAGGCTCTTCAGGATATTCACCAGCGTCTGGCTCATGTGCTGGTCGTCGCGCGTCACGAAGTTGTTGTAGATCGGATTGTTGTTCGTGCCGTCACCGGGCCACTTGAGCAGCGCGTTGTCGGCGTTCGAGGTGAACACGCCGGCTGCAATCGCTGCCGCGACCTGCGTCTGTGCCGTGGTCGGATCGACCTTGGACAGGCGCAGCGCATAACGCAGTCGCAGCGAGTTGGCGAACTTCTTCCACTTCGTCGCGTCGCCGTTGTAGATCAGATCGGCGGTTCCATAATTCGCACCGCCGGGCGCGCTGATGTCGCTGGCTGTCTTGAGGTCAGCGAGTATCCCCGCATAGATCGTCTTCTGCGGGTCGTACTGCGGCGGTGATGAAGGATCGGATTTGTTGGCCTGCGAGTATGGGATGTCACCCCATATGTCGGTCATGATTCCGAACGTCCACGACTTCATCACGAGCGCTGGTGCGACGATGTTCGCACTGTCCTTCTGACTCGTGTGCGCGAGAATCGTTGCCAGGTCCTGAAGACCTCCAGCGTAGAAACCTGACCAGTATCCGTTGATGTTGTCCGGGCGAATCGAATACGTGTCCTCGTCCGTGAAACGATCCATTGCGATGTGCTGCGCCCAGAGCGACGTGAGCGTCAGATCGAAGCTTCCTCCGCGCGCGCGCCCGACGACGTCTGTAATGGCCGTCGGGAACAGGAACTGAGGAGTTACACTGCCTGGCGCGTTCGGATTCTTGTTGATTCCGGTAAGGCCGCTGTTGTCGCATCCGCTTGCCAGTAGTGCAAGAGCAAGCGCGGACGTCACGCCGATTGTTGTTGAGAGTCTCATATGCTCATCTCATTCTGAGAGTATTGGGTGGCGGTCACGGCGTGACGTTGACGGAAAAGCCGAGGCTCTTCGTGGATGGGACACCGATGAACTCGATTCCCTGAACGTTGCTGTTGTCGAACGCAGTCTCTGGATCGATGTTCGGAGCCGCGGCGTGCAGCCACAGATTCCGTCCAACGAACGCCACGTTCATCGCCGAAACGCGGAACCGGCCGGCCACCGACTGCGGCACCTCGTAGTTGAGTCTCACTTCACGCAGCTTGGTGAAGGTCGCACTCACTATGTTGGCTTCGTGGTTCTGGAACAGGGAGTTGAAATACGCCTGTGATGTAACCTTGGTTGTATTCGGACTTCCGTCCGCATTCACACCACTGACGATCAGTCCGCCGCCATCGGCGAGCGTCTCAGCCGTCTCGCGGCCGAGCAGCGAAGACTTGAGCACGCCCGACTCCTCGCCGAACATCTTGGTGGTGCTGAAGATCTGACCACCCTGCTTGGTATCGAAGAGGAAGCTGAAATCCCAGTGGCCATAGTGGAACTTGTTCTGCAGGCCACCGATCCAGTTCGGCGAATAATGTCCGAGCACACGCTGTGTCGGATTGATCTGAGGAAGACCATTGAGCGTGATCAACTGGCCCTGTGCGTTGCGCAGATACGGATTCCCGTACAGGGTCCCGTAAGGCTGATTCGCGCGAGCCTCGACGCTGAGTCCCCAGTAGGTGCCGAGCACGACGGTCTGAAGTCCCTTGTACAGACTTACGACCTCGCTCCGGTTTCTCGCATAGTTCCCGGTGACATCCCACTGGAAGCTGCCGCGCTTGATGGGTGTGACGTTGAGCTGGCCTTCGATACCGTGGTTACGCAGCGATCCAGCGTTGACGACGGCCGATGTGTATCCGATCGTCGGGGTGATCTGGGCTGGAATGATCTGATCGCTCGTGAGCTTGTTGTAGTACGATCCATCGAACGAAACGCGATCGTTCAGGAATCGCAGCTCTGCACCGGTCTCCCATGAGCGTGTACGCTCTGGCTTGAGATTCGCATTCGGAATCTGATCCGGCACGGTGAAACGCGGGATCGATCCGAACGGAGTGCCAGGCGAATACGTCACAGCAAGCTGGTATGGATCGGCGTCGTTACCGACCTGCGCCCAGCTTGCGCGCAGCTTTCCGTATGAGAGCAACCCGCCCATGTGAAGCGCCGGCACTGCGTCGGTAAAGACGAAGCTGCCCGACACGGAGGGATAGAAGTACGAGTTGTTTCCCTGCGGTAGCGTGGACGACCAGTCGTTGCGGCCGGTTGCATCCAGGAACAGGTAGTTGTCCCACGCGAACTGAGCCTGGCCGTACAAGCTGTTGGTCTGGCGAGACGACGCGAACGACGACACCTGCGGCGTCACTGCGGAGTTCCCGATGTTGAACGTGCCGGGAATTACGAGGTGCGGCGTACCGTCGTTGTAATTGCTGTTGGCATTGTCGCGGCGGTTACCACCGAAATTGAACGTCATGCCGAGCTTGCCCGTCGGCTTCTTCTCCGCGGTCAGCAGGAAGTCGCTGTTCGTCTCGCGAACGAAGAGATTCTGCTCGAAGAACGCGCCGCCTGCGTAATCGACACCGATGTTGCCGTTGGCGTATTCCTGCTTGCGCCAGTCGCGGTGCCAGTCGGTTCCGGTTCTGGCCATACCAGTCAACCAGTCGTTGAACTTGTACGTCACGTCGCCGGAGCCGATCACGCGATCGCGTGTGTCAGCATTGGGATCCGCGTACACGTCCCAGTACGGATTGTTGGTGGTCGTGTGGTTCGGTCCGTTCTGCGTACCGTCAGGATTGATGTAATTCTTCATGTGCGGGAGGTCGCGCTGGCGGCCGCCCCAGATCATGAGGTTGAAGATCGCGCTGTTGGCGTTGTAACCCGTCTGTGGTCGGTTCTGATTCCGATCCTGGATGTACTGCACATTCGCGCGCGTGCTCAGCTTGGACGTTATCTGCGCACCGCCGTTCATGCTGAGATTGAGGCGCTGGAGCGTGTTGGTCGGATAAATCGACTTCACGTCCAGATTGGTCGCGCTGATGCGGACGTCCGAGCGCGGGCCAGCAGCGGTGACCGCGACGTTGGTCGTGGAGGTGCGGCCGGTATTGAAGAAGTCCGAAACGTTGTTCGGCGCCGGCACCCAGGGCTCGGGTACTCCGTTGCTCCACCACTGAACGATCGGCCGGCCGTCCATCTTGGGACCCCAGCTGCGGTTGACGTTGTCGCTGATTCCGCCGCCCTTGCCATCCTTGTAGGCGAAATTGCCACCGGAACCCTGACCGTACACGTTCTGAAACTCGGGCAACCGGAGCGGTGTCTCGAAGGTGAGATTCTGGCTCACCTTGACGCCCATCCCCTGGGTGCCCTTGCCAGTCTTCGTCGTGATGACGATCGCGCCGTTCGCGGCGCGTGCACCGTACAGCGCGGCTGCGTTGGCACCGGCGAGAACGCTGATCGACTCGATGTCGTCAGGATTGATGTCCGAAGCCGCGTTGCCGAAGTCGAATCCGCCAAACCCGCTGTTGGTGCTGGCAGAGTTGTCGATCGGAATACCATCGACCACGAAAAGCGGCTGGTTGTTGCCGGTGATGGAGTTCTCGCCGCGAATCACGATTCGGGACGATCCGCCTGGCGGACCATCATTGGTGACCTCGACGCCGGGCACCTTGCCCGCTAGCGCGTTGACGATATTGGGCTCTCGCGCTGCGGTGAGCTCACTCGCGTTTACGCTGGTCTGCGCCACACCGAGCGATCGTTTGTCGCGCTGAATGCCGAGCGCTGTGACGACGACGCCTTCGAGTGCGGTAGTAGTGGCGGTGAGCGTGAAGTCGTGTGTGTTCGTTCCCGAAGTGAGAACGATCGATGCGGTTGCGATCTTGTATCCGATGCGTCGCGCCGTAAGCGTGACGGCCCTGCCGGTGATCCGGTCAGCGGAGACGGTGAACGAGTAACGCCCGTCCTCCCCCGTCGTGGACCCGATGTTCATTCCGGTGACAAAGACGCTGGCACCCGGTAGCGGCGCGCCGCCCACGGCTGTCACGCGCCCGGTGACCTGAGCGCTACCCTGAGCGTGTGACCAGCTCGGCAATAGCGCCAGCGCACTCGTGAGCACGGTGGTGAGTCGAACGAGACGTCCCATCCTTTTTCCTCCTTGGCGACCTGGTATTGGGAAATGGTACGAACTTGATACGGATCTGTTTCCCACGGATAAAGTATCCAGTATGCGGTTATTGACAAGCAGGAACCGGTGAACGGTCGCATTAGAGGCATGAACGGCGCGTTCGCGGTCAAAAGACCCTCCTGGCCATGCGGATTACGCCGTTCCCATCCTGTCACGGACCGAACAGGGGCGCCATCGTGCCCTTTTTTTGCGCGGTAAATGGCCGGAATCGCCCGACAAACATCTGGCGCTGGGCGCCCTCGGGTGCGGGCCGCTTCTATTAAATGGCTCGCAAGGGGTTCTTGGACGGCGAGCGCAGCGGACGGCGAGGTGGCAAACAGGGCGTCATTCCCAAGTAACGCCCCATAAACGTCATTCCCGCGAAAGCGGGAATCCATCTGCTGCCGACCAGCTTTGTGCTGACATCGCACTCTGAAATCGATAACATGGATTCCCGCTTTCGCGGGAATGACGAGGGAAGCATGGATTCCCGAGGCGCGGATGCATCCGCGCCCTACAGCGGGAATGACGAAGGACACATGGATTCCCGAGGCGCGGATGCATATCCGCGCCCT
>Ga0207678_10001157_pt1 | contig 24143 bp, 23 predicted proteins | sample KBSC63metaG_FD_184319 | JGI IMG/M metagenome (GOLD analysis project Ga0207678, IMG submission 184319) | Corn rhizosphere microbial communities from Kellogg Biological Station, Michigan, USA - KBS C6-3 metaG (SPAdes) (version 2) | ecosystem: Host-associated > Plants > Roots > Rhizosphere > Soil ... | reverse complement strand
CATGCTGGTCCAGACCTTCTGGCCGTCGATGACGTAGTGGTCTCCGTCGAGCACGGCGCGCGTCTGGAGATTGGCGAGGTCGCTGCCCGCATTGGGCTCGGAGAATCCCTGGCACCAGATCTCCTCGGCAGTGAGGATCTTGGCGAGGTGCCGCTCGCGCTGGGCCGGCGTGCCATGGCGCATGATCGTCGGGCCGAGCATGGACAGCCCGCTCCGGTTGAGCGGACTCGTATTTTCACATTATCCTCGACGCTTCCAATCGTCAGGCAGGTATCGGCCTCGTCTGCCGACCCTCCAGGTCTGACTGCTCTGCGCATCTAGACCCAACCCAACCATTCTTTTTCTCGAAGCCCGCCGTGCCTCGGCGCGCGTGGGGACAGCCGCCCTCGGCTGTCCGGTCGAGCATTGGCTCGACAGGGTTTTGCGAGAGGGAAGATAGCGGAGCGTTGCTCCGCCGGACAGCCGAGGGCGGCTGTCCCCACGTGGTTTCTTCGTTGAAATACATTCCGAGAAGAGGAGAACATCGGTGCGGAGAATGCTTTTGCTTGCGCTGGCCATCACACTATTGCTGGTGTCAAATCAATTCGCTCTGGCGCAGGATGGCGGCCACGACACGAATATGTCAGGGCAAACCTCATCCATGCCGGGAATGGCAGAAGGAGATGTTGGCCACCACCAGATGAGCATGGAGCCGCACTCCTTCATCGCGTCGGTGTTGCAGCATGCGACTTCGGGCACGGATGCCGAACCCAACTCCACGCCTTTCGCCATGCTTATGACGACCAAAGGGAATTGGACCCTGATGTTTCATGGCGAAGGCTTTCTGAGCGAGATCCAGCAAAGGGGGCCGCGCGGAGGCGACAAGCTATTTTCCACCAACTGGTGGATGCTCATGGCGCAGCGGAAATTCGGCAAGGGCACGCTGACCCTCAGGACCATGCTCAGCTTCGAACCGGCGACGGTCTCGGACCGCCGCTACCCGGAGCTTTTCCAGGAGGGCGAAACTGCGTTCGGCCGCCCCATCGTGGACGGGCAGCATCCTCACGATTTTTTCATGGAGCTGGCCGCTTTGTATGACTACAAGATTTCAGAGCATACGCTGGTGTCGGTGTACGCCGCGCCCATGGGCGATCCGGCGATGGGGCCGGTGGCCTATCCTCATCGGGCCTCGGCGTCGGAAGATCCCATCGCGCCGCTGGGACATCACTTCCAGGACTCCACCCACATTGCAGCGGATGTCGTCACCCTGGGCATCACCCACCGTAGCGTGCGGCTGGAGGCCTCGGGATTTCATGGGCGCGAGCCCGACGAGTTCCGCTGGAACATCAACTCCGGGAAGATGGATTCGTGGTCGGCCCGGGTCACCGCCAATCCCGGCCAGAACTGGAGCCTGCAATATTCCATTGCGCACCTGCACAGCCCGGAGGAACTTGCACCCGCTGAAGACATCAGGCGCATGACCGCGTCGGTGCAGTACAACCGTCCTCTGCCGCGAGGTAACTGGGCGTCGTTGCTGCTTTGGGGCAGGAATCAGGATGTCGCGGGAGGCAACGTGGGCAACAGCTATCTGCTGGAATCGACGGTGCAGTTTCTTGACCGCAACTATGTCTGGACACGAATTGAAAACGTGGACCGTACGAATGAGTTGCTGCTCGGCGGCGATCCCGAACCGCCCGGATTCAGTGAGCGGTTTTTCACCCGGGTGCAGGCTTACACCGCGGGCTATGAACGAGAAGTCGGCCATATTCCGCATCTCTCGGCGGCGCTAGGCGGACAATTGACCTGGTACGGCGTGCCCGATGTCCTGCAGCCGATCTACGGCCGGCATCCGGTGGGTGGGATTCTGTTCCTGCGCCTGCGGACGCAGTAAGAGTAGTTCGCGTAGGCCCGGACGTCCCCGTCGGGGGCAGCTCGCCTGGAAATCTTTTGGACTTCTGCCAGGTGGCGGACCTTTGCTCCGCCGGGCGGACGAGGGCGTCGCCCCTACGTCTGTCGCACCCGGTTGACGATCATTGCAATCGTCCTCTGAGCTGCCAGCGCCGCCCCTTCCTGCCAGCCGATTATGTGACTGCAGTGGTCTCCGGCAAAATAGATCCGATCATCGGGAACGATGAGTTCTCTGTAGGGGCCATGAAAGTAAGGGGCATCGGCCGGCGCGGGAAACACCGCTCCGCGACTGACCCACGATCCCAGGCTATAAGGCACCTTGCCCCAGGAGATATAAGCCGGCTTCTCCAGTTCCTTGCTCTTGCCGGGGTGCAGTTTTTCCACCGCAGCTCTGGACGCTGCAATCTTCGCCTCCTGGCTCGGAAGCTTGCCGAAATCAATCCAGTTCTCGACCGCATAGCCGGAGAGGAGTACTCCGCGTTTCGACATCAGCTTCGCGCTGGGGTACCAGACCAAATTGACAAGACCGGTCGTAAGGAACGAGATGCCGCCGTAAATCTCGTCGCCGTCCTGCTCCCAGAAGCGTCGCGATTCCCACGCAATTTTGTAGGCGGAGTCATAGACGACCTGCTCGATCGCCGATTTCACGCGTGGAGCGAAGTCATTGGGTATGGTCTTGAGGATGCTTAGCGGCATCGCGCAAATGCAATAGGCCGCTTCCACGGACTCAACCGGCCCGGATTCTCCTTTGCGGTAGAGCACCCTGACTCCGTCGGTGGTTTTTCTGATCTCGGTGACGGGCGAGTTGTAGCGGACGACATCGCCCAGAGTGCGCGCGAAGGCATAAGGAATCCGGTCCATGCCGCCAACCGGCTGGAACATGGTGGCCTGCATGTCGAGCAGTTCTTCAAAAAGCATGGGCTGGCAAAAGTTCGACTTGACCAGATCAGAGAAAGAGAGGGGGGCGCGGGGGATTTCAATCTGATCGCCCGCTCCGGGCAGTTGCTGGTCGCCGGAGCGCGACGATCCAGTGTATTGATAATTGTTTCCCAGGGCGCCATAGGTCTTCAGAAACTCCATGACAGCGGCGTGGTCGTCCTGGGTGAAGGCCTGATCGAGAGCACCCTGTTGTACGCACTTGGCCAGCAGTTCGGCGACATGGCCGCGAGTATCGTTGATGGCCTGCCCCTGGCGGATGGGTTTGCCGTCAAAGACGTTGTCACTCTGCAGCAGCGTGCTGCGCGACGAATTAACCTCGACCTCAAGTTCCACTCCCAGTTCGTTGCAGTAGCCCAGCATGGTCTTGTGAATGGAGGGCAGGCGCGCCGGGCCGCAGTTGAAGTAATTTCCGTCGTCGAAGGTACAAGTCTGCGATGTGCCATCGTTGAAGGCCAGCTTCGATCCGGCGCGCAGGGTCCAGTTGCGCCCGCCGGGACGCTCGCGCGCTTCCAGCACGGTGCAGTCGAAGCCAGCCCGCTGCATTTCATAGGCAGAGACCAGCCCGGCAATTCCGGCGCCGAGAATAATCACTTTGGTTCCGCGGCCGGTCGATGGGGGCAGGGGAAAGTCCTTCCGCTGCTCGGTTTCGACCATGCCCAGAAGTCCCAGCGAGTGCATGGTCATGAAGGCAGCGCCATAACCGCCGGCCTGCGCGATTCGGGCGATGAACTCGCGTCTGCTGATTGTCATCTTCTGTTGGTCCCTGGCCGCGCCTTAGCTAAGCCTGCTACGCCATCGATTCCCACGGTGAACCATTCTCAGGCAGTAATTGCATTTTGTGGATTGGTATAAAGTACCATCCCCACAAGATGCTGCGCCCTTCAATCTTTGGTTTGCCCGGTCGATCGCGCCCGACAGCAAACGCTCAACACGAATCATCTGTCATATGAGCGCCGCGTGAAGCCGGCTTTGCGGGCTTCACACGAAGTTGAAGGATTTCCTTGCAATGGCAATACGCGCGGGGTAGGGGTCCTTTGACTCCGCTGAACGTTTCGCAAGCGAAACGTTCACCTCCGCTCAGCATGACCGGGTACGCTTGTGATCAGACTTGGTACGTTGTTTCCCCGGGGCAATCCCGCTACACTTGCACTCTTATGTCGAACCCAATTCAGCCCAATATCAAACTGAGCAATACTCCCGACTATCGCGAGAATTATGCCAACAGCGTGCAGGTGCGGGTGAACGTCTGGGACTTCTTTCTGGTATTCGGCACGCTTCTGCAGCAGAGCGAGTCTCAGGTTGAAGTCAATAATTTTCAGGGAATTTATTTGAGTCCGCAACAGGCCAAAGCCCTGTCGGCCATCCTGCAGCAGAACGTGGCGGGTTACGAAAGCACGTTTGGTGAGATCAAACTGGATCCGCGTATGATGGCTCCCGGCCCGGTGCACTAGCGGGCAGACAAAATAGCCATCCACTGCATTGACAACCGTTGACCACCCTTCGCGAGGCATTCACCCCGGACTCGTCTTTGCTATCGTGTTTGCGGCCCTCGTGGCGCTGCATGCGCCGCTGCTGCGACTGCCGTATTTCTGGGATGAAGCCGGCTACTATGTGCCGGCCGCGCGCGATCTGCTGCTGACCGGCAGCCCGATTCCACATTCAACCGTTTCCAACGCGCATCCGCCGCTGCTGCTGGCCTATCTCGCTCTGTGGTGGAAGCTGGTTGGTTTTGCGCCCATCGTGACCCGGACCGCGATGCTGCTGGCATCGTCCTTCGCACTGCTCGGCCTGTTCCGGCTGGCGGAAACATTGGCCAGCTTCGAAGTCGCGGTGACGACCACTGTCTTGACCGCGCTTTATCCTGTCTTCTTTGCGCAAAGCTCTCTCGTCCACCTTGATCTCGCAGCCGCGGGACTTACCTTCTGGGGACTGAACGCCTACATGAAAGGCAGGGGATGGGACGCCGCGCTCTGGTTCTCGCTCGCCAGTTTGACCAAGGAAACCGCGGTGTTGGCGCCGCTGGCCTTGTTTGCCTGGGAGCTTTTCTCGCTGTGGTGGCGAAGCCAAGGAAAGAATTTGCCGGAGCGAAGGTTCCGGCAGCCCATCTTGCTTCTGGTTCCAATAATTCCGCTCGCGGTCTGGTACGTTTTCCATTACTCGAAAACCGGATTTGTTTTCGGCAATCCGGAGTTTTTTCGCTACAACGTCGAGGCCACGCTGCAGCCTCTGCGGATCCTGCTCGCCCTGCTGGTTCGCCTGTGGCAGACCGCCGGTTATTTTCATCTTTTGCCGCTGACTCTGGCTGCGTTGTTCGCAATGTGGCTGCCTCCGCTGCGCGACCAGACGGGGGAGCGTCCGCGCATTGCCCTGGACGCGCAGTTCGCCATGCTCGCGGTGGTGGCGGCGTACGTTCTCGCCATGGCGATGGTGGGCGGCGCGGAACTGGCGCGTTACATGCTGCCAGTGGTTCCGCTGATGATTCTGGTCTGTGTTTCCACCCTTTGGCGCAGAGTGCGCCTGGGGCTTGCTGTGGTTGCGCTCGTAGCTTTGATGTTCGTGGCGGGATGGTTGACCGACCCGCCCTACGGCTTCGCTCCGGAGGACAATCTGGCCTACGTGGATTACATCCGTTTGCACCAGCGTGCCGAAGAATTCCTGGAAGCGCGCTATCCCATGGCGCGGGTGCTTACCGCCTGGCCGGCCAGCGACGAGTTGACGCGACCGTATCTGGGCTATGTCACACGCCCCATGCGGGTGGTGCGCATTGAGCACTTCGCCCTCGAACAGCTTATGTCAGCGGCCGATGCCCGTTCGAACAACGCCCGCTCCGAGTTTGAAATCGCGCTCGTGTTTTCCACGAAAGATGAGCCCGCACATCCTCTGCTGCAGCACTGGCAGCTGTGGCAGGAATGGAAGCAGCGATTCTTCGACGACCACCACGATCTGAGGCCCGCGGCCGCGGCCCAGGTCCTGGGCGGGAATGTGGTGTACAGCGAGACTCGCAACCGGCAATGGATTGCTGTGATCGAGCTGGAACGTATTGTCGATGCAAGAAAATAAACGAATCGGTGAATGGAGGACGGGCACCCTCGCCCGTCAAATCTGTCCCGCCCGATCCCTCGGTTTTTTACTGCGGCTGCGGTGCCGGCTGCGCCGGCGGCGCACTCTGTATTCCGCCAAAAGAGCCCTGCGTTCCGGGGGAATTGGGGCTGGATGAATTCTGCTGCTGCTGCAGCGGGGCTGCCGATTGCAACGCCGGCTGCGCCGGTGTGGTGATCAGGCCGCCGCGGTCCATGGTGGGGTCGTAGATGAATTGCCACTGGTTGTAGCGGTTCTTGTGATTGAACTCGCGAATGGTTGTTGCCTTGCTGATGCTGGCCACGCCCACGATAGGGCCGCCGCCGAAAACTGCGCTGGAGAGTTGAGCGCTGCCAATCCCGCCCGCCGCGCTGGAGTCGGACTTGGACGAATCCGGCGAATCCGGGTTGGCTGAGGCGGAATCCGCGCCCGCGTCGCCGGGTGGATTGGCGCCTGGAGTGGCTGCGGTGGCCGGCGCGGCCTGGGCAGCGGCTCCTCCGAGTACGGCGCTGGCTGCTCCCTGGAGCGCCGCTCCCCCCGCCTGGGCTGCGGGACTTCCGATGGGAGAGGCTCCGGCTATGCCGGGCGAACCGGTAAGCTGCACTTCTCCGACGTGCAGCAGCTTGAAATCCTTGCCGGTGATGGGATCTTTGTAGCGGCGGCGCAGGAAGCGAATGTTATTGGTATTTTCCAGGTCTTCGAGGCGAGACGGGTAACGCCCGGTTTTCTTCACATACCGTTGGATCGCCCGCGAATACTGCGTTCCCCGGTGGATCATTTCTTCCTCGCGATCGCGCCGCACCCTGAAGGCCATGGTGGGAGCGGCCACGCCGGCCGCAATCACCATCAAGGTCACGAACAGCATCAGCATGAGCAGGATGTAACCGCGCTCGGAGCGGCGGGGAGGGATGGTGGCGTGTGGCCGTTGGTCGTTGGCCGTTGGTCGTCGGCCGTCGGCCCTTGGCCCCTGGCGTTTCATCGTTAGCACTGTGTCCCGAGTCATTGATCTTCTGGAAGCAGTCGCCAGCAGTTTGTCCTGAGCCCTTGAGCAGGAGAGGCCGCAGGTAGCGCGCCTTTGCCAACGACCAGAGGCCCAAGCATGACGACTGAAGACTGACGACCGACGACTGCTTCTACCCCTGCGTCAACGGAATACTCTGCCGATTATTGTTCAATACATCTTCCACTTCCACCGAGACCGGCGTGATGTGCAGAATCCGGTAGCGGCGATCGATGATGTCGCCCTCTCCGGCGATGAAAACGTCTTCACCCTGGGAAAGAAAAATCTTTTTGGGCTGGCCCGGCTTGCTGGCGAAGCCGAAAAACTTGAGGTTGATGGGCGGCGGCGGGGGCGGACCCTGCGGGACGACTGGAGCGGGATGCGTCTGTACCGGCACGATGGGCTTCGGAATCTCGACTTCGGCGCGGAAAATGTTTCGTCCCGTACCTTTGTATTGGGTGTCTTCGCTGGCCTTCAGCCAGTCGTAACGCAGAGTCGGATCAAGCGAACGCACAGGCGCAATACCAGTCTTGTGCCCCGGCTTGGGCCGTACCGCCGCCGTCCTCGGTGGCCCCGTTGGCGATGCCACCACTGGAATGGGAGTCTTTGCGGAAGCCGGGGAACTGGGAAAAAAACGCACTACGACCATTACCAGCGCTACGATCGCCAGGGCGACCGCCGCAATGGTCTTGTTCCGGTTTTCCGTCCCCAGCTGCATTTAGCCGCTCGCCTTCTGATAAGTTTCCAGTTTCAATTGCAGCTTGACCACGCCCGACTGCTCGCCCCCCAGATCCACGCTGTCAATGATAAAGAACAACGGGTCGCGCTCAAGCGAATTGATGAAGCGCACCAGTTGCAGATAGTCTCCCGAAAAATCCGCCTGGATTTCCACCGGACGCAGGCCTACCGCGTCGGTGTCCTTGGCCTTGGAGCGAATCTGTCCGATCTTGACCCCACTCTGCTTGGCTATTTTGCCGAGCTCCTCGTAAATCGCTGAATCCTGCGCCGGCAGCCGGGTCTTGTAAAACTCGTCGATCTGCTGGCTGGCTACCGCGATCTTCTTGTCCACATCTTTGAGCGGTTCGACCTCGTGCGTCTTTCGCTGCAGCTCCTGCCACAACTGGTCCAGCTGTTCACGCCGCGAACTCTCCGATCCCACCAGGGGAGAAAACAGCAGGACGGCGGCGGCGATGTCCACCACCAGCAGGGCGGCGATGGCGATCTTCGCCTTCTTCCGGAAATCGGGGGCTTCAGCCATCAGCGCGCGCCCCCTTTGTCACTCTCGATTTCAGGCACGTACAACGCGCTGAGCTCGAACTCAACGTTATCGCCGGGGGTCTGCCCCGTCCGGCTCGATTCCTGTTCGATCTGTGTCTGCCGGAAGTGTTGCGAACTCTCCATCTTGCGCACCAGTTCGAGGGCGCGGTCGCGCGATTCTCCCGCCACCACCAGCTTGATCTGCAACTGGTTGTCGCCGGCCTTTCCCGGCTGGATGGAAACCACATGCAGGCGCGGCGGCATCACCCGCTCCAGGTCAGCGAACACCTTGGTCCAGGAGAACGACTTGCGCTGAAACAGGTCGTTAAGAAACTGGGCGCGGTCGCGGGTACCGCGATTGGCGGGCAGGCTGAGGATGGCTTCAGCTTTGGCTTTTTGCTCATCGCGGGCCGCAATCTGTTGCCGGCGTTGTTCGATCAGGCTGCGGTCTTTGCCCGCCGCGATCCAGCCTGACACCGCGCTGTAAAGCAAAATCAGGGTAAAAAGGCTCAGCGCCGCCACGGCGCCGCCCCAGCGCAGCCATAGAGGTCCGGAGTCTTCGTAGGGATGGGTGGCGAGATTGATGTCAACGCGCATATCAGGAAAGCAGGGCCCCCACGACGCCCGCCATTCTCCACTTGGGAATCGAACCTACGCTCCCGCCCAGTTGCGACGCGGAGACCAGGTCCGAAACCTGCGCGCTGGTCTGGGCCCGCAGCGCCGGCGCGGCGCCGCCCGATTCGGGCAGGCCAGCCACAAAGATATGGCCAATATTCAATTGGTAAGTATCCTGGAAGAATACCACCGAAGGATAGACTTCCTCAGCCAGTTGCTCGCCGGTGATGGTGACGCCTCGAGTATTTTCGAGCGTGCGAAACAGCAAAAGTTGCGGGCCATCCAGGATAGCGATGCTGGTGGTGCGGGCGTCCACCTTGATGACCAGCGAAGGCTGATCCGCGTGGGCGGCTCCCAGCGCCGCCAGCATGGAAGGCATCACCACGCCGGGCTGGTAACCTGCCTGGCGAAAGGCCGCTTCGTAATCCTCGACCACGTTGGCCAGCGCCACGGCCGCGATCACGCGGACGCCCACGTTGGAAGGCTGCACGTGATAGGAGACCTTGGCCTTGTCCACGTCGAAGGGCAGTGACTTCTTGAGCCGGAAGCGGACCACGCCTTCGGCTTCATCGCGCTTGGAGGGCAACGTCTCGAAGTCAAGCAGCACCACGCGCACGGCGGCATCGGGCAGCACTGCGATGACGTCATGCGACCGGCCACCGATGCTGCCCAGGGTATCGCGAATGGCTTCGTACACCGCGTCGGGCTGCCGCAGGTTAGCCTCGATCAGGTCGGGGACCACGCAGCCGGGAGCCAGTTCGGCGGAGGCGCAGGCTTCCAGGGTGCGGCCGCCGTTGTCGGAAACCCGGCCCACCAGTACCCGGTCAGCAGAAATCTCGCAGGCTAGCTTCGGCCTGGATCCGGACTTTGGAAAAGTGCTCATCTCTGGGGCTTATATCAATCTTACCAAGTAAACCGCGGCAGGGCGTGCCCTAACAATAGCCGGAAGGGCACTGCTGACCTGGACCTCGGACGTCGGACCTCAGCCCTCAGCGCCGAACCACGGCAGTGATCGAGTCCGGGGTTCAATGACGCCTGAGGGCCGACGTCCGACGCCTGACGTCTGCTTTACCGCATGTTTTCGATGAATGTGACTTTGTTGATTTCCTTCAGCGTGGTCATACCCAGCCTGACCTTGTCGAGCGCCGATTCGCGCAGGAAGCGCATGCCTTCTTCACGGGCAGCACGGCGAATCTCCGACGTCGGTTTCTTGACCAGGATCATCTCCCGGATGCGGTCGCTGAGGTCGAGCAGTTCGTGGATCGCCGTCCGGCCCTTGAATCCCGTGCCGGCACACTCAATGCAGCCCTGGCCTTCGTAGAACGGTACCTGCGACCACTGCCCGGGATCGAGGCCGCTGGCTTCCAGCACTTCGGAAGGGTAGTGCACCACAGTACGACAGGATTCGCAGATCAGACGGACCAGTCGCTGCGCCAGAATGCAGTTCAAGGCGGAGACGAAGTTGTAAGGCTCGACGCCCATATTCAGAAAGCGGCCAATCACGTCCACCACGTTATTGGCGTGGACAGTGGTAAACACCAGGTGTCCTGTAAGGGCCGACTGGATGGCGATCTGCGCCGTTTCGGTGTCTCGGATTTCGCCCACCATGATCTTGTCAGGATCGTGGCGGAGGATGGAGCGCAGCCCGCGGGCAAAGGTCAGGCCTTTCTTTTCGTTGACTGGAATCTGGGTGATGCCGCGAATCTGGTATTCAACCGGATCTTCAATGGTGATGATCTTGTCTTCTTCGGTCTTGATCTCGCTTACCGCGGCATACAGCGTCGTGGTTTTGCCGCTACCCGTGGGCCCGGTGACCAGGACCATGCCGTAAGGCTCGGCGATGTAGCGCCGGAATTTCCTCAAATCGTCGGCGTCAAAGCCCACTACGTCGAGCACCAGCTTGTGGAACTTCTCGCTCATCGACTCTTTGTCGAGCACGCGGAGCACGGCGTCCTCGCCGTGAATCGAGGGCATGATGGACACGCGGAAGTCGATGGGACGTTCGGGATTGCCGTACTTCACCCGGAAGCGGCCGTCCTGCGGGACGCGGCGCTCGGAAATATCCAGCTCACTCATCACCTTGATGCGCGAGATGATGGTGGAATGATGCTCCTTGCCGATGGGCGGCATGGCCTGGGTGAGCACGCCGTCAATGCGGAACTTGATGCACACCGAATCGTCGCGGGTCTCGATGTGAATGTCACTGGCGCGCCGCTGCAGAGCGGTAAAGATAGTGGTATCGACCAGGCGGATGATCGGGCTGATGTCGCCCTGCGCGGTCAGCCGGTCGATGGAGATGCTGTCCTCGCCGCCGGCCTCGTCTTCCGAAACCACCGCCAACGTAAAGCCTTCGCTGGCTTCTTCCAGCACGCGCTTCGACTGTTCCGTCTTCTTGAGGATTTCGCTGATCTGCGCCAGAGTGGAAACCTTGGTCAGGATGCGCTTGCCCAGCAGCAGGCTGATCTCGTCGATCATCATCAGCTGGCTGGGATCGGCGATGGCGATGGCCAGGCGTCCGTCTTCGGTCTCATCCAGAGGCACGAAGTTATAGCGAAACATCAGATCTACCGGGATCTTCTTGAACAGATCGTGGTGCAGCTGGAAGTTATGCAAGTCAATGAACTCGCAGCGATAGCGCCGGGCGATATCCTGGGCCTTGGCCAGATCGTCCACGTGGGGCGCGGGAGCCAGACGGGCCCCGCCATTTCCACCGTGCGCGACTATCGGTTTAGTTTCCGCTATTTTTGCCATACCAACTCTTCATTCCGCTTCGTGTGGTCGCGGGCGACTCGACCGCGGCCTTTGACTTTGACTCAAAATCTCCCGGGCGAGTCGCCCGCGACCACATCTCAGTGAATATTTGCCCCCAAGGAGAAGATCGGCAGGTAAAGCGAAATCAATACTCCGCCCACGAAGACCGCCATAATAATCAGGATGACCGGCTCGATCAGCGCCATGGTTGCTCCCAGCGCGGTCTGCACGTCCTCTTCATAAAACTCCGCCACCGAATTCAGCATAGCCGGCAAGGCCCCAGTAGATTCCCCGACCTCGATCATTTCTACCGACAGGTCGGGAAACATTTTCTGTGCCTCCAGGCTGCCGGAAAGGGTCTGGCCCTCGCGCACCCGGATGGCCGCATCCGCGACCCCATTCAGAATGCGCCGGCTGCTCATTGAAGCCCCGGCGGTTTCGAGCGCCGGCACCAGGGGCAGACCACCGGCCAGCAAGGTGGAGAGCATGCGCGAAAAATTTGCCACCTGATACTTCAGCCAGATGTCACCCATCAGGGGCAACTTCAGGATCGCCGCATCGATGCGCTCGGCTCCGCTGTCCGTATTCTTCCAGCGCCAGAACAGCACCCCCGCGACCACAACCGCAATGGCTGCGTACGGAGCATACTTCTGCGCCCGTGTCCCTATGGCCAGCATGATGACCGTGATGGTGGGCAACTGCGCATTAAGGTTCTCAAAGAGTTTGGCAAACTCGGGCACGACGTAGGTCACCAGAAATACCAGCATGACCAGCACCATCGTCACCAGCAGCGCGGGATACACCAGCGATACGGCCAGTTTCTTTTTGAACGTCAGGGCCAGCCGCTGAAACGCGATATACCGGCCGAGCACCTCTTCCATGTTGCCGCTCTTCTCGCCCGCCATCAGCGTGGTGGTGTAGATCCTGGGAAACACACCTTGCGCGGCGAATGAATCAGAGAGCAGCTCGCCGCTCTTTACCCGTTCCCGGACATTGCCCAGCCAGGACTTCAGGTTCGCGTCCTTCTGCCGCTTGATCAGCAGATCGAGAGAATTCAGAATGGGCAGGCCCGCCTTGATCAGTGTCAGAAACTGCTGGTTGAAGATCACGAACTGGCTTTGCCGGACCTTCCGTCCCCCGAACTGAATCTTGCCCCCGGAAAAAAGCCCGCGCGGTTTTACCCAATAGACCAGGTAACCCTGCTGCACAAAGCGTTCGCGGACCTCGGATTCCGAGTAACCATGCTCGACCTGCTGCGCCAGATGGCCGCGATCGTCAGCGACTTTTACCAGAAATTGGGCCATGCCCTGGTCGTATTACTCCTCTTCCCACCCAAGTCTAGCATTCAGCAGCATTAACCTGGCGTGAATATGCCCTATCGAGTGTCAGCGGCAGGTACCTCTGGTAACCCCCAGCTTCCAATGTGAAGTGGAACCTGCAAAGAGCTTGTTAACTATTTATAAATAAGCCGGTTGCACAATTACTGTCCAAAGCTGTCATCTACGATTTCAGCTCCGGGGGGTGGGGTGAAGCGAAAACGCTGATCGGAAATGTCGCTATTCTCCTGCTGTCCGCTAAACCGGTACTCAGTTACCGACTCGTCAGCCTCTTGAAATTGGATGCGGGCAATGCGGTAATCGGGCGTGATTTCGAGGACAACTTCGTTAATTCGATCGGCCATGCCCTTGGGCACACCTCGCAGAACGATATTACCCGGGGCCGTCGGCGGCACGTCGGGGGCTGCGGACAGGCCATCCAGTTCCTTCTCCAGCCGGGTCTTGCCCAGGAGCAGGGCCAGGGGCGATCGCAGATCATCCAGTTTCTTCACCGAGGTCCGCCGCACCTGGCGATCGCCAGGAATATAGAACCACGCATCCTTACCATCGCTCAGGAAGAGCTTTTCCTTGGGAGAACGGTACTCCCAGCGCATCTTGCCGGGTTTCTTCAGCCACACCGATCCCGACTCGGAGCGCTCGATTCCAGCTCCGCGGTAGCTTTCGCTGAATTCGGCCTGCAGAGTACGCAGGTGATTGTAGTGATTGTCCACGGCCTGGGCGATGGCGTGGATATCGGGGGCAGGGTTCGCGGCCAACGCCGGCAGCAGCGCAAGCAGGAGAGCGAGCAACCCGGGACCGATAGAGTTTACTTTCACAGATTTACTTTCACAGAAATGACCAGACTCGGAGCGCCGCTGTATTTCCTCTGTCCAGTTAACGATATTGTAAACGCCGTGCGGCAGAAAACGTAGCGCGCTGGCGACAGCCGCCGGGACGGCGACGCTACTCAAGTCTCGCCCAAAAAACGAAAACGTCCCAGACTCATAGAGTCATGGGACGCTCGTCGAACAGCCCTCCCCCGAAGTCTGCTCAACCCCAGCCTAACGTTTAGCCTGAAGTAAGGGAATGGCCCGAATGGGCTACTCATGTAGGCGCGAGCGCCCTCGCTCGTGCGGGGCCATACGTAGATTCCCAACCCGGAATGACCCAGCACGGGCAGGTATGGCCTTGCACGAGCGAGGACGCTCGCGCCTACATTTAATCTGAGGGTAGAAACTTGGGTGCCAGCGGCGCTACGTATCCCGGGGGCGTGCCCTTCTGGATAAAGGGAAAGTCGTCCGGTGTGACCAGTTCCACGCGCCCGTCGGGCGTCAGCCGGTAGGGATGGCCGAGCGGATCGCGGGGAGTGCCGCGCAACAGACCAGCGGCCTCCAGTTCGCCGAAGCCGGCAGGGAAGCGTCCGGTTTGCTGCTGGTAACGCCCGGCCAGAGCTTCAAGGGTTGTGACATCTTCATCGACTTGCAAGGCCCGCAGGTGAGCAGCTGCGTTGGCGCGCACATTCTTATCTTTGCTCGTCTGGTAAGTCGTACTCCACATCATGCGAGCCATCTGTTGATCGCCGGCGTGTTCCGCCATTCTGGCGGCCAGAAGAGCCAGGAAAGGGTGAGCGTTGGGCACCCGGGAGCCGCGGGAAAACACTTCGGCGGCGCCCGCGTAGTCCTTCAATTCCATGTAGCGGATGAACCCCTCGTTGTAATAGAGGCGCCACTCATCGGGATTGTTGCGGATGCCGAACTCCTCCAGTTGGATGGCACGCTCGGGCATGCCCCCGCCGCCGGGGGGCTTGGGGGCCAGAAAATTGGTGCCGTACTCGTACGCCACCAGCAGGTGCGGATCGAGCCCGGTGGTGATCTCGAGCAGCGGCGCCAGCAGGTCGTAACGCTGGGCCCCGTCGTGATGCCTGTTGCCGAAGTACTGCACTGCCCGCGTCCAGTAAATATCGGCGAGCAGACCATCGTAGCCCAGACTCATCCGCTTAAGCGCTTTGGGCGAAGAGATGTAAAGCACCTCTTCCAGGGTGGCGCCTTTCCGGGCCTGGTCCAGACGGCGCAAGAGCAGCACCGATCCCCCGAGGCAGAGCGCCAGAAGCACGCTGAATACAACCGTGACTTGCCGCGACCGGCTCATTTCAGGAACGAGTCTCCTGCACCATTCTAATCACATGATCAACAACTTGAGGAGTGGCCAAGCCAACCATGGGCGCACCTTGGTAATCGACGTAATCGATGGCGCGGCGTCGCCCCGGGCTACTCTTAGACGCCGCATGCCAGCCATGCTCTGGTTAGGTCATGTCGAATGGATCGTTGAATCTTCCCAGGGGCCGCAGCAAGTAATGGACGGTCCGCACCAGTTCGATGGGGGCGCATTTGTTCACTAATGTGCTCACTCCGAGAGCACGCAGTTGCTTGCGCTCGGCGCGAGACGGGAGTTGATAGTAGGTAACCACCACCATGGGCTTCAATCCGGCGCGGTGAAAATGGGTGAGAACCTGAATGCAGTGCCGATCGGAAAGATAATCATCCAGCACCAGCAAATCGAAAGCACCGGTGGCAAGAATCCGGAATGCTACCTCACCACTCACCGTCACGGCGGTGTCGTAGCCTTCGTTTTCCAGAGCCCGTTCCAATGCCAGGAGAACATCCTCATCGTTGTCCGCAATCAGAATCTTTCCCAACTCGTCTTGTCCCATCGCTGTTCTCCTATGATCTGGTTGTGTGGGATTGCAATTACCCCGGGGTCGCCGCGCAGCAGACGGAGACACCACCTGCGCGCGGCGACCGGGGTAGCGGGGTTGCGGCGTCAGCTTCCCTCGGCTGAGGTCGTAACGTCGAGGTTCGAAAGGCGGCTCCGGGCATTTTCGTAATCCATGATCGTGTCCACCGTTTCGTATAGCGATTCAGCGTGGTCGTAGAGATTGCTCACCCTGTCTGTGTAGGGCGATCGGTACACGCTCTTGCGATCATCAGACAGCAGATTGAGGGCCTGGGTCAGTTCCTCTGCCATCGCTGCCAGGTGAGGCCGCGCGTTGTCAATCGCCATCCGCTGTCCTTCATTTGCCTGGGGCTTGAGTTCTTCTAGGGTGGTCAGCGTCTGGCCCAGCTGGTTGACCTGCTGTTTAAGGGTTTCGAGACTGTGAGCATGACTCCTCCAGTCCAGTTGCCGCGCAGGGGTCATCGAGTCCAGCGTGCCGGCGTGACGCCGCGCCTCATGAGCCTTCTGTTTGAACGAAGCCAGATGATTGCTCACATCCGGATGCCCGTTATCCACTTTTTGGGACACGTTGGCGCGCGCCGGCACTGAAGTTAGAACGCCCACCAGCATTGCGGTCATTAAAGACGATGCCATCCATGATTTGTTTTTCTTTACGGTCATTAGTCCTCCTCCTCCTCCTCCTCCTATTGGCTGCTCAATCCCCTTAGGGACCCGCGAACCTGGGGCAGCCGAATCATGAAAGGTGAGATGCGCCAGCCTGAGCTCGGAAAGGCTACAAAATATGTGCGTGATCGTTAGCTTTTGCTTCAGGAAGCGGAGCTCGATGGATGCCGGATCGAAGCACCAACGGCAGCGCGCTTCGGTGGCGCACTTGGAGACAGGGAAGCGGATACTTAATATAAATTGAGGAATCGACAAGCATTGCCAATATATTGTTAATCTTGAATCGACATGGAATGGCTAAACTACCATCACCTGCACTATTTCTGGACGGTGGCTTCGTCAGGCAGCATCAGCAAGGCCAGCGCGGAGCTGCATGTTTCGTCTTCCGCCATCAGCACTCAGTTGCGTAGCCTCGAAGAGAGTCTGGGGGAGAAGTTGTTTGTCCGCTCCGGCCGCAATCTGATCCTGACGGAAGTCGGGCGTGTGGTCTTCAGCTATAGCAGCGAGATTTTCGCGCTGGGCCGGGAGTTGACCCAGACGGTAAAGAACCGGCCCACGGGACGGCCCCTGCGCCTCTTGGTCGGTGTAGTGGACGTACTCCCAAAAATGATTGCGCAATGGTTGATCGCGCCGGCCCTGAAGCTACGCGAGCCGGTGCGCATCGTCTGCCGGGAAGGGAATTCCGAGCAACTGACCGCGCACCTGGCGGAACATGAACTCGATGTGGTGTTGTCCGACGTGGCGTTCTCCCCTACTGCCGGGGCTCGAGTCTATAACCATCTTCTGGGCGAGTGCGGGGTGACTTTTGTGGCCACCCCGAAGCTCGCGAAAGGCCTCAAGTGCAACTTTCCGCGCTCGCTGGATGGCGCTCCCATGCTGCTGCCTGTGGAGAATACCGGAGCCCGCAGAAACCTAAACTATTGGTTTGATTCCCAGGGAATTCGGCCTCAGATTACAGGCGAGTTCCAGGACCATGCCCTGCTGCGGGCCTTCGGGCAGGCGGGTATCGGAGTATTCCCCATTCCTTCGGTCTTCGAAAAGCAGATCGAACAACAGGGCAGCCTGCAGCGGATCGGCCGCACCGAAGACGTGCGCAACCGGTTCTACGCGATTTCGGTGGAAAGGAAGCTCAAGCACCCAGCTGTGCTGGCAATTTGCGATACGGCTCGACAGCTGTTTGCCTGATCTGGAAAACCCGCCCCCCGTCAAACCGGCCACCAATGTGGGGAGGCCCAGTCAGGGCACCATCGCTATCGGATGGGGGCCCTTGAGTTGCCCGAATGCGGGCAAGTCATTTCAGGTTCCGATGTTCAAACACCAGCACCGCCCCGGAGATGGCCACGGCGGCGTAAACCAAAGCGTAGGCACTGTTGTAGAGGATTACTTGGCCGGGGACCGGGTTGGAGTGCGCCACTGAACTGATGACATTCAGGGCGGAGAAATTGGGGACGATATAAGCCGCTCCGGTGGCCAGCCAGCGGGTGACGCCCTGGCTGATGCCGGCGAATCCGCGCAGGTCCTCGGCAAAGCTGCCAATCACAAACAGGGCGAACGCAAACACCGCCGAGAGCAGCGGTGAAGAGAACGACGAAAAGAACAGGGTCAGGGCGGTGATGATCAGGAACTGCAGAATGATGAAATACAGCGCCACCAGCACCCATGCATCCGGTTTCTGAAAACGGTGGGAAACGTAAAGCAGGGCGGCAAAGACCCCGATCGCCATGAAAAACGTATTCACCAGCAGCGTGCCGGCCAGCCCGAAGAATTTACCAACAATAAATTCCCAGCGCCGCACCGGCCGCGAGAGCACGGTATAGAGAGTCCGTTTCTCAATTTCCTTGGAGACCAGCCCGATCCCGATGAAGATGGCAATGACCACGCCGAACAGCGAGACCGCCGTCAGGCCCAGGTTGATCACCACCAGGCGTTCGATATTGATGGAGATCTGGCCCACCAGAATGGAGGCTCCGGACATGAGCAGAGCGAACACGATCAGGTTATAAAGCACCCGGTCGCGTACCGCCTCGCGGAAGGTGTTGGAAGCAATGTGAACGATGCGCGCGCTCATGCCCTCCCTCCAACTGTGGCGCCTGCCGGCTGCAGCTTCTGCATGAAGTAATCTTCGAGCGAAGTCCGGACCGGAGTCACCGAGATCAAGCGCAACCGCTCCCGGCGCAGGGCTTCGAGAGCAGTGTCCTGGTTGGCCTCGGAAAGGACCGCCCGCACTGTGCTCCCAATGATGTGACATTCCGCGCCCAGGGCCCGCAACGATGCCGGCACCGTCGTCCCGTGCCACACCAGTTCCACCCGGCCATGTACGCTGGAGGTAAGCTCAACCACGGCGCCCACGCCGCGCAGTTCGCCCTGGTGGATGATGGCCACCCGATCGCACAACGCTTCCGCGTCCGACAGAATATGGGTGGAGAAGAAAATAGTCTTTCCTTCGTGCTTGAGCTGCTCCATGAGGTCGCGAACCTCACGGCGGCCCATGGGATCCAGGCCGGACATCGGTTCGTCAAAGAACAGGACTTTAGGGTCGTGAAGAATGGCCTGCGCGATTCCCACCCGTTGCAGCATGCCCTTGGAAAATTTGCGTAACTGCACTCCCCCAACGTCCGGCAACCCGACTCGTTGCAGGACCTCGTTGACTTTGCGCGATCGCTGCTTGGGATCAACCCCTGAAAGCTGTCCGTAGTACTCGAGTAATTCGCGGGCGGTGAGATAGTCGTAGAAGTAAGGCTGCTCGGGCAGGAATCCAATCTGCGCCTTCATCCTGGGATCGTCGAGTTCCATGCCCAGGATGCGGGCCGATCCGGCGGTTGGGAAGATCAGGCCCATGAGCAGCTTGAGCGTGGTGGTCTTGCCCGCGCCGTTAGGACCGAGGAAGCCGAAAACCTCACCTTCTTCGATAGCCAGGTGGAGGGGCCGCAAGCCGTATCGGGGCTTCTTGCGCCAGAAGCCGACGCTGTAGGTTTTCTCCAAACCGAGTATTTCGATGGCTGCCATAGCGGGAGCAGGGCCGTCTCTCGACGCCTTGCCGGGGTTTCAAACAAAGTATATTTCAATCGCGGTGCGGGCTGGAATGGCGGGCTGAATACGCGGCATTACGAAAGTAAAGAGCTGGACGCCGGTCGCGGAACCACAGTGGTAAGCGGCACTCCAGGCACGCTGAAAGCGTCGCTCTATTGGGCGATCGCGTAGGCCACGCAGGTGGCTGCGTCGGGGGCCGGCAATCCGCCCGATACCCCCGGATTGCTGCGCAAAACTCCATCCGTAATTATGCAGAAGTTGCGGATACCCGTCTGGTTGAACGCGGACGGGGCAGCACCCACCACAAATGAGATGTTGACGGGGCTGCTGCCGGAAGGAAAACCCGTAGCCTTGAACGCGTAACCGCTCTTCACCCCAGTGGAAAGCACGCTGTCGATCAGACAGGCCGTGGCCGAACTCGGAGTGCATCCGGCGGGCAGGCCGCCCAGGTTGGATAAGGCAGCCGCGTAACCCAGCGTGGGATAAGCCGCGTTATAGGTGACCTCGGCGGTCGCAATACTGCGAACCGACGACGCCGCCGAAGACTCGTTGGCGGCGATGCGCGCCCGTAACAGGTTCGGAATCGCCACCGCCGCGATAATCAGTATGATCGCCACCACGATCAGGAGCTCGATCAAGGAGAACCCTGCGTTGGTTGCGGATTTCCGAATTGGGCAAGTTCGCACCATTTCGGGAATGATATGGCACTTTTCTCGCCAATCTCGACCGCGAGCGCAGTTGTTACTTAAACATATTAAATACAATGGTTTAGAATCAGTTTGTATCTGGGAGGAGATCTGGGGCTGAGATTTTGACACTATTTGTCGCAAACAGCGACACTATTTGGCGCCAATTTCTGCGCCGGTTATGCCAGGATGGGCGGAATGAAACTATCGCCGCTGTCGCTTTGATGGTTCCGCTTGATTGCGCCGCGCACACCCGGTTTGAAGCCTCTGCCGGCGCAGCCAGTCGCTACAGGACAGGATACCCAGCACCGGTGCAAACGGCTGCGCCGCCCGTAACCGGGGGGGCGCCGGCAGCACCCACGTTGAAGTGGATGACGCCGTCTTCGGCGGAGCAGAAGTTGCGCACTCCGGTCTGATTGAAAGAAGCCGGGGCCGCGCCCGCTCCGTAGCCCAGGTTCAAGGTCCCGCCAGCTCCTGCCACACCGACCTCGCCGTAATAGTAACCGCTCTTTGCCGCACCGGGAGCCGTGGCATTCGAGAAGGTGCTGTCAATCAGGCAAGCGTTGGCCTGAGTGGGTCCGCCCGCCGGACAGGTCGAGCCGGGTGCTCCAGGTCCTAATTGGCCCAGGTTGGCGGAATATCCTATCGTTGGATAGGCCGTCGAATAGGTAACCTCGGCGCTGTTGATGGTGCGGATCCCGCTCACTGCGGCCGACTCATTGGCTGCGATCCGGGCACGCAACAGGTTGGGAATGGCAATGGCGGCGAGGATGAGAATAATCGCCACCACGATCAACAGTTCAATAAGCGAAAAGCCCCGCTGCCTACTTTTCATCGTAAATCCCCCCACAGGGTTCAATCCCAACCCAGGTCAGTGAAACCGGTATCACCGACGCGGATCAAACGTACTGTCCGCCCGGCCTTGCGGCTGAATCGCGCCATGCAAGCCCGGTTCAAGCTGTCACCGCTATCCTACACCTATTTTTGATCCGGCGGCTTGCCGTCAAGACGGAATCTTGCCGGGACGGACCGGCTGACGCTCTGGCCCGATGATGAAGTCGCAGGATGAGGCAGGAATTCTCGGTAAGCATGCTCCAGGGTTGGACGACTTTGAAAGAGGTGGCGGGCCTAAAAAGCAAAAAGAGCATCGGGTGTTGCCACCCGATGCTCTGGCTTCGTACCCTCCCCCGGGTACTTTGCCAACTTTTACTGCAGAACGAGGTAGGGGGCTACGCAGGCCGCCGCACCACCCGTTTGCGGGGTAGTGATCGCGCCGCCGGTGTTGGGGTTGGCGCGAAGCACACCATCCTCAGCCGAGCAGAAGGCACGTACGCCGGTCTGGTTGTAGGCTGCCGGAGCCGCACCCACACCGTAGGTGATCAACAGTGGGCTAGCTCCAACCGCAGCGCCCAGCGCGTCCACCAGGTAGCCGCTCTTGCCGCCGGTAGCCATGTTGTTGGCGAGCGCGCCATCCACCAGGCAGGCCGTAGCTTGGACGGGTCCGCCAGCGGGGCACGTCTGGGCTCCAGCGCCAGGTCCCAGGGAGACCAGGTTCGCCGCGTAACCGACGGTCGGATACGCAGACTGATAGGTCACTTCGGCAGTGTTGATGGTACGAATCGAGCTGACCGCAGACGATTCATTGGCTGCGATACGTGCACGCAGCAGGTTAGGAATGGCGATCGCAGCGATGATCAGAATGATCGCAACCACGATCAGCAACTCAATCAGTGAAAAACCCTTCTGTTTCCGCATCTCGTTAGTCCCTCTCTCCGATTCAAAATTTTGGTCTTCAGCAGACCCAATTGGGGAATGTGTTCGCATTCGGGAGGCCACAGCCCGGGGCGATCCATCCCCGGTCTCTCTGGCTTGCATGTCGTTTAGTTTCAGTCTTTGGGCAATCTTTGGTTATTCGGTAACGCGGCCGGCGGGGCGGCGCGCGGTTTCATCGGTGTCAGATTTTGGCAGGAGCAGTGACAATCTGTGTCATTTTGGGACTCCTAGCGACAGCATTGCCCATTATTGGGAGACCGGTTCCAACCGGAAGGCAGCCACGATTCCAACCTCAGTTAACCAATTATAACGGGCAGCGTGAGACCTGCGAGGTCGCGGAAAAACTCAATTTGCCCAGACGGAGCGACCACGGGGGCTAAAGCCCGCACTCACTGCTAACCACTTACGCGGCCCTGAAGGGCCGCTCTTTCACGGAAATGCCGACACTTGCGAGTCTTCACGTCTCTTCACTTAGTGCGCCCGGACTTAGGGGCGCGCGGGACTGGGCCAGATCCATCGCCAGGCCTGTCGTTTGTATTTCCGGGTGTATGTCGGGTGGGCGCTGGCTGACGGCTTTAGCGCAGGGCGACGAACGCAGTACAGGTTGCGGGCACAATCACGGGGGCAGACTGTCCACTGGGATTCTGGGCCCGCAGTACGCCGTCCTCGATGGAACAGAAGTCGCGCACGCCGGTGGAGTTGTAGCCGGACGCGGATGCACCCGCAGTGTAGCTGACCACCACGGACCCGCCGGTTACACCCGCAAGGCCGAAGAAGTATCCGCTTTTGGCAGAGCTGATTGAAGTGGCGTTGGAGAGCAGGCTGTCCACCAGGCAAGCTGTGAGTTGGGTAGGACCGGAGCAGGTGGAGCCGGCGCCTCCCGGTCCGAGTTGGGCCAGGGTATCGGCGAAGCCGACTGTAGGGTAAGCCAACTGGTAGGTGGCCTCGGCGCTGACGATGGTCCGGATCGAACTTACCGCAGAGGCTTCGTTGGCCGCAATCCGCGCCCGCAGCAGGTTGGGAATGGCGATCGCGGCGATGATCAAAATGATCGCCACCACGATCAGCAACTCAATTAATGAAAAGCCATCTGGTTTGCGCATTGTTTTCCTGGCCGTCAAAAATCCCAAGGAGCATCGGATGGCCCCGATGCTCCCTGGATTTCGAACCTCCCTAAGCGTTCCCACTCTTAGAGCGTGGTGTACGCGATGCAGCCTGCGGTGGCAGTGACCGGTACCCCAGCGGCGGCGCCAGGGGTAGCGCGGACTACGCCATCTTCAATCGAGCAGAACAGGCGGACGCCGGTACTGTTGTAGGCTGATGGGGCAGCGCCTACGGTGTAGCCGGAAACCGGCGTGGTTGCGGTGGTCGAATCCGCCACTCCGAAGTAATAGCCGCTCTTGGCTGCGGCCGTGGTCGAAGCCGACGCCAGGGTGAAGTCCAACAGGCAGGCGTTGGTCGATGCTGGAACCGGACACACGCCGGCAGCGGACGGCCCCAGGGCAGCCAGGGTGATCGAGTAGCCGGTGGTCGGATAGGCGGTGAGGTAGGTGACTTCCGCAGTGTTGATGGTCCGGATGGACGCGACGGCCGAGGCCTCGTTGGCCGCGATGCGGGCGCGCAGCAAGTTAGGAATTGCGATGGCAGCGATGATCAGAATGATCGCCACCACGATCAGTAGTTCGATCAGTGAAAAGCCTTTTTGTTTACGCATAATTTTTCGGTAGAGCTCCGTTTCCCATTAGTGAATTCTTAATTTCTCTGCAATTAGTGAAGGCAGATGGCGTGCCATAGCGCTCGCATCCGCGAAATCCGAGACGCGTTGCAGCTAACTCTGATTGCTTGCACCGCAGCGGGGAAGAGTGAGGGCAGCGTGAGCGCACGCAAGCTCTGCGCATGCGCGCGCATGACCAATTCGTGTCACAAAAGATGACAGATTGCAGCAGCCCGAAAGAGGAATCTCTCCCGATTCAGAACTGCAACAGCGTGTAGCGACGCCTTTAAAGCGTTCGGAACTGGAGACGAGGTGAGCAAACCCGTTATCGCGGGCGAGTGTACTGATTCAGTCCTTGCGACGAAATTTGCGGTCCGAATTCTTGTGAACGATGGAGGCGAGGTCAAACGCTTTACCGCAAAGGTCGCCAAGAGGGGCCGCGGAGTTCGCCAGGCGAGCCCGCACAGCTGAACTCGTCCTGACAAATTGCTGACAGGGCGCAGCCTTGGCGAAATGGCTTTTGAGCGTCTATTATGGGGCGCTCGGGAGGGAGCTTATGAAACGAACGCTGGTTGTTCTCTTACTCGTCCTGACGGCAGGCGTTGCGCTGCCGGCGTTATCCCAAAATGCATTCAGTCCGGACCAGGTCAAGTTTGGTCCGGTGCCACCTGCGCTGCCGGCGGGAGCACAACTGGCGGTAC
>Ga0207678_10001155_pt1 | contig 24153 bp, 20 predicted proteins | sample KBSC63metaG_FD_184319 | JGI IMG/M metagenome (GOLD analysis project Ga0207678, IMG submission 184319) | Corn rhizosphere microbial communities from Kellogg Biological Station, Michigan, USA - KBS C6-3 metaG (SPAdes) (version 2) | ecosystem: Host-associated > Plants > Roots > Rhizosphere > Soil ... | reverse complement strand
GCGCAGCGCCTTTCTGCCGGTGCGGATCTCAAGGTTGGCGTGACACCGAGCCTGCGACTGACGGCGGCGGTGAACCCCGACTTCGGTCAGGTGGAGGCCGATCCGTCGGTGCTCAACCTCGGCGCGTTCGAGACATTCTTCAACGAGCAGCGTCCGTTCTTCGTCGAAGGGCAGGGGCGTTACGCGTTCAGCATCAACTGCAACGTCGTGAACTGCAGCTCCGAGGGGCTGTTCTACTCACGAAGAATTGGTCGCACTCCGCAACTAATTGGGAATTACGGTGACCCGAGCTCGCCGACCGCGACGACTATACTCGGTGCTACCAAGATGAGTGGCCGGATTGGAAAGTCGCTATCTGTGGGAGTGCTGGACGCGGTGACGGAGCGCGCGACGGGTTCGCTCGACAGGACCATCGAGCCAACGACCAATTACGGTGTCGCTCGTGTGCAGCGCGAGTTCCGTGATGGAAAGAGCTACGTCGGCGCTGTCCTCACGAGTGTCGATCGGAACACGGACGCATGGACTGCAGACGCGCTGCGGAAAACGGCTACGGTTGGCGGGGTGGACTTCGCGCATCGGTTCCTGAATGACAACTACAAGGTCTCCGGATCGCTTACTGGAAGCGACGTGACCGGAACGGCCGCCGCGATCACACAGACTCAGATGAGCGCCGTGCACTACTATCAGCGGCCTGACGGAAAGCTGCGCGTCGATTCCAGTCTCACATCGCTGACAGGTAATGCGGAAGAGCTGCTGTTCGGCAAGTACGGCGGCGGGATCACACGCTTCGAGACGAGCTACCAGCGTCAATCCGCAGGTTACGAGATCAACGATATCGGGTATTTGCGCCGGGCGGATCGGCAGAGCTGGAGCAATTGGGGCGCGCTCAATTTTCTGAAGCCGACTCGGCTTTACAACAGCTTTAGAATCAATGGCAACTTCTGGAACACGTGGAACACGAACGGGTTGGCGCTGGAGCATGCGGTCAATTCCAACGTGCATTTCGTCTTCCACAACAATTGGGGATTCAACGCTGGCGCCACGCTCGGTCAGCTGGGAAGCACCTATTGCGACAGGTGCGCTCGCGGCGGGCCGGCGGTGCGGCAGTCGTCGTATCTATCTCCATGGATGGGCATCAGCGGTGATGACCGGCGACGCGTCACGCCTTCGATCTCGATGAACTATTTTCGCACCGACGAGGGACGCACGCATCGGCTGTCGATCGAGCCGACTCTCGACGTGCGTGCATCGAGCCAGCTGCTTTTCTCCCTGGATGTCACCGCATCGCACAACGACGACAACACGCAATGGATCGGCAACTTCCACGATACGGCTACGTCCGCGATGCACTACGCTTTCGCGCATCTGCATCAGAACACGCTCGTCACCGCCGTTCGTGCGACGTACATCGCGACACCGGCGCTGTCGTTCCAGTTCTACGCACAGCCATTCGTGTCGAACGGCTCCTATTCGGACCCGCGGGAGCTGAGTGCCGCGCCGCGCGCCGCGCGATACTCCGACCGATACGTCGCCTACACGCCACCAGCATCGGCGATGTCGGGATTCAGCGATCGCGAGTTCAAGTCGAATACCGTAGTGCGCTGGGAATACCGACCGGGATCGACGCTGTTCCTGGTGTGGACGCAGGGACGTCAGCGGTACGACAACGCACCAGATGCACGCGGATGGACACAGACATATCCGGATCTGTTGCAGATCAGGCCGGACAACACGTTTCTGATGAAGTTCAGCTACTGGTTGAACAGGTAGCGGCTGCGGCGCATCCCTGGCCGCTGCCAGCGTCGGGATGGACTTCAGCCGGCGACGCATGACAGCATTGGGAGTGTGACGGTGGCGCGGCGCCCGCGGGCGCGCTATTCTCTCCGTACCACAAACTCTCAAGGGCCATGAAACTCTCGTTTCGGTCACTCTCGCTGGCTGCGTCGCTCGTCACGTTTGCCAGCCCGTCCATCGGCGCACAGTCCGGGACGGCAGCACATCCGTCGGTTGCGATCAGCAACGATCCCTTTGTGTGGCTGGAGCAGGTTTCCAGTCCACGATCCATGGCGTGGGTGAACGCGGAAAATGCGAAGACCGTCGCGGTGCTGGAGAAGGATCCACACTACGCTGCGCTTTACGCCGACGCGGTGAAGCTGGCAGAGGCGCGCGACCGCATTCCGTCGCCGTCCATCATCGGCGGTCAGATCTACAATTTCTGGCAGGACGCAGAGCATACGCACGGAGTGTGGCGGCGCACGACGCTCGCCAGCTACCGCAGCGCGTCACCGGCATGGACGACCGTGCTCGATCTCGACGCACTCTCCAGGGCAGAGAAGGCGAACTGGTTCTGGAAGGGAAGTACGTGCGCGGAGCCGGCGGAGCGCCATTGCATGGTTCAACTCTCGGACGGCGGCGAGGATGCCGTGACTGTTCGGGAGATCGATCTGCCGAGCGCAAGTTTCGTGTCGGGTGGCTTCGTATTACCGCATGGCAAGCAGCGCGTGGCATGGGAAGATCCCAACACGTTGCTGGTCGCGCGCGAGTGGGCACCGGGTGAGATAACGAAGTCGGGGTATCCTTACATTGTAAAGCGCATCAAGCGCGGGCAGCCGCTGTCGGCCGCGACCGAAGTGTTTCGCGGAACGGCGGACGACGGCGGATATGGTGTGTCGCCATTCACGCTCGACGATGGCGATGGTAATCATGCGGTGTTCGTGGCCCGTCCACTAAGCACGTTCGAGGCCGAGCAGTTCATCCTGACCAGGAACGGATTCGAGAAGCTTGCGCTTCCGCTCAAGTCGTCCGTGTCGGCAATCGTTGCGGGCAGAGTGATCATTTCGCTGGACACAGCCTGGACACCAGCTGGTGGCACTTCCTTCAAGGCCGGATCCGTCGTATCGGTACCGCTGGCGACCATGCTCGCGAGTCCGGCGAAGTTTGCGCCGACGCTCGTTGCAGCACCCGGTCCCCGGGAGTCGATCAGTGGGATGGCCACGACGAAGAACGCGCTCATCCTCACGCAGCTCGACAATGTGCGTGGACGGGCGTACACATACACGCCGGCAGGCGCACACGGGTGGACGCGCTCTCAGCTCAAGTTTCACGACAACCTCACCATCCGCATCGTCGATGCTGATGCGCATTCGAACACGGCATTCCTTGGTGTTACCGGATTCCTGACGCCCAGCTCGGTATGGCTGGTCGATGCGCAGTCGGGTGCGCTGTCGTCGGTCAAGTCGCTTCCGCCCAAGTTCGATGCGTCAAATGACGTAGTCGAGCAATTCGAAGCGACGTCGAAGGATGGCACACGTGTACCGTACTTCGTCGTACATCGGCGCGGCATGAAGCTGGACGGGAACAATCCAACGATCCTCTATGCGTACGGCGGATTCCAGGTGTCGGAGACGCCCAACTACTCGCCGGACATCGGCAAGCTGTGGCTCGAACACGGCGGAGTGTGGGTGCTTGCGAACATTCGCGGCGGCGGTGAGTTCGGTCCAGCCTGGCACGAGGCCGGTCTCAAGACGCATCGTCAGGTGGTATACGACGATTTCGCCTCGGTTGCGCAGGACCTCGTCAAGCGCGGAATCACGAGCACACGCCGGCTCGGCATTCAGGGCGGATCGAACGGCGGCCTTCTGATGGGTGTCGAGTTCACTCAGCATCCTGAGATGTGGACCGCGGTGGACATCCAGGTTCCATTGCTCGACATGCTGCGTTACGAGCAGATCGCGGCGGGTAGCTCGTGGGTGGGAGAGTATGGCAGCGTTTCCGTTCCAGCGGAGCGCAAGTTCCTGGAATACCTGTCACCATACAACAACGTTCACGCCAACGTGAAGTATCCCGAGCCGCTGATCTGGACCACCACCAAGGATGACCGCGTGGGTCCGCAACACGCCCGCAAATTCGCGGCAAAGCTGGCGTCGATGAATATCCCGTACCTGTTCTACGAAGTGATAGAAGGCGGTCACGGGTCAGGTGCAAGTCTCAAGGAGCGCGCGCACACGACGGCATTGGAGATGACCTACTTCACGCGCAAACTGATGCAGTGACACGCGTCGTGACACGCGCTGTGTTATGCGCTGTGATGCGTGTGCCGATTCGTATATCTTTTGACGACTACCACTCAACGGGAGATCCATCTTGCCGCAGGATGCAGGCCGCACACGTGACGACGTGGTTCGCTGGGCTGGCACGCTTTATTCGGACCACGTCGATCACAAGGATGCGGACGGCTTCGCGGCCGTATTCACACCGGACGCCACGCTTCGCTTCGGCAACTCGGACGCGCTGACCGGGCGCGATGCGATCCGTGATGCAATCGCGCAATTCTTCACTGCCTTCAAGTCGCTGCGGCATCACTCGGGACGTACCTGGATCGAAGGCGACATCGTGGTCCTCGAGGCCGTCGTTACGTACATACGGCATGACGGAAAGGAAGTAACTGTGCCCGCCGTGACGATCTTTCATCTGATTCCGATCAACGCATCATCGACACCACTTGCGGACGAATGTCGCATCTATGTCGATCTTGCTCCGTTGTTCGCAGCCTGATCGGCACGGTTGTTTCCTGAAGAGAGAGTTCTTACGATGATAACGCAGGCAGAGAAGGGACGACGGTTTCGCGATTTGCATCACCGCGATAGCGCCTTCGTAATTCCGAATCCATGGGACATTGGCTCCGCGCGAATCCTGGCAAGCATGGGGTTCGAGGCACTCGCGACCACGAGCGTCGGCTACGCGAACTCGATTGGTCGTCAGGACCACGGAGTCACACGCGACGAGATGATCGCGCATGCGACAAGCCTGTGCGCCGCAACGGAACTGCCCGTGAGTGCGGACCTGGAGAACGGGTTTGGAGACGATCCGGAAACCGTTGCGGAGACGATTCGTCTGGCAGCTGGCGCCGGCCTGGCCGGCTGTTCTATCGAGGACAGCACCAACCGGAACGACGATCCGATCTACGCGTTGGAGCATTCGGTCGATCGTATTCGCGCAGCTGTGGAGGAGGTGCGCAAGCTACCGTTTCCATTCATGTTGACCGCGCGCGCGGAGAACTATCTGCACGGGCGCAAGGATCTTGCGGATACCATCAAGCGACTGCAAGCCTTCCAGGAAGCGGGCGCCGACGTTCTGTATGCACCCGGCATGACGGATGTAACCGAGATCGCGACCATGATACGCTCGGTGGACAGGCCGGTGAACGTTCTGGCCGGAATGCAGGGTGTGCACTTCGACGTCGATGGGCTGTCGCGGATCGGCGTGAAGCGCATCAGCGTTGGCGGCGCACTCACTCGTATCGCATTTGCCGCAGTCATCCGTGCAGCACGCGAGATGAAGGAGAATGGAACGTTCACGTTCGTGGACGAGCCGATCACATCGCGCGAGATTGCCGCACTGATCAGCAGCGCCAGCTGATCCCCGGCACGTTGTCGGACCGTCTGGCGGCCCGGCATGGGGGATGATAGCGCGGCGCTGGCCACATGCTTCTACGCAGCCGTCTACGCTCGCTCCAGACCGTTCAGGTGCTTTCGGTAACCGTTCACACCAGTCAGCACAGTCGGGGCTTCTTCGAGCGCGAGGGTTTCGAGGAGGTACGTGTGGGACCGGACGGCTTCGCGTCTGGCATCGACATGGTCGAATTACGGCTCCAGCCGATCTTCCGAAACCACGCCGATTCACGCATGTTTTAGGCGACGGTGGAGACTGCACCAGCAGTACCGAATGTGGAGCTCAACTTCCAGGATCAACCATGACACGTTTTCGCGTTCTTGCATTTGCTGCCATTGCTTCCATCGCGATTCCGGTGCTTACCATAGGGGCGCAGAACCAGCGTCCTCAGGGTCCACCACCGCCTCTAAAGAACCTCAAGTTCTTTCCGAAGGATATCTCGCGGCAGGCGCTGCTCGATACGATGGGTACGTTCACTCGGGCGCTCGGCGTGGGCTGCGAATTCTGCCACATGGCTGACGATAGCATCCCACGCGACCGGCACGACTTTGCGTCGGACGTGAAGCCGAACAAGAACAAGGCACGTACGATGCTCCGCATGGTCTCTGCCATCAACGCTGACTATCTGACGAAGCTGTCATCGAGACTGGAGCCGCCTGTCGTCGTCACCTGCGCCACCTGTCACCGTGGTGTGATGGAGCCTCGGCCGCTCGAGCAGGTAATTCTCACTCGCTACGATTCCGCCGGCACCGATTCCGCCATCGCAACGTATCGGGAGCTGAGGCAGCGTTACTACGGACGCGCATCGTACGATTTCGGTGAAGCCCCACTGTTCGCTGTTGGCAGTGCATTGCGTCAGCGCAACAAGGTGGCGGACGCGCTCAAGTTCTACATGCTGAACCTGGAATACGCACCGAACTCCGCGCCTGCGTGGTCGCAGGCTGGTATCGCGCAACTTGCCAGCGGCGATACGGCGACGGCAATCAAGAGCTTCGAGAAGGCACTGTCGATCGATCCGAAGGACCGTGGAGCGACCCGGGCAATGCAGTCACTCAAGCCCAAGCCGTAACTTCGAGTCCCGCATTGAATGGCGCGAGCGTCGAAGAAGGCCGCAGCACCGACTGATGTTCCGATCGTTCCATTCGCCGACCAGGTTGCGTGGAACAAGTGGCTCGACAAGCATCACGCGACTTCAGGGGGGATCTGGATCCGCATCGCGAAGAAAGGATCCGGCATCCCCTCTGTGTCGCACCCCGAAGCGCTCGACGTTGCCCTGTGTTACGGTTGGATAGATAGCCAGCGAAAGGGATACGACGAAAAGACGTTCATTCAGAAGTTCACACCGCGTGGTGCGCGCAGCATCTGGTCCGTGATCAACCGCGACAAGGCGGTTGCGCTGCTGGAAAGTGGTAAGATGACGCCCGCAGGTATCTCCGAGATGGAGCGTGCGAAGAAGGACGGTCGGTGGGATGCGGCGTATGCCTCGCAGGCGACGATTGAAATCCCGCCCGATCTGCAGGCCGCGCTCGATGCGAATCCGCGCGCAGCAAGATTCTTCGCTACGTTAACCAGTCAGAACCGCTACGCCATCCTGTTCCGCGTTCACAACGCGAAGCGTGCGGAGACTCGCGCCAGGAGAATCGCCGATTTCGTAGCGATGCTTGAACGGCATGAGACGATTCATTGATCCGGTGTAGCGATCATGCAGAAAATAAGAACGCGCCTGCATTTCGGCAGGCGCGTTCTTATTTCGAGAACTATCGCAACTTACTTCAGCGCATTCCAGACCAGCGGATACGTCGACATGCTCTGCGCGCGGTACTGCGGCCGGAATCCGAACAGCACGACGTGCCCCTTCCCCTGCTTCACATCCACCATTGCGGCCTTGCCGTTGATGCGGTCTGCGCCGAGCAGCCAGCCGGAGAGGAGTGGATCGCCCTGCGCGGGATAGCGTGCGACGATCGTTGCACGTGATGGATCGGTTACTTCGAACGCAGGGCCGCCCTCGAACCAGACTGCCGGCGTCGGTGCGGTCATGCCAGCCGCGAGAGGATTGGCGCGATCGAACTCGACCTTGAAGAGCGAGCCTGGCGCGTAGAAATCCTTGGGCCGCACATCGGCGAGTACGTTCTTCACCGGCAGCGACAGCGCTTCGATCGCGTAATTGCTAGCAGCGTTGAATGCCACGAGTGTACCGCCTGCGTTTACGAACGCCGCCAGCTGCTTCGCTCCATCGTCGCCGAGTCCGCCCTTGAGCGAATCCGGATACGGGCCGCGCGGGCCGCCGGCGATCTGGCGCGCATTCTGATCCGGCAGCACTATCGCGTCGAAGCGAGAGCTGAGATTGCCGGCGCGAATGTCCTTTGCAGTAATCAGCGTGTAGGGAACGTGATACTGATCGAACACCCACTGCGTCCACCCCTGATCCATCGACGGTGCCCAGTTCTGGAACATCGCGATACGGCGCGCCGTGTTGTTGCTGAGCCCCTTCGCGACCCACGGAATCGCGCGAACCGGCGCAAGCGGAGTCGATGCGACGGTGACGGAGTCGCGCACGAACGACACGTTGAAGCCGTACAGCAGCGGCAGCGTCTGCGCCGTGACATCGTACGGACGCTTGGGCGGACCGCCCGGATACTCGAACAGATTCGGGTAGTGCTGGTCTTCGAGCAGCGTCTTTGCGAACGCAGCGTATGGCTGCGCGGTGTAGATCAGGTAGCTTCCGGCCGGGAACTGCTTTCCATCGGCGCTGAACGCGGATGCAGCGCGACGCACTTCGACCTGTCCGCGCTGCAGAATACCGAGCGCCGCGTTGATCGCGGTATCCCGCGCAGCCTCCGCTGGAATCACGATCGTCGCCGGCCAATCTTCCCGGCCAGCCGCGCGATTGCCCATCACTGCGTTGCGCTCGACCTGCGAATATGTGCGCACCCATTCGATGTGATCTGCAGCGGCTTGCGTGAGCAACGCCATCGTTGCCGCGGTCTGATAGCGAACGATGTCACCGATGGTCCATCTGCCACCGGGCCACGTGGTGAGGAAATCGACACCGGTCTTCTTGGGATCGACATTGTAACCGGGGCGAAGTGAATCGAATGGTACGTTGATCGGCGAGGCGAGATCCGCGCTGGCCGTCTCGGTCAGGATGCGGATCGCGCCGTGATAGTGCTGATACGCGCGCGCCGGAGTCCACGCATCGTACGACGTGTTGTTCGCGATGCCGACGAATCCGTCGGACGTCATGCGCCACGTCATCGCCTTGCCCATCTGCGCTACGCCCGCCATGAGGATGGGATCGATGTTTGGCTCGATCGGATCCATGTATGGCGGAATGAAGAGCCGCGTGCCTGAAGATCCTTGTTGATGGATGTCGTTGACGATCGCCGGATGCCATGGGCTGTACAGCGAGTCGATCACCATCTGTGTCTCGACCTGAGTGAACGCGTACCAGTCGCGGTTGTCGTCGTGGCCCGTGTAGTGATGGTATAAGACGGGCGGTCCGCTGCCTTCCCACGGCGTGCCCATTGAGCTCGCGTACCAGTCGTGCACGATGTCCACGCCGTCCGGATTGAGTGACGGGACCAGGATCACGATGGTGTTGCGCCGGATGGAGCGCGTGTTGTCGTCCTCGTCTCCCACCAGCTTCTGGGCCAGTACCATCGGCGTGAGTATGCCGCCGACTTCCGTGGAGTGGATGCTCGACGTGACGAGGATTACGAGCTTGCCATCGACCTGGAGCCTGGTGACCTGTCCCGGCGTGGTGAGCCGCGGGTCCGAGAGCAGGCGCTGGATGCCGCGATAATGCGCGAGGTTCGCGATGGTTGCCGAGTCGGCGATGTAAGCGGCGATGAACGGGCGGCCGAGCGTCGTCTTGCCGAGTGTGTGCACCTGGATTCGCGGCGACGCCTTTTCCAGCGTGTGGAAGTACGCGACTACCTGTTTCCATTCCGGAAGCTTCCGGTCCGTGCCGGGCGCGAAGCCAATCACGGAAGCCGGCGTCGGTACCGCGGACGCGGCACGTTGCGCGACGGACAGCGCGGGCGTGCACGGCAAGGCGGTCGCAAGGAATGTCAGCGCTGAGAAAAGACGAATGCGCACTAAACGCGGCTCCTGATTGAGGGGTCTCCTTCTGTACGCTGACCAGCAGACCTTCGTTAGAGACTTCGGAGCTATTGCGACTGCACCGGTGACTGTTTATACATTCCTGGTGAATAAAATTACGGTCGGCGTGCTCGGCGCCTCGGGATACGCGGGCCGCGAGATTTGTGATCTCGTTACGCGGCATCCATGCATGGAACTGGTCTTCGCGTCGGCCAATTCGCGGGCTGGCGAGACCATCCGTGCTGCCGGTCGTTCCATCTCTCTCATCGCGACTGACGAGGCGAAGCTGGACAGCGCCGGCCTCATCTTTTCGGCGCTGCCACATGGGGCATCCGCGAGCTGGGTACAGGCTGCTGCCGCGGCGGGTGCCAAGGTGGTCGATCTATCCGCGGATCTGCGCCCCGGGAACGGCTCGACATCGTTGAATGGAACGACTGTTCCATACGGCCTGACCGAGCTGACGCGGCCGTTGCTGCCAGGGGCAGACGTCGTCGCGAATCCAGGCTGCTACCCGACCGCGATTCTGATCGCACTGGCGCCGCTGCTCGCCCGTTCGCTCACCGTGAAGGGTGCGACCATCAACGTGAGCGCGGCCAGTGGCGTTACTGGCGCCGGCTTCACACCGAAGCCTGAGCTGATGTTCGCGGAGGTGGCTGAAGACTTCCGTGCTTACGCAGTGGGGAACGAGCACCGGCACCTGAACGAGATGCGCGCCGTGGTGAGCGAGATGGGCGGTGACAATGACATTCTCTTCACGCCACATCTGCTTCCCGTCGCGCGCGGCATACTTGCCACGATCACTGTTCCCGTGAATGAGTCGCTCGCGCAGCCGCTATCGCTCTGGCGTGACCTGTATCGCGATGAGCCGTTCATCGAAGTGAGCGACACGATGCCGTCGCTTCGCGAGGTGGTGCACCGCAACGTCGTGCGCATGAGCGTCACGAAGGCTGCGAACGTGCGTCAACCGACATTGATAATCGTCGCGGCAATCGACAATCTCATGAAGGGCGCGGCGGGACAGGCGGTTCAGAACGCGAACGTAATGTTCGGCCTTCCGGAAATCGCGGGATTGCCGGCATGACTGAGCCAATGACGCGCGTGGTGAAACTGGGCGGCCGCGCACAATCCGCGGACTCGCTCGCTCCGATGATCGCCTCCGCATGGAACGCGAGCAAGGCGATGTGCGTCGTCCACGGCGGCGGCGACGAGATCTCGGCGCTGCAGCGCAAGCTCGGGGGCGAGCCGAAGTTCGCCGGCGGCCGTCGCGTCACAACGCTCGAGGATCTCGACATCATCCGGATGGTTCTATCGGGTGTCGTCAACAAGAGACTGGTGTCGCAGTTCAACGCGGCTGGCGCGCCAGCCGTCGGAATCTCCGGCGAAGATGCGTCACTGATCGCGGCGAAACCGCTCGGCATTTCAGAATTCGGTTACGTCGGCATGCCCGTGAGCATCAACACGTCGTTGATCGAGACGCTCTGGCTCGCAGGTCTACTACCGGTCGTGTCGCCACTTGCGACGAATGCTGAAACGCCAGGCACCGCACTCAACGTCAACGGTGATGATGCCGCGGCCGCCATTGCAGTTGCACTCGGCGCTGACGAGCTTCTGCTGGTTGCAGACGTCGAAGGCGTGCTCGATTCGTCGGGAGAGGTGATCGATCAGCTCGACGTCGATGAAGCGCGTGCGCTCATCGCGTCGGGGATCGCTGTCGGCGGAATGGCCGCCAAGCTGGAAGCAGCGCACGCCGCGCTTGCAGGCGGCGTTCGTGCTGTTCGCATTGCCGATATCGACGCGCTCGGAGAAACTGGGCGCGGCACATTCATAACACTCGCAACGGTAGGCGCAAAGTGACGACAATGACTTTGCCTGTGATGCAGCTATCCACCGACCAGCCGGCAGTGCCGGTTCCAGTGCCAACGCAGTCAGCCATACTCGGCACTTACAAGCGTCCGCCCGCACAATTCGTTCGTGGCGACGGCATGTATCTGTACGACGAGAGCGGCAAGGCGTATCTGGATTTTGCGAGTGGCATCGCCGTCAATGCGTTTGGGTACAACGACGCCGGCATCGCGCGCGCGATCCAGGATGCGGTCGCCACGGGACTGTTGCACGTATCCAACCTGTATCGCACTGCACCGGGAGAGGAGCTGGCGGAATTTCTCGTCGACCACTCCTTCGCGTCGTCAGTCTTCTATTGCAACTCAGGCGCGGAAGCGAACGAGGGCGCGTTCAAGTTCGCGCGCAAGTTCGGCCGTTCCATGTCGCCCGACAAGACCGGCATCATCTCGTTGCGCGGCGCGTTCCACGGACGCCTCTTCGCGTCGCTGGCGGCTACCGATCGCGCAAAGTACCAGGCGCCATTCAAGCCACTGGCACCGGGCGTATCGATCGTCGAGCGCACAATCGAGGATCTCGACGCCGCACTGGATGCGCGGACCGTTGCAGCGGTGATACTCGAGCCGGTGCAGGGCGAGGGCGGCGTGCGAGTGATCGACCGCGGGTTGCTCGCGGAGCTGCGCGCGCTCACGCACGAGCGTCGCATCGCTCTCATCTTCGATGAGATTCAGTGTGGACTTGGCCGTACCGGAACGTTGTTCGCGTACGAGCAAACTGGCGTCGTGCCGGACATGGTTACGCTTGCCAAGCCGATTGCTGCCGGCCTGCCGATGGGTGCCGTGCTCGTCAGCGAAGAGATCTCGGCGGTAATGAAGCCCGGCGATCACGGTACCACGTTTGGTGGAGGGCCCCTGGTCGCGAGCGTCGCGCTGCATGTCGTGAAGCGGCTTGCAGAACCTGCGCTGCTGGAGCAGGTGCGCGACAACGGTGCATGGATGGGCGAGGAGCTTCGCGCGATCATGCGTCGCACTGGTCGCGTACGTGCGGTGCGTGGCATGGGGCTCATGTGGGGAATCGACGTCGTGGAGCCGGCCGCAGGTGTCGTCGCACGCGCGATGGATGCTGGTCTGCTCATTCTATCGGCGGGTGAGTACACGCTCCGTCTGCTGCCGCCGCTCGTCATGAGTCGCGATGAAATGAGAGACGGCCTCGAATCGCTGGAAGAGGTCCTTCGATGAATCCTGATGTAACGGCATCCATCGCGTTGCGCCCTGCGCAGAGCGGTGACATCTCCGGCATCGTGTCGCTCGTGAACGGCTATGCCGCAGAGGCGATCATGTTGTACCGGTCACCCGAATCGGTAAGCATGACGCTGCACGATTTTGTAGTTGCCGTGGATTCTGCTGGAACCGTGATGGCGTGCGGCGCTCTCAAGGAATACTCGCCGTCGCTGGCCGAGGTCGCGTCTGTTGCGGTGGCGCGTGACGCGCATGGACTTGGGCTCGGAACTGCGATAGTTGCCGAGGTCGAGCGACTTGCGCGCAAGCGTGGGATCGACGAGCTGTTCGCGCTGACACTCACGCCCAAATTCTTCGAGAGCGCGGGCTACGTGATCGCGGACCGGGCATTGTATCCGGAGAAGATCAGGCGCGATTGCCTCAAGTGTCCGCGCCGGATCCGCTGCAACGAGTACTGCGTGGCGCGGTCTGTTCAGGAAGAGATGGCGGTAGCGGCCTAGCCACGATTGGCGAGGTGTCCGGCGCCTCGGGACGCGCCGGGCGCCGAGTGGTGGCCCGTACGGAGGCTAACGAACGCACCTACTCGACGCCGGTACTCGCCGTGGCGCCCAATACCAGCGCCGAAAGCGTCCTGCAGCATCCCCAGACGCAAATTGTATGCGCCCCCATACAGTTCCACAGAGCGGACTGCGTGGTAATCGTTTGTTTATGGCACGATGGGCCGGAATGGGATAACGTTGGATCTTACTCCCGGACGGAGATCCGCATGACTGCATCCGACAAGATCACGCCGTCGCACGTTGATTACGGGTTGGATGCGCCGGGCGTGATTCGCGTCATGCTGATCTGCGGGATTGTGGGCGTCGTGGTCGGGATCGTGGCCGGCCGGCTTGCGTTTGCGCCAGCGCTGCGTCAGGTCGCGATCGGGTCGATCCTGCTATGGATCGGCTGGGCATTGCTGGTCGGCGCCGGCTTGATGATGGCGAGCAGCAGGTGGGGGAAGCTGCGGGCTCGAGACCGTTTGCTGGACCGGCTCGCATTCAACGGCGCGGAGACCGTGCTCGACGTCGGGTGCGGACATGGATTGCTTCTGATCGGTGCGGCGAAACGAGTTCCACGCGGTCGCGCGATCGGCGTGGATCTCTGGTCGCAGGTCGATCAGAAGAGCAACTCCGCGGCTGCAACACTGGCGAATGCTCGTGCGGAGAGAGTGGAGGATCGGGTCGAAGTGCGCGACGCGGACATGCGTGCACTACCGTTGGACGATTCGAGCGTCGATGTGGTGGTATCGAGCCTCGCAATTCACAACGTGACCGGTGACGCCGAGCGACGCAAGGCGATTCGCGAGATGGTCCGAGTGCTGAAACCCGGCGGACGTGTGGGAATTCTGGACATCGCGCACGTCGGGGATTACGCCAAGGAGTTTCGCGCCGCAGGCATGAGCGTGGTCGAGCTGCATGGGATCACGCCGTGGATATATCCGCCTGCGCGCGTGTTGACGGCGATTAAATAGCGATGGCCAGCACCTGACGGTTCTAGCTGTCGCTCGCGATCGTCTCCAGCTCCTCCCATCGTCCCATCAGCCGGGTCATCTCGAGCTCGATCTGGTTGAGCCGATCCCTGGCGGCGACGACGGCTGCGCCATCTCGCAGGAACGCTGGATCTGCAAGCGACGTGTAGATCTGCTCGCGCTCCTTCTCACGCCTGTCGATCTCATCCGGAAGCGATGCCAGCTCGCTCGTTTCCTTGTACGTGAGGCGACGCTTGCGCGCAGGCGCCGGAGCTGAAGCAACGGCGCGCTTCGGCTTGCTTGCTGCCGATGTCGTCGACGTTTCGCGCTCCGGCATTCGTCGCTGGCGCAGCCAGTCGGTGTAACCACCAGCATACTCACCCACGCGACCGTCGCCCTCGAATACCAGCGTGCTCGTGACGACGTTGTCGAGAAACGCGCGATCGTGGCTCACGACCAGCAGCGTTCCATTGAACTCCAACAGAAGCTCCTCCAGCAGATCCAGCGTCTCGATGTCGAGGTCGTTGGTCGGCTCGTCCATCACGAGCAGGTTGAACGGCCGCGTAAAGAGACGCGCCAGCAGCAGGCGATTGCGCTCTCCGCCGGACAGCGCGCGCACGGGAGCACGCGAGCGGTCGGGTGAAAAGAGAAAATCCTGGAGATAACCAAGTACGTGCTTCCGCGCGCCGGCGATGTCTATGAAATCGGAGCCGTCCGCCACGCTATCGAATACGCTCCTGTCGGGATCCAGCTGTTCGCGCATCTGATCGAAGTAGGCTATTTCGAGTCCTGTGCCGATCCGAATCGTACCCGAATCAGGCTCGAGCTCGCCAAGCAGCAGACGCAGCAGCGTCGTCTTGCCGGAGCCGTTCGGGCCGATGAGCCCGACACGATCGCCACGCATGATAGTTGTTGAGAAATCGCGAATGATGGTACGGTCACCGCGCGCGAATGTCACCGCTCGCGCCTCCACGACCAGTCGTCCGGACCGATCCGATTCCTGTGCCTGCAGCTTCGCGGTTCCTGTGCGCTCACGTCGCGCACTGCGTTCCTTCCGCAACGCCTCGAGTGATCTTACTCGCCCCTCGTTGCGAGTCCTGCGTGCCTGGATGCCGGTGCGAATCCAGACTTCTTCCTTTGCAAGCTTCTTGTCGAACTCGACCCATTCGCGCGCCTGGGCGGCGAGTGCTGCCTCCTTTCGCTCGAGATATGTGTCGTAATCGGCACCCCAATCGACCAGCTGTCCACGATCGAGCTCTACGATGCGCGTGGCGACGCGGCGCAGAAAGGCGCGGTCGTGCGTGACGAGCACGAGAGTGATGCCGCGATCCACGAGAAACGTTTCCATCCATTCGACTGCATCGACGTCGAGATGATTGGTCGGCTCGTCCAGCAGCAGCACGTCCGGCTCGGCTACCAGCGCGCGAGCCAGCAGGGTCTGACGCTTCCTGCCACCGGACGCCGTCGCAAACTGCGCCTCGCCGTCCAATCCCAGGTGAAACAGCACGGTTTCCACCCGAGTCTGCACCTGCCATGCATTGGCGCTGTCGAGCGCTCGATGCAGCCGATCCAGATCGCGCAGCGCGCTGGCACTGCTGTCAGTCGCCACTCGATGGCTCGCCGCGTGATAGCGTGTGAGCAGGCTGCCCGTGTCGCCAAGTCCCGCGGCAACGACGTCGAAGATCGTTCCCCCGAGGTCGGCTGGGATCTCCTGTTCCAGACGTGTTACGGCGATACCGGTCTGGCGCACAATCTCTCCGCTATCCGGTGCGATGGTACCATCCAGCAGCTTCAATACCGTACTCTTGCCCGTGCCATTCCGTCCGAGCAGGCAGACGCGTTCCCCGCGCTCGATGCTGAATGCGGCGTGATCGAGGACTGGCGGTCCACCGAACGCGATGCTTACGTCCTGCATGCCCAGCAACGCCATTACGTTATCTCTTCCAGGGTTCGGGGCTTGAAGGTTAACAGATGGGCCATCGAGCCCGCATCCCGAGCACCAATTCGAGCACCAGATCTGATCAGTAATACGCGGAAGCGGTAAGTTCCAGAAGGATATTCAGGCACAACTTTCAGGCCCAAACGGGAAATTGGACTCGACATCTCTCTGGCCTTTTCTGCCGACGTTCCAACGCCTGGCACTCGCGCTTGCCATCGGGCTCTTTGCCGGGCTGGAGCGTGAGCATCGTGGCAAGGAGGCGGGGCTTCGGACCTTCGCCTTCATTGCGCTGATCGGATGCGTCGGGGCGTTGCTGGGCGAGAGCTTCGCCCTGCTGAGCGTTGGGCTCACCGGCGTGCTGATCGTACTGCTGAACGTGCAGACCATGCGAGCGGGCGAGGGGATCGAACTCACGACGTCGGCGGCGCTCGTGCTCATCGCGCTCGCTGGAATACTGGCAGGAGAAGGCCAGACGCTCACGCCGACCGTGCTTGCGGTAATAACGGCAGCGCTGCTGGCGTGGAAGCAACCTCTTCACAAGTTCAGTCTCGGTCTCACCGACTCCGAATTGCGGTCGGCGATACTGCTCGCGATTCTCGCGTTCGTTGTCTATCCGGTGCTGCCACGCGGATTCGCCGACCGTTGGGAGCTCCTCGATCTCAGAGCAGCATGGATAATCGTAATGCTCATCGCGGGCATCGGATTCGTCAACTACATCCTGCTCAAGATGTACGGCCCAAAAGGAGTCGCCCTCACGGGGTTTCTCGGCGGAATTGTGAACAGCACGGTTACGGTCACGGAGATGGCTACACGTGATCGTGACAGCGGTGATGCGCTCACCGGCGTCGCGTACGCGGGAATCCTGCTTGCGATTGTAGCATCCATACTTCGCAACGCAGTCCTGCTGGTACTGCTGGCACCGGCAGCACTCGTGAGCGGAATGCTTGCATTCACGTTGATGATCGGTGCGGGGGTCGTGCTACTCGTTCTTCACTACCGGTCGGTCAGAGCGTCCGAAGCAACGGCCCGGAGTCAGTCCCTCATCCCATTGACTTCGCCGTTCTCGATCACATCGGCGATCAAGTATGGTCTCGTATTTCTCGCGATTCAGGTTACCGGAATACTCGGCCAGCGTCTGCTCGGCCATGCCGGTTTCTATTTCATCAGTATCATTGGCGGTGTCCTGTCGAGCGCGAGCGCTGTTGCATCGGCGGCGCTGCTCGCCGCGCACGGTACTATCACGCCATCGGTTGCAGCGATCGGCGCGGTTCTCGCGACCGCGGTGAGCGTGCTGGTGAACGTCGTGTTCGCTACACGTGTATCGAAAGACCCCGGCCTCAAGAAACATCTCACGCTTACAATGAGCTCGCTCGCTGCGCTCGGCATCCTGGGTGTGATTGTCCAGAATGCCGTGGCGTCGTTGATGACTCGTCTGTGAACGTGGCGCCGTTTTCATTTCGGACGTCACATGAGTGCGGCTCTGCACGTTTCGGGTGGCTCGACACTCCCCATGGAGTAGTCGAGACACCAGCTTTCATGCCCGTCGGCACGCATGGTGTCGTGCGCGGGCTCTCGATGGAGGAGGTCGCAGCAGCCGGGGGACGGATGGTACTGGCGAACGCGTACCATCTCTACCTTCGTCCAGGCGACATGATGGTACGTGCGCTCGGCGGTCTCCATGCTTTTACGAGATGGAACGGCCCCATGCTCACCGACTCCGGCGGATTTCAGGTGTTCTCGTTATCCAGGCTCCGGACAGTGACCGAGGATGGCGTTGAATTCCAGAGCCACATCGATGGTTCGACGCATCAGTACACGCCGGAAAGCGTGATGCGGATCGAGCGCAATCTCGGCGCCGACGTGATGATGCAGCTGGACGAGTTGATTCAGGGCCGCAGTGATGTCGCGGCAGCGCGATCAGCCATGGAGCGAAGCCTCCGCTGGCTGCAACGCTGCAGGATCGAGTTCGATCGGATCTCTCGCGAAGGACGTGCTCCGATTCCGGATTTCGCAGTACCGGTTGGCGCGCCGACTCTTGCATGTGACAGTCCGGCGCCGCCGCAGGCGCTTTTTCCCATAGTGCAGGGTGGTACCTATCCGGATCTCCGGAGAGCGTCGGCTGCCGGAATTCTCGATAGTGGAGACTGGTCCGGCGTCGCGATAGGTGGATTGTCCGTCGGCGAAACGAAGGATGATACGTACGCGATGCTGGAAGTGTGCGATCCGATCCTGCCACGCAACGTCCCACGATATTTGATGGGTGTAGGCTTCCCGGATGACCTCATCGAAGGAGTACGTCGCGGCATCGACCTGTTCGATTGCGTAGCGCCAACGCGGATGGGTCGCGACGGAACCGCGTTCACGCCCGATGGAAAGATGCAGATTCGGCAGAGCAGCTATCGCACCGATCGTCGTCCATTAGTGGACGGATGCAACTGCCCTTGCTGTACGCAGTACGACCGGGCATATCTGCGGCATCTTTTTGCAAGCGAAGAGATGCTGGGGAAGAGGCTGCTCGCGCTGCATAACATATCGGTGCTTATTGGCCTGATGCGAGATGCACGTGCGGCACTCCACGATGGGACATTCGACTCCTGGAGCGTGGAGTGGCTGGTTCGGTATCGTAATGGAACGAACGCGGCGGCCCGGCCGACGCGAACTGTCTACGTGTGAGGCCGTGAATGACACTTCGCAAGATCATTGTGATTCTGGGCGCGCTCAACGCATTGATACTGGTGTCACACGCAACGTTTTCGTACGTGGAGGCACCAGCCGCGCACTACACAGACCGCGATCGCTGGGCGCTGGCGTTTCACGATCGAGTCGGTGCCAGAATAGCGTCGGTTATTGCTCCAGTTGCTGTATTTGGAGAAATCGGCAAAAAGAACGAAGGTGAGCGTGTCAAGGAGTTGACCGCCAATCTGAGCGGTGGCGGATGGATGGCAGATCCTCGGCATTTTGTCATCCTTTACGCGACTCCGCTCGTGCTTTCGACGATCGTCACGCTGGTGCTGCTGGCGACGTTGGCGCGGCGACCGGACGCGGTCGATACAAACACGGCTGCGTCGATGTTGCGGTGGAGTTACTGGTACGCGCTGGTGATGGCCTTCGCGACTCCTACACTGGCGGAAGACTTCTGGCTCTCGGTCGGGTGGGGGCGGATGTTATCCATGGGTTACAACCCCTATTACCACATCTTCACGCCAGCACTGGTTAATCTGCCGCTCGAATCACCAGGAATGCACATGACTTACGGCCCACTCTGGGCGCTCGTGGCATCCGCGGTGGAATGGGTGACGCGTGGATCGACGATCTGGAGCGCGGTCCTCTTCAAGGCATTGCTGCTAATCGCCTGGATATCAACGCTTCACTTGCTATCCAGGCTAGTGCGTGAGCGGAGCGCATCGGATCAGTGTATCGCTATTGCGATGGTCGGCTGGCTCCCGATCGGCGTTGTGCAGACAATGGGCGATGGACACAACGATGTCTTTATGGTCGTCCTTGTTATGCTCTGGCTCTGGCTTCTGGAGGAGCGACGATCGGTACTGGGTAGCGTAGCCCTGGCGCTATCGGTCACGATAAAGTATGCAAGCGCTCCGCTCTTCCTACTCGACTTGCTGCACCTTGAAGATCCTGACTCACCACCAAGCGCAATCCAACGCCTCCGAAATTATTTACCACGGGGACTTGCGGCAGCAGCCGTCACCGCGATCGTATTCGGGTCGGTATTTCGCGGGGCAGGCTTCTTTTCTTCTACGACCGATGTCAACAAATTCAAATTCTTTCTGCCCAGTGACGCCGTCCGCGCCGTAGCTGCACTGACGAATTTGCCGCTCTGGCGATTCGCGAACTGGGTAGAACTGATATTTCCGGTCGTCATGCTCGTAACGATCTGGAAGTACGTGCACACTCCGTCCCGGGATGCATTCCGGATTGCGGTGGCAGGCGTGATGCTGGCGGTACTGTTCCAGGCAGCCAATCACGTCTGGCCGTGGTATGTGATTTGGCTCCTGGTCGTCGCGGCGACAGTTCCGCGATCGTTGGTCGCCCGCTGGGCGATGGGAGTGGCTCTTACAGCACCGTTTCCACTGATCGTATGGATCGCATTCCCCAAAAGTGATGGGCTGACGAAGTTTCTGCTTCCTGCCCTCTTCGCATATGGCGGAGCTCTGTTGTGGACTATGTGGCTGTGGCGCTATTTCGTTCCATCGAACGCGGTGGCGAAACAGGGCATGCCATCACGTGGCCGAATCTCGAGTCCAGAAGCGACTGTCTAGATGCCATGGTTACCCCGGCTCACGCCAGCAGTACTCTCGTGGCATCATATCATGGAGTGTTGATGCGTAAACCAGGAGTCTATTTCGGACGTATCGTCGATATACGCCGAAATGCGCGTGACATTTTCTGCCGAGCCGCGTTGCTACTCAGCGTACTCGGCGCTGGTCCGGCCGCGGCGCAGACGAGCCTCGGTTCCCCTCCCAAGGCCGCTCCCTCCGCGTGGATGGGTCTGATTGGCGAGTACGGCGACGGCGATCGAATGCTCATTTCGGAACGGGATGGATCGCTCTACGCCACGGTCGAATGGCTCATGCCGTACCCCGTCCGTCAGATTTCCACTGACGTGTTTCAGTGGCCGCGTGAGGGATTGTACGGCGGTTCGCGAGTGACGTTCCAGCGCGGTGCAAACGGCCGCGCAACGCAGCTCACTGTTGGTGGGATAGTATTCCCACGCAGACAGATCGGTCCCGAATCCGGCACTCAGTTGCGCGTAACGCCGGTCCGTCCGGTGGAGGAATTGCGTACAATCGCTCTGGCCGCAGCGCCGCCTGTCGAGCCGCAGAGCGCACGCAAGCCGGATCTGGTCGAGCTGACGACGCTCGATTCCACGATCAAGCTCGAGATCCGCTACGCGACCACCAACAACTTCCTGGGTAGCCGCATGTACACGCAGGCGCGCGCATTCATGCAACGGCCCGCCGCCGAAGCTGTGGTTCGCGCCAGTCGAGTGCTGCACAAGCGTGGCTATGGCTTGCTGATTCACGACGCGTATCGCCCGTGGTACGTGACGAAGATCTTCTGGGACGCGACTCCGGCAGACAAGAAATGGCTAGTTGCAAATCCAGCACACGGATCGATGCACAATCGCGGTTGCGCCGTGGATCTCACGCTGTACGATCTCAGGACCGGCCAACCAGTCGCGATGGTCAGCACTTACGACGAGAGCACCGATCGGGCATACGCGGAGTATCCGGGTGGCACCTCGCTACAGCGTTGGCACAGGGCGTTGCTGCGTTCAGTGATGGAGGCCGAGGGCTTCACCGCGAACCCGCAGGAGTGGTGGCACTTCGACTATAAGGATTGGCACGATTATCCGATCATGAACGAGACGTTCGAGCAGGTCAGTGCAACGAAGGGCGCGCACTAGACGATCGCTTGATCTTGTCGATGTCACGCATGTAGACCTCGAGTCCGAGATCCGGGAGCGTTCGCGAGTATCCGGCGATGAGCTGCGCGGCGTAGCGGTCCAGGTCGAACTTGAACGGATCTGCCGGATCCAGGTCGACGATCTGCATTTCAGCGTCGAGCATGAGAAGCTTGCCGAAGCGTAACGTGCCGCCGCGATACAACATGAAATTGCGCTGGCTCGGATCTGGGATGCCGAGCTGCTCGGGCATCCCCTCACCGCCGAAAGTCTCAACCATTTCATTCCCAACGATCCGTACGGCGGTCACGCGCCCCTCGATGGTCGGTGGCGGGAGAATGCTGTCCGGCGCGAGATAGATGTCGTTGCCCACGGCGGACGCGCCATGCGCCTTGCTCAGATCCACCAACTTCTGCAACGACATTCCGAGGCCGTGCATCAGGTGGGTGACGCCAAGGCCGATGATCTTCGTCTGGACCGGATGCATGCGGATGTGTCCATCCGGTGTCGCGCTTACATCCGCCCTGATCGTGAACGGCAGGGAGGCGACCTTGTGCAGTGTCCCCGTCAGTATTATCTGCGATCCGGAAATCGTTACGTGCAGCCCGGAAAGCGGTGCACCCTTGTACGCGAACACGTACTTGTTGAGCAGTGCCGTAATATCGTTCGCGTTCAGACCGACTTCAGCACTTGCAAGATGGATGATAAGTGATCGCTTGTCGTCGAACAGGACGGGACCGCCAGACTTGCTGCGTATCGTCCCGCGGAGCCGGTGGATGTGGAGCACTATCTCCGGATCCACATAGAAATCGACGTTCCGCATCTCGACCTGCGTTGGATCGCGTGGCGCGCGCGCCGGTGGTGGATGCACCGTCCGATACGTGACGGGGGGCGTCCACGCCGCCATGACGATTGCGAGAAGACACGGTCCCAACTGTGATCCGACCATTCGACTTGCAGCGTAACCACGTTCCACGCGTATACAAACGACTCCAGCGCGAACAGCGGGATTTCTGCGGCGAACCGTGCGTTGTATGCTGCTATCGCATGCCAGAGATCGCTCGTCCCGGCGCCTCCCCCTGTCCAACGTGCGCGCGAGTCTGTAACATCCAGCGAACTCTGGCGGGGGTTTTCCATGGCGGCTCCAGTTTCACAGAGCGAAACCGTAGAGACGGTTCGCGAAGAGGTCATAGGGTGGCGGCGCTACCTGCACCAGCACCCTGAGCGCTCGTTTCACGAGGAGCGAACCTCTCAATGGATTGCCGACACCCTCGCTGGATTCGGCGGCCTCGAGATCACGCGACCCACTCCGACGAGTGTCCTGGCGCGCCTCAAGGGTGCAGGTCGGGGGCCAGTGCTGGCCATCCGCGCAGACATCGACGCTCTTCCGATCGAGGAGCGCAACACCCACAGTTTCATTTCCCGGAACCCGGGCACCATGCACGCGTGCGGCCACGACGGTCATACGGCGATGTTGCTCGGCGCCGTGAAAGTGCTGGTCGGCCGACGCGATTCGCTCGCCGGCGAGGTGCGGTTCATCTTCCAGCACGCCGAGGAGCTGCATCCGGGCGGCGCCGAGGAGTTGGTGAAGGCTGGTGTGATGGACGGGGTGGATATCGTGATCGGCGCACACCTCTGGCTTCCTCTCGAGGTTGGAAAGGTCGGCGTAAAGGCCGGTGAACTCATGGCTGCCCCGGACAAGATCTGTATCACGATTACGGGAAGTGGCGGGCACGCCGCGCTGCCGCATCAGACAGTCGATCCGATTGCCGTGTCCGCGCAGTTCATCACCAATCTGCAACACGTTGTCTCCCGTAACGTCGATCCATTGCAGCCGTCGGTGATATCGATAACGCGCATTGCCGGCGGAACCACGCACAACGTGATTCCAGGCTCGGTTGAAATGGAAGGAACGGTACGGACTTTCGATGAGAACCTGCGTACCGAAATGCCGCGGCACATCGAGCGCATTCTCGCCGGCATCACGTCGGCGCACGGAGCGAGCTACACATTTTCGTACGAGCGCGGATATCGGCCAGTAGTGAATGACGAGCGTGCCACTGCCCTGCTGCGTCGAGCAGTGGTTCGTGCCCTTGGTGAGGAGGCGCTCACCGAGGCCATTCCCTGCATGGGCGGCGAGGATTTTTCAGCGTACCAGCAACGTGCACCCGGTGCGTTCTTCTTTGTCGGTGCACGTTGCGAGGAGCGAGGAATAGTGCAGCCGCATCATCATGAATGCTTCGACCTCGACGAGCGCGCACTCGATTACGGAACGCGCACGTTCGTCGCCGCGGCACTGGACTTTCTCGCGCCGTCGCACGGATGAGGCGATATCGCTGGCTCGCCGCGATTCCCACACTCGGGATGCTTGGCGGCGTGCCGTTCGCCAATCGCGTACATCCATACGTGCTGGGCCTGCCGTTCCTGCTCGCGTGGATCGTTGTGTGGGTTGTGATCACATCCCTCGTGATGGCACTCATCTACCTGCTCGACAGCAGGCACGACGCCGAACTGGCGAGTGCGGCCGCGACGTTGTCTGACGATTCGAGATCGTTGTGACACCGGCGCTCGCTGTAATCATCGGGGTCTTTGTACTGGCCATCGCGCTCGGTCTGATGGCGCGACGCGGCCATGTGATGAGTCTCGAACAGTG
>Ga0207678_10001150_pt1 | contig 24192 bp, 22 predicted proteins | sample KBSC63metaG_FD_184319 | JGI IMG/M metagenome (GOLD analysis project Ga0207678, IMG submission 184319) | Corn rhizosphere microbial communities from Kellogg Biological Station, Michigan, USA - KBS C6-3 metaG (SPAdes) (version 2) | ecosystem: Host-associated > Plants > Roots > Rhizosphere > Soil ... | reverse complement strand
ACGACCGCGAGCCGCTGCTCCAGGCCAAGGCTGTACCCTTCGCCGGTCGAGCCAAGCGGGCTGATCCCGGTCACTCCCTTGCTGACCAGACGCTCTACTAGCTGCCTGAGCGCCCCGTGATCGACGTTGCCGTCCCGGTCGACCGGGGTGATGAGGGCGACGATCACGCCTTCAAGAACTGCCACGGTTCGTTCCTCCGTTTCTCCGTACCGACCTTAACGGTCTGGCCTGGCAAGGAGGCAGTCCGGTTTGGCGGTTAAGGCCGGCGGTTAGGACATTGCCGTGAGCATGAGGGTCATTGTCACCGGCGGTGCCGGGTTCATCGGGACGCTACTTGCCAGGCGGCTGCTCGCCGAGCCGGTGACCGTCGGCGGCGCCGCGCCGGCGAAGGTGGACGAGCTTGTCGTCGCTGACCTCGCCGCTCCCCCGGCCGACGTCGCCGCCGATCCCCGGGTGCGCGCCGTGACTGGGGACCTGACGGCGGCCGTAGCGCAGCTTGGCGCGGCGGACGTCATCTTTCACCTCGCCGGGGTGGTGAGCGGGGCGGCCGAGGCCGACTTCGACCTCGGGATGCACGGCAACGTCGACGGGATGCGGGCCATCCTGGAGCATGCCAGGCGGCAGCCGGCGCCGCCGGTGCTGGTCTTCTCAAGTTCGCTGGCTGTCTTCGGCCAGGATCCGGCTCTGCCGGCCAGCGCGGGGGGCCCGATGGGCGCGGTCGGCGACGACACGCTGCCGCGCCCGCAGACCAGCTACGGCATCCAGAAGTTCATCGGTGAGCAACTCGTCGCGGACTACACGCGCCGGGGGTTCGTCCGGGGGCGTTCGGTGCGGCTGATGACCGTGACCGTGCGGCCGGGCAAGCCCAACGCGGCCGCGTCCAGCTTCATGTCAGGGATCATCCGCGAGCCGCTCGCCGGGATACGGGCGGCCTGCCCGGTGCCGCCCAGCACGCCGATCGCGCTGTCCTCGCCGCGCCGCACCCTGGAGGGGATCTTGCGCGCCGCCGCCGTCAGCGACGCGGACTGGGGCAGCACCACCGCGCTGAACCTGCCCGCGCTCGCCACCACGCCCAAGGAGATGGCCGACGCCATGGACCGGGTCGCCGGCTACGCCGCCAGCGATCTCATCGACTGGACGGACGACCCGGTGATCGCCGCGATGGTCCGCACCTGGCCGGCGCACGTCGAGTCCTGGCGCGCCAGCGCACTCGGCCTGCGCGCCGAGACGTCGTTCGACAACATCGTGCGCGCGTACCTGGCCGACCTCCCCGGCCCGGCGAATCAGGCATAACCGGCAATCCTCCCGGACGCACAATCCGGCTGCCCCCGCATTTCCATGATCGCGAAGGATTTACCGCTTATTAGAGGAAAATCCTTCGCGGGAGGAAAATCCTTCGGGCACTCAACGGCATCGGGGAATCAGCGGGCCTGGGACGGGAAGAACGAACCCGTTCTGGAAGGTCAAAAATAAGATCCTCCAGAACGGGTCCTTGTTTCACCCGGATAGCCCGCCGGGGCTTGCGGGCGGGCCGGCTCGTTAGCGGGGCGTGAGCGTCTGTATCGAAACCGACGTCAGGTCGATCGCGTCGCTCATGCGCACGGTGCCGTTCTTGACGCCCTCGTTCATCGCCGCCATGACCGCGTCCGGGTGGGCGCTGAGCTCGTAGATCGCGGCGTACTGCGGCTTGCCGTCGCCGGCGACCTTGAACCGGCGGCCAGTGATGACACCCGGGAGCGCCGAGAACTCAGGCAGGTGAATGTCGTCGTACCAGGCGTTGTAGTCGTCTTCCCGCCCGTCGGCCGGGCTCGTGTACACGATCAGGGTGTACTCGTGGCTCATCAGTGGAACCTCCGTGTTCGCACGCGTCGCTGCAGCTATCGCTACTCGCTATCGGGCTCGCGCGCAAGCCTGGAGCAGATCACACGCGCTGCTACCGTTGGGTTTCAGACCTTTCTGAGTCGCTTAGGAGGGGCGTTGGCAGCGCTCGTAGGGCGGGACACCGAGATGGCGCGGCTCCGTGCCCTGCTCGAGGATGCCGCCGCCGGGCACGCGGTGACCGCACTGGTCGGCGGCGACGCGGGCGTGGGCAAGTCCCGGCTGGTCGCCGAAGTGATGACGGTGGCCGAGCGCGACGGCTGCACGGTCTTGTGCGGCCAGTGCGCCGAGATCGGCGACAGCGTGCCCTACCTGCCGTTCGCGGACGCGTTCCGCACCGCCCCGGCCCATGTCGAGCAGGCGATCAAGGCCCGCCCGGTGCTGGCCAGGCTGCTGCCCGACGGCGGCGAGCCGGCGCAGGCGTCCGACACGTCGAGCATGGCCCGCCAGCAGATGTTCGGCGCGGTGCTCGGCGCGCTGGCCGAGCTCGCCGCCGCGAGCCCGGTGCTGCTCGTGCTTGAGGACCTGCACTGGGCCGACGCGACGACGCGCCTGCTGGTGACGTTCCTGGCGCGCATGCTGCGCCGCGAGCGCGTCGCCATCATCGGCACCTACCGCGTCGACGACCTGCACCGGCGCCATCCGCTCGGCGAGGTCGTCGCGGAGCTCAGCAGGCTCCCGTCGGTCACGCTCGTGGAGCTTGGCCCGCTGCCCGCCACGGCGCTCGCGGAGCACCTGGCAAGCCTGCCGAACGGGCCGTCGCGCCTGTCCACCGCCCTGCTCGGCAGCCTGGTCGAGCGGGCCGAAGGCAACGCCTACTACGCCGAGGAACTGCTCGCCGCCTCGTCGGGATCGCCGGGAGCGCTGCCCTCCGGCCTCGCGGCGCTGCTGCTCGCCCGGGTGGCGCGCGTGTCCGACGCGGCACAGCAGGTGCTGCGGGCGGCGGCCGTGGCCGGGCGGCGCGCGGACGACCAGCTGGTCCTGGCGGCTTCCGGCCTTGACGACGCCTCGTATACCGCAGCGGTCAGGGAACTCGTCGCCCACCAGCTGCTCGTCCCCGACGGGCCCGACGGGTACCGGTTCCGGCACGCGCTGCTGCGCGAGGCCGTCTACGGCGACCTGCTGCCCGGGGAGCGGACCAGGCTGCACGCCCGGTTCGCCGCGCTGCTCGCGACTGTGTTTGCCACCACGGGGCCCGGGGCCGCCGCTGAACTCGCGTACCACAGCCTCACCAGCCACGACGTTCCCGGTGCGCTCGCGGCTTCGGTCCGGGCCGGGGAGGAGGCCGAGCGGATCGGCGCGCCCGCCGAAGCCCGCCGGCACTACGACCAGGCCCTGGAGCTGTGGGACCGGGTGGCGGGCGCGGAGGCGCTCACCGGGATGAGCCGTGGCGGACTCGGCCTCAGGTCCGCCGCGGCGGCCGCGGCTAGCGGCGACGTGCCGCGCGCGATCCAGTTGCTGCGCCATGTCCGGACGGCGGCGCTCGCCGGGGAGGTGACCGCGGAGTTCCGCGCCCGGGTGGGCGAGCGGCTCGCTTTCTACCTGCTTCAGTCGGATGAGCCGGGGTGGGCTGAGGAGTCGCTGCGGGTCATCACGGAGACGGTCGAGCAGACCCCGGCCGAGCCGCCGAGCGCGGCCCGCGCGCGGGCGATGGCCACCTGCGCGATGGCGTGGATGGGCATCGGCGACATCGGCACCGCGCGGGACTGGGCGGAGCGGGCCCGCGCCGAGGCGGCGCGGGCCGGCGCGGACTGGGTGAGCGCGGACAGCCTGGTCACGCTCGGCATGATCAGCAACCGGGAAGGCAACACCGACGAGGCCGTCGCCCTGTTCACCGCGGCCCACGAGCAGGCTGTCGCCACGCACATGTTCGGCGTTGAACTGCGCGCCGCCTACCACCTGGCGTCGGCGCGGCTGTCGCGCGGCGACCTCGCCGGGGCGTCGGCCGCTGCGCACGCCGGGGTCAGCCGGGCGGAGGCCAACGGGCTCGGGCTCGCGCCCTACGGGTTTGACGTGCAGCACCTGCATTTCCAGGCGCACTACGCGGACGGCGCCTGGGATCACGCGGAGGACATCGCGCGGACCTTCCCCGTCTGGGTGACCAAGCAGCCGGAGGCCGTGCTGTCGGCGATGGCGCTGTTCATCGACGTAGGCCGGGGCAACGCGGTGGCGGACGAGCGGCGGACCTGGCTGGCGCCGTTCTGGGATGACGTTTTCGTCGCTTACATTGCTCGCGGGCTGCTGGCAGAGCACGCGCTTTGGCGCGGCGACACGGAGACGGCGCTCGCCGAGGCAGAAGCCGCGCTGGCCGCCGACGCGCGGCACGGGCGCTCCCCTGTCGCCATCCGGATCGCCGCGGTCGCGCTAGGCGCCCGCGCCGACCGTGCGGCCGCCGCCCGGTCGGCCGGGAACACCACGGCCGTAGCCGCGGAGGAGGCTGCCGGGGCGCTGCTGCTCGACATCGCGCGCGAGGGCGCCCGGTTCCCCTCACGGCCCAAGGTCGTCCTCGGCCCGGAAGGCCGGGGCTGGCTGGCGCGCGCCGAGGCGGAGTACCAGCGGCTCATCGGCGCGAACGCCCCCGAGGGGTGGGAGCAGGCCCTGGCCGAGTTCGGCCCCGGCTACGTCTACGAGACCGCGCGGACCCAGTGGCGGCTGGCGGAAGCCCTGGCCCTGAGCGGACGCCACCGCGAGGCGGCCGACGTGTGGGGAGCCGCCACGGCGACAGCTGAGAAGCTGCGGGCCGAGCCGCTGCGCGCCGCCCTGGCCGACCTGGCGCGCCGGCTGGGCCTGGCCCCGCACGGCAGCGACGGCCGCGACGCGGGCACGGGCGCCCTTGCGGCGCTCACGCCCCGGGAACAGGAGGTCCTGCGTCTGATGGCCCGCGGCCTGTCCAACCGCCAGATCGGCGCAGAGCTGTTCATCTCGCAGAAGACCGCCAGCGTCCACGTCTCCAACATCCTCGCCAAGCTGGGCGCCGCGACCCGGACCGAGGCCGCCGCGATCGCCCGCGCGGCAGACACCTGAGGTTCTCCGCTTGGAGCCGCAGGGCGGCGTCACAGGGCCGCCGGGTCTGGTGCATCATGGCCTGATGCCGTTGTTCTCTTTTGAAGGGCTTGCGCCCGTCGTCAGCCCTACCGCCTGGATCGCGCCCACCGCCACCCTCGTCGGTGACGTGCGCGTGGAAGACGACGCCTCGGTCTGGTACGGGGCGGTGCTGCGCGCCGACTTCGGCCCGATCATCGTGCGGCGCGGCGCCAACGTCCAGGACGGCTCGGTCCTGCACGGCGTCCCCGGAGGCACCGTGGTCGGCGAGGGCGCGACCGTCGGTCACCTCTGCGTCGTCCACGGCGCGAAGATCGGCACGGAGGCGCTGATCGGCAACGGCGCCACCGTGCTCGACGGCGCGGTCATCGGCGACCGTGTCCTCATCGCGGCGGGCGCGACAGTTCCGCCCGGGATGCAGGTCCCCGATGGCATGCTGGCGGCCGGCGTCCCTGCCCGCGTCATCGGCGAGCTCACCGCCGGCGCGAAGACCTGGGTCGAGAACAACCCCGCAGCGTACCGCGCCTTGGCGAAGCGGCACGCCGACGGCGTCCAGCCGGTCCAGTAGGCCCGGCCTGCCCGGCCCGCCTCTACCTGACCTGCGGCGATGCGACAGAAGCGCACGTGCGTGCGCCAGGCGGAATCGAGTTGGACAGAATGATGAATATGGAATTTGGCGTAGCGATCTTTCCGACCCATGAGTCGATCCGGCCAGGCGACGTTGCCAGGCTCGCCGAAGAACGCGGCCAGGAGTCGCTCTTCTTCCCCGAGCACACGCACATGCCGGCCGACCACACGCCCCACCCGAGCGGCCAGGGACTGCCGCGCCGGTACTCGCACACCTTCGACCTGTTCGTCGCGGCGACGGCGGCGGTGTCCGCGACGTCGCGGCTGCGGGTCGGCAGCGGCATATGCCTGGTGATCCAGCGTGACCCGATCACCACGGCCAAAGAGGTCGCCAGCGTCGACTACCTGTCGGGCGGCCGGTTCGAGTTCGGCGTGGGGGCCGGGTGGAACCGCCAGGAGATGGCGAACCACGGCACCGACCCGCGCACGCGGATGCGGGTCATGCGCGAGCGGGTCGAGGCGATGAAGGCGATCTGGGCGGCCGACGAGGCGTCGTACTCCGGGGAATTCGTCAAGTTCGACCGCATCTGGTCGTGGCCGAAGCCGGCGCAGCGGCCGCATCCCCCGGTGCTTGTCGGCGGGGAAGGGCCGACCGTGCTGGACCGGGTGCTCGCCTTCGGCGACGGCTGGATGCCGAACTACGCGCCGGCCGGGATCCTGGAACGCGCCTCGGAGCTGCGCTCGCGGGCCGAGCGTCCGCTCTCGCTGCAGGTCATGGGCATTCCCGCCAGCCCTAAGGCGCTTGACGCGTACGCGGCGGCGGGCTTCGAGCGGGCGGTGCACTGGCTGCCGTCGGCGGGGTACAGCGCGGTGTCGCGGGCGCTTGACGCCTGGGAGTCCGCGATCGCCGAGTTCACCGGAGAAGGGACAGCTTGATCAAGGCGGCCACCGGGGTGGGGCCGGCTCCGGCCGCAGCGGCACGCCGGCGGCCGCACCGGATCAGCCCACCGGGACAAGCCGGGCCAGCAACTGCTCTAGGCGCTCGATCGACTCGTAGATATCTTCGTCCATGTCGTAGTACAGCGCCTGGTCGCGGTCCTGAGCCGACTGGTAGACGGTGCTCTGGGTAACCAAGGTGGTTTGCCCGCGCTCACTGAAGGTGACCTCCTCCAGGCAGACACGGCCCGGCATGCCGTCGAATTCGAGGGTCCGGACGATCCCGTCGAGGGACGGGGTCCCGTGGAACACGCCGTGGAAGAAGTGCTTGTTGCCGTCGGCGTCTGAGCCGGTGTAGCGCCATGTGCCGCCGTGGCGGGGGTCGATGTGGTCGATGGTGAGGGTGAGCCCGCGTGGCCCGAGCCACCGCGCGAGCAGGTCAGGATCGGCGGTCACCAGCGGCGTGGAGTGGCACCGGCTGAAAGGCACGCTCTCCATCTGGCCGCCACAGGCAACGCATCGCGACTGCACGACAGCGGGCTTCCTTTAGGTCGTAGGAGGATGACATGCCTAACACGCTGAACCCGGCCTGCCCGCTATGCGGCCTGCGCTTCGAGAACCAGCCGATCATGGACCTGCACATGCGGGAGGATCACCGCCGGCGCGCGTCCCGTGAAAGTAACGACGACGGTGATCCTGGCATCACCCGCTCACCCACCACCGGGGCTGACAACCTGGCTGACACCAACAAACCCAAACCCGCAGCCGCACCATCGCGGACTTCGGCGGCGACGGCGACGGCAGCGACAGCGACAGCGACAGCGACAGCCGAGCCAACCGAACGCCGCGGGCGCGCCAGGCGGGCCAAAACCGCCCTGCGCAGGACGCTCCGCATCCTGCGCTGAGCCACCGGCGAACCCCGGTGCATACTGGGATCGTTCACTCCTCTCCGTCCGACGGTCCTGGTAGTCCGATAGACAAGCCACTGCCTCGTGCAGGCCGGCACGAGACCCTAAGAGGGGAACATTTCGATGCCCGGGTGAGGTGAGGACCATGGGCAGCAAAGACGACAGCCCGAGCACAACCTCGCTAGCCAGGTGGGTGCGCGGCCGCGCACCGGACGGCAACCCGCTCCGGCGTGCCACCGACCGGCTGGAGACGGCAGTGCTGGCCGTGCTCGTCATCACGTTCCTCGCGGCCGCGCCCTTCGTCGCACAAGCCTGTGGCGCGGCGGCACGGGAAGCGGCCCACCAGGAGCAACTCGCTCAGGAGGCTTCGCTCCGGCAGGTGCCTGCGCTGGTGATCAAGAACGCCTCCTCCGCACAGGCAACCGTGTCCACGCTATCCACCCCGAAGGCGCAGGTCCGGTGGACAGCACCGGACGGGCATGCCCGCACCGGCGAGACACCGGTGCCGACGGGCACGCGCGCGGGCGCGACCGTCCCTGTCTGGGTAACGAACAGCGGGCAACTCGCCAGCCCGCCGCTCCTCGACTCGCAGGTGGCAGGCACGGCAGACCTGGCCGCGACGGGGGGCGTGGCCCTCCTCGGGTTCGTGATCGTCAATGTCGGCCTGGCCACCAGGCGAGTGCTGAACAAGCGGCGGATGGCCGCGTGGGAAGCGGAGTGGCGGGCAGTCGGGCCGCGCTGGACTACCCCAGCCTAGAGGGTCCAGGCCTGTCTCGCCGGGTCTGCGGGTCAGCCGTTACCGGGGCGCACACGACTCCACTTCGGTGGCTGGCTCGGTACCGGCCGCAGATGCCCCGGCCGCTCCGCCGGACGGCCAGGACCGATGAAGCACGGTAGCGCCCAGGCTCTGGTTCGGCCTCGACGCACACGATTCCGGCACCCTCGCCCACGATGACGCGGACCCTGGTCACCACGAGCTCGCCGAGCGGGTGGCCGAACTGCAGCACGCTACCGGGCGGGAGCAGCAGCGGCTCGCGTCCGTTCAGGACGGCCAGCGCCTGGTTGCTGCCGGCCCTGACGATGAGGGTCCGGTTGCTGATGCTCCACTCACGGGGCTGACTGTCGTTGCTGGTGGTGGTCTGAATGCTGGTCATCGCTCCTCCGCTGCGTGCGGGGCAGTAGTGGCGGTCCGCTCCGCGGTATGCCCCTCGAGCTGAGCCGATCAGCCTGGTATGCAGGATCTCTAGCGCCACGATGGTGACGGCATGGAGAAGTCGGAACACCTGCGCCGGGTCGCCTGATCTGGGCCGGCACATCTTCACACGGCCGCCACAGCGAAGCCACTCACCCTGCACCGCAGTCGCGTTGCATGGAACCTGAGGAGGCCAACATGAACAGCACACTCTCCCCCGCCTCACCACTGCGCGCGCTGCACTTCAAGCGCGGGCGGCTTCCCGAACAGCCCGTCCGCGAGCCCCGCCCCCGGCGCGACAAGCCCGTAGCAGGTCCTCCGGGGCCCGATCGGCCGCGCACCACGTGGGCGATGACCGGCCTGCGCCGGGTGACGGGTGCCTTCCGGCATGCCAACGCCGAGCTCATGCTCATGGCGGAGTTCATGAGGCGTCCGGCCGGCGCGCCCTGGCCCTCGCCGCCGGCAGGCCTGCACGACAGCCCGGACGGACACCAGACGGCCGCCGGCGAACAGGCCGACCGCGCCGCCTGACCGCACCAACTAACCGAAACCACCGGCCGCCCACTTCGTAAGTGGCGCCGCAAAACGGGCTCGCGACGACTCCCGTCGGCGCGGGCCCGTTGCCATGCACCGAGAAGCCTGCCCCTGCCGGAATACGATGGCATAGAACCAAGCAAATGAATAATGCCGCGATTGTCCACTTCACTCCCAGGCGCCTGGGAGCCTGCGATCGCCGAGTTCAGCGGAGAAGGGACCATATGACCGCGATACCAGCAGGGCAGGACGTTACCGGAACCGAGCAGCTCGCCGCCTGGCGGGCGCGGGTGCTGCCGCCCGTCGAGCGGCTGGCCGGGGACCTGTGGTCCATCCCCGTGCCGATCCCGAACAACCCCCTGCGGTACGTGTCGTCCTACGCGTTCGCCTCCGGCGGCGGCCTGGTGCTGCTCGATACCGGGTGGAGCGCCGAGTCGTCGTGGGAGGCCCTGGTCGCGGGCTTGTCGTCGATCGGCGCCGGGCTTTCCGACGTGCACGGTGTGCTGGTGTCCCACATGCACCTGGACCATCTCGGGCTCGCCGGACGGGTCCGTGAAGCATCCGGGGCGTGGATCGCCATGCACCCGGCGGATACCGCGATCATCGCTGGAGCCGGGCTGCGCGATGCCGCGACGGCGGTCGCCCTGGAGACGGAGTTCCTGGTCTCGCTGGGCGCCGCGGAGGATGAGGCGGCCGCCGCGGTGGGTTCCGTGGAGGCGTACCGGGGCTTCACGACCATGGCCGTGCCGGACCGGGCGCTGTCCGACGGAGACATAGCCGACGTGCCCGGCTGGCGGCTCCGCGCCGTGCACACCCCGGGCCACACGCCCGGGCACCTGTGCTTCGTGGACGAGTTGTCGCAGCGGCTGTTCGCCGGGGATCACATCCTGCCCCGGATCACGCCCAACATCTCGGTGCACGCGGTGGAAGGGGTTAACCCGCTCGCTGACTACCTGGTGTCGCTGGCGAAGGTGCGGGACCTGCCCGTAGACGAGGTTTTCCCGGCCCACGAGTGGCGATTCCGCGGGCTCGCGCAGCGGGCCGACGACATCGCCGCCCATCACGAGCGGCGGCTCGCCGAGCTGCTTACCGCGATCGCGGGGCACCCGGACGCGACCTCCTGGGACCTGGCGGGTCTGCTGACCTGGTCCCGGTCGTGGGACCAGTACAGCGGGCGGATGCGGATCAGCGCGGTCACCGAGACGGCGGCGCACGTGCTTGAGCTGGTGCGGCGCGGCCTGGCCACGTCGAGCGGCGGACCCGTGCCGACCTACCGGGTAGCGGCGCGCGCGGTCGGGTAGCCCCAGGCGCTTAACCGGGCTGCATGGCCTCGGCGAGGAGCGTGACGGAGCGGAGGCGGTCTTCGATGCCCGGTGCCTGGTGGACGACGATGAGTTCGTCGGCGCCGGTCTTCTTCAGGAAGCCGTCCAGGTAGTCGCTGACCTCGCCGGGCGTGCCGACCGCAGAGTACGTGAGCATGTGGTCGACGTGCACCGCGGCGCCGCTGGCCAGCAGTTCGTCGGCTTGCTCGTCGGTAATCTCCGCCGGGCTGAGGCCGACCCGGCGCGCGAACAGGCTCGCGGCCCGGGCCCGGCGTACCTTCTGGAACTGAGACCGGGCGGCCTCCGCCGTGTCCGAGGCGGTCACGTTGACCCCGGCGATCACGTACGGCTCTGCGAGCTGCGCGGACGGCTTGAACCCACTGCGGTAGGCCGCGATCGCGTGCTCGAGGTCGTCCGGGGCGAAATGCGAAGCGAACGCGTACGGCAGCCCGTACGTGCCGGCCAACTGCGCGCCGAACAGCGACGAACCCAGGATGTACAGCGGGACCTTTGACCCCTTGCCGGGAACGGCGTTCACCCCGGGCACCCGGCTGTCGCCGGCGAGGTACGCCTGCAGTTCGCGGACGTCACTCGGAAACGCCTCCGCGCTGCGCGGATCGCGGCGCAGCGCGTACGTCGTGTTCTGGTCGGAACCGGGGGCGCGGCCAAGGCCCAGGTCGATGCGACCGGGGTACATCGCCTCAAGGGTCCCGAACTGCTCCGCGATCGTCAGCGGGGAATGGTTCGGCAGCATGATGCCGCCAGAGCCGAGTCTGATGCTTGACGTCTGCGCGCCGATGTGCGCGATCAGCACGCTGGTAGCGGAGGACGCGATGGACGGCATGTTGTGGTGCTCGGCGTACCAGACGCGGTGGTAGCCAAGTTCTTCGGCTCGCCGCGCGAGCGCGACGCTCGCGGCGAAGCTGTCGCTCGCGGTCTGTCCGCGGGCGATGGGCGCCAGGTCCAGGATTGACAGGCGGGCACGCATCTTCAATGATCACCTCTCCGGGTCAGCTCAACGCCGCCCGGCGCGATCCTATGCCGCCGGGGTCACCTGGTGGCCTTAAGCCCCCTTCCTAGCGGTTCACCTGCTCGGCTGAGGCCCGGGCCTGGGGGACGCCTGCCTGGGCCGCTGCCTCCCGCTCGGCTTCGGCGTTGATCTCGCCGCCGAGCAGTACCGCGATCCCGGTGAGGTACAGCCAGAAGATCAGGATGACCACCCCGGCGAAGGCACCGTAGGTCTTGCCGTAGTTGCCGAACTTCGCCACGTAGAACGAGAAGCCGAACGAGGCCACCAGGAAGATGACCGAGCCGACCAGGCCGCCCGGGCTGACCCACCGCCAGCGGGGTGTGGGCCGGTTCGGGCCGAGGTAGTAGAAGACCGAGAACAGGAGCGAGATCGCGATGATCGCGACCAGCCAGCGGATGACTGTCCACGCGACGACGAACGCTGTGCCGGGCACCGGGACGTGCGACTGGATGCCTGAGCCGATCGAGGCGCCGAATACAATCAGCGCCGCAGCGATGCCACCGAGGACGAGCGTGGCCAGCATCAGCGGGATCGTGTACAGCCGCTTCGGCAGGAACTTGCGCTCGTTTTCCACGTCGTAGGCGATGTCCAGGCCGGTCTCCAGGGCGGCCATGCCGCCCGAGGCGCTCCAGATCGCTATCACCACGCCGATGACCAAGGCGACAAGCGAGCCGGACGATGAGCGGCTGGTGGCCGAATGAACAGCCTGGCTGAACACCTCCCGGGCTCCCTGGGGCAGCGCCGTGTTCAGGCCGTTGACCAGCCGGGTCACGGTGCCGCCGCCCATGTGCACCAGGCTGGTCACGCCGAGCAGCGCGATCAGCGCGGGGAACATGGCAAGGAACCAGTGGTAGGCCAGGCTGCCGGCCGTCATCGTGCACCGGTCTTGCTTGAACTCCTTCACGGCCCGCTTGAGAGTGTGCCGCCAGCCGGTCCGGCCGAGTTCCAGGGGCGTGGCAGGGCCGCCGGCGACCTTTCTCTGCGGCGGGATGGTCTCCGTTGCCCTGCCCCCGGTCGCCCGGCCCGGGTCAGCTTTGTCCCCGGACGGGCGAGGGCTGGTTGCATTGCGGGCGTTGCTGGGGCGAAACACGGTCAGGCCTCCCCTTCTTCCGCCTCCGGCTGGCTGTCTTCACCGGGCCAGATTCCGGTCAGCTTGCGGGTGCCCTCGGCCGTGCCACGGTCCAAAGCGGCCTTGACCAGCGCGAAAATCGCGCCTTGCAGGGCGGCGGCGACTAGCACCTCCGTCCACCCGCGCTGTACATCGGTGGTCTTCGGCGCCTCTTCCTCGCCTGCGGCGCGCTTCCACACTTGCTTGAAGATGGCTTTGGCGAGCATCCCGCCCAGCACGCCGACCAGGATGCTCACCGGCTTGTAAACGAACTTGATCATCGTCTTCCTTGCTTCACGCGCAGGAACCAGACGGTCAGGAGGAGCACAGCCAGTGCCCCGGCCGCTGCCGCGGACAGCGGGACCGGCTGCTTGCGGGCCTGCGCCGTAGCGCTTTTTGCCTGCCTGGTCAGCTCGGCGGCCTTCGCCCGCGCCCTGCTCTTCACGTCTACCTTGGCGGCCAGCTGCTCTACCGTCGCGCCCAGGTGCTCCCTGGTCCGCTCGATTTCGGCACGCAGGTGCGCCACGTCGCCACTGCCTGGCGGGATCAGGGTGCCCTCGTGCACCGCGGGATTCTCGGACTGCGTGTCACTCATGACCGGTGCGCCTTCCCCTTGATTGCCTGGACGTCGGTCTTGACGCTCTCGACCGCCTCGGTTGGCATCGGCGGCGAGCCCTGGCGCATCTTGTTCCGGCCGATCGCCGACACGATGGCGGCGACGACCAGGAGGGCCACGCCGATGATGAGGGCCGAGAGCCACGCTTGCAGCGAATGGCTGATGGCGATGATCACGCAGGCGATCAGGCAGGCGACGCCGTACAGAGCGATCAGCGCTCCGCCGCCCATCATGCCCATGCCCGTGCCGGCCTGCTTGGCCTTGCCGGTCATTTCCAGCTGCGCCAGCTTCAGCTCGTCCCGCATCAGCAGCGAGACCTGCTCGGTGACTTGCTTGACGAGATCCCCTGTGGAACGCTCTTGGACCGCCCGGCCCGCAGCGTCCATCTGACTCATGGTTCTGTCCTCCATCTGATGTGATAAGAGAACGCGCTACCCATGACGTCGCTTTACTAACGTTGTCCCACGTAGGGACGCCGTTCTAGCTGGCAGAGAACGCCCCCGGGTCCGGGCGGGCGGCCGCGCGCAGGGCGCGGTAGAGGACCTGCGGGTCGCCGAGGCGGTGCCGCAGTTCACGTTCCAGGCCCGCGATCGGGTACAGGTTCTGCGGGGCGCGGGAGTCCTTGTAAGGAGACGAGGCGAACTTGCCCAGGCACCGCTGGCTCAGCCCGGCGAGCCTGGTGACCTCGGCGACGGGCAGGTCGGCCGCGCATTCGATGCGCACCACCCCAGACCAAGGGGCGCCCTTCGGGCCGGGCAGTCGCAGGTACCAGCTGTGCCGGTCCCAGTTCGTCCCCATGAGAAACGCAGGCGTGCGCTGCCCGGGCGCGAGGGCGCCGACGACGGCGTTGAGTTCGGGCGGCAGGTACGTCTTGTGATGCGACTTGATATAGCCGAGCGCACGTTCCAGGTGCTGGCGGCCGAGCAGCGGGCCGTCGACGATTAGCAGGTCGTTTCCGGTCGGCCCCGGGTGCCCGCCGGGTGCGGCGGCAGTGCCGGCCGCGGCGTCGCGCGCCGCCTTGGCGACCTCCACCTCGACTGCGGCGAGCCTGCGCTGCAGCGACGCCGACAGCGCCGTCATGACGGGCGCGCCGGCCTTCTTGACCGTCACGTGGAATGCCTTGTACCCGCCCGCCCTGGTGAGGATGTCGCTCGCGTGCGGCGCCACCGAGAACAGGCCGCGGCCCGACTCCGAGGCCACCAGGTGCGCGCCCGCCGCGCAGCAGCAGACCGCGCCCGCCGCGTACGAGGCGCACAGGGCCGCGGTCGCCTCACCGCTCACGGGGGCGTCCCCGGGCCGGACCTCGCCGGTCGTCATGTCGACGGAGGCGCCTGCGGCACCGTCGATCCAGAGCTGTGCCTCGACGCGGCGCACGCCGTCGACGAACAGCAGCGCCTCGGGGAGCGGGCCGGCCATGCCTGGGTCGATCGGCCGCCAGCGGTCAGCGGGCAGTTCTATGCCGGGGTCGATCCTGGCGGTGGATTCCTCAAGCTGCCCCTCAAGCTCCAGGCTGGCGCCGTAGCTGGGATCCCAGCCGTCGACGCTGAAGGTCATGCCGCCCGCCCGGGTCACGACTCCTCCGTTTCCGCCGTTTCCGGCCCTTCCGGCGCTGGCAGCCCCTCACGGGTAATCGTCGAGGTCTTGGCGTTCCTGCTGACCCGGAACCGGACAGGAACCCGCTCGGCAAGCTCGGCGACGTGCGTGACCACGCCGACCATCCGGTCGCCCTGGGCGAGGGTCTCCAGCGTGGTAGCCACCACCTCCAGGGTCTCGGCGTCCAGGGTGCCGAACCCTTCGTCAAGGAAGATCGAGTCAAGGCGGGCCGCGCCCGCGGCCGCCAAGCCGGAGATCTGCGACGAGAGGGCGAGCGCGAGGGCGAGCGACGCCTGGAAGGTCTCACCGCCCGACAGGGTGCGCACCGAGCGGCGCGCGTCTGCGTCGGTGTGGTCGATGACGTACAGGTCGCCCTTGTCGTGGGTGAGGTCGAACTGGCCGGCCGACAGCGCCGCTAGGGTAGCCGAGGCGGCCGTGACAAGGTCGTCGAGGGTCTCGCTCACCAGCCACTGGGGGAACTGCCGGGCCTGCAGCAGGTTGCCGAGCAGGTGCGCCACCTGCTGCTCCTCCTGCGCGGCCCGCTGCCTGCGGGCCAGGCCGGCGGCGTGGGCGCGGCGTTCCGCGACGCGCCTGGTGGCCGCCTTGGCGCTTTCGAGCGCACCCGCCACCGCGGTGGCGGCCGAGCCGGCGACCCGCTCCGGTGGAAGGCTGATCCCGGCGTCGGCCAGTTCCGCGCTCAGCGCGCCGGCCAGCTCGCCGATGGCCGTGCGCGCGGCGGCCGCCTCGCCGGCGACGGCGTCCGCCTCTTGCCCGCGGAGCTTCACCTGGCCCGCCGCCCAGGTGACCAGGTCGGTCCAGTCGTCAAGCAGCCCCGTTTCGCCGAGGGCGGGGGCACCGAAGGCGACAACGCGGTCGCGGGCGGCCGAGAGCTGGCCGCGCGCTTCCCGTTCGGCTCGCTCCAGCGTGCCGAGGGCCGCCTCGCCCTTCGACCGTGCGGCGCGGGCCGCGCGCAGGTCCGCCTCGGCGCGGGCAGCGGCCGCCTCCAGCCGGTCCCGCAGGGCCAGCCCTTCGGTGATCTGCTCGTCGCCCGGGGCGGCGGCGAGGAGCTCGGCGAGCTCGGTGACGCGGGCCGTGACCTGGCTCAGCGTGGCCCTGGCCCGCTGGTCGTCGTCGGATGCCGCCTTCGCCGCGGCGCGCCGCCGGTCAAGGGCCTGTTCGGCGGCACTGAACTCGGCCGTGAGCTTGCGCCGGGCGCCATCGGCGGCCGCCTGTGCGTCCCGTGCCTGGTCCAGCGCCGCCGAGCGGATCTTGGCCTGCTCTCCCGCCCAGCCCGCCAAGGCGGCCCACCCGTCGGATAGGCTCACGCCCTCAGCCGACGGGGCGCCAAGCTCGACCAGGGGATCGCGGGCGGCGCGGAGCGCGGACCGCGCGCGGGACAGCCCGGCTTCGGCAGCTTCGGCCTGCGCTTGCGCGGACCGGTGCCGGGCCCGTGCCTGCTGTGCCGCCGTGGCGGCCCGCTCCGCCGCTTGCTCGGCGTCCCGTCGCGCCTGAGCGAGTGCGGTGACTTCCGCGAGCGCGCTAGCCAGCAGCTCGCCGGCGCCCTCCGGCCCGGCAGCGCCCGGCCCGCCGGCGCCCGGCCCGGCAGCGCCCGTCCCGGCGGCAGCGTCCGGCCCGCCGGCAGCGCCCGGCCCGGCGGAGCGCGCGGCGGCAACCGCGTTGACGGCGGCCAGCGGGAACGCGGCCAGCGGGCCCGCCAGCAGGTCAGCGAGGTCGCTCGCGAGGGTCATCCGCCGTTTGCCGTTCGCCGACAGGTCCGCGTCGGCCTTGGCCACTGCGGCGGCGGCCTCGCGGGCAGCGGCCTGCGCGGCGGCCACCGCGCGGTCCGCCTCGGCTAGGAGTGCCTGGGCGGCGTCCACCTCGTGCGTCGGCAGCGGCGCGGGGAGTGCCGCGACGGCCTGCTCGCACACCGGGCACGGCTGCCCGGCGACCAGGTGCGGCCGCAGGCTGGCGGCGACGTCGGCACGGCGCGCTTCCTCAAGCTCGTCCTGGCGCGCCCGGCGGGCCCGTTCAGCGGCGGCCACGGCGGCGTCGGCCGTTTCCCGCGCGGCGGCGGCCTGCCGTGCGGCGCGCTCGGCGCCAGCCGCGTCAGCGTGGAGGGTGCGCAGGTCAGCCACGTCGCGGCGGGCCTGGCCGAGCGGCGCCTCGGGCGCGGCACCGGCGCGGGCCGCGCGGGCGGCCGCGTCGGCCCGCTCGGCGTCCTCCAGCGCGGCCGCCGCGGCGGTGACGGCGTTCACGGCGGCCGTGCGCCGCTGGTCGAGCTCCGTGCTTCCCGCGGGGACGGATACGGACGCGAGCTTGGCGTGCTCGGCGGCCAGGACGGTGACCCGCTCTGCGGCGGCCGCGGCGGCCCGGGACGCCTCGTCGCGGTTCACCCGCGTCTCGTCCAAGGCGGTCGCGGCAGCCTCCACGGCGGCCGCCGCCTCAGCCGCGCGGGCCCCGCGCTCCGTGACGTCCGCCGCCAGGCCGGGGATCGCCGCCTGGTGTCTTGTGTGCTCGGCGCGGTGTGCGCGCGCCAGTTCGAGTGGCGCCCGCTGCGGTGCGCCCGCGAGCGCGTCGCGGGCGGCGGTGTCAGCGTCCTCAGCGGCGCGCTCGGTGCCCCGCAAGGTCGCCACGCTGGCCTTGCTCGCCGCGAGGTCGCCGTCCAGCTGGCCGGTGCCGTCGGGGACGCGCAGGACGGTGAGGGCCGCCGCCTCCGCGCGCAGCCGGCGCAGCCGCTCGTCGGCGGCCTTCAGCTCCTCGCGACGGGCGCTGATCAGCGGCAAGGCGGCCGCCACCCGTTCGCCGAGGCCGGCCAGGGCGGTCTCGGCGGCGTGCGCGGCCTGTTCGGCCTCGGGCGTGGCGTCGGCGTAGCCGAGGAGTTCCTCGGCGTAAGTGCTGGCGCGCTGCGCAGCCGCGCTGGCCCGCGAGTTCGCCTTCGTCATCATCAGCCGGTAGTGCTCCGCGCCGAGCAGCCGCAGCAGGATGTCTTGCCGGTCGGCCGGCCTGGCGTGCAGGAAGTTGGCGAACTGCCCCTGGGGCAGCACCACGCACTGGGTGAAGTCCTCGTACTTCAGGCCGAGCAGCTTCTCGACAGCCGCGTTCACGCCGTCGAGGTCCTTGGCCAGCGGGAAGGTCTGGTCGCCGGGAGCGGCCAGCCCGCGCTTGTCGGCGAGCCGTTCCAGGCTGGCGGCCCGCTGGCCGACCTTGCCGCCGACGCGGCGCAGTTCGCGGGCCACCACGTAGCGCTGGCCGTCGACCTCGAAGACGAGCTTGACGGTGCCCCGGGCGACGGTGGGGGCGAGCGCGAGGGAGACCATCTTCTTGTTGTCCCAGCGGGGCACGGACCCGTACAGGGCGAACGTCATCGCGTCGATCACCGTCGACTTCCCAGAGCCGGTCGGGCCGACGAGCGCGAAGAAATCGGCGTCGCCGAAGTCGACGTGCGCCTCCTCGCGGAACGAGGCGAAGCCGTGCAGGTCCAGCGCGATCGGTCGCATCCGCGGTTCCTCTTCCTTCGTCAGGCCTGGGCTAGCTCAACGTCGCCGGTGGCGGTGACCTCGTCGTGCAGTTCGCCGAACAGGGCCGCGACCTTCGGGTCGCTGACCTCCCGCGTGGCGCAGTAGTCGGCGAACAACTGCGCCGGGGTCCGCGCGGTGCGGGCCTCCCCCGTCCGCCCGGCTTTCTCCGGCTGGGGTGCGAACTCCGGGTCGATGCGCACCTCCAGGGCGTTGGGCAGGATCTCGACGGTGTCGTCGCGCAGCCCGGCGCGGGTCTGCTCCCGCAGGTAGACGCGCAGGTAGTCGTCCCCGAAGTCGCCTGCGCGCGCCTGGAGCTCAGCGAGCGTGCCAACCGCGGTGCGCAGCCGCCGCCCAGCGGTGACGGGGATGTCGGTCACGCGCGCCGGGGTCCCGGGAGTGGCCTCGACCAGGCAGACGACGCTCGTGTTGTCCTGCTCGCCGAAGTCCACGGCCAGCGGCGCGCCGCTGTAGTGCACGGGGGCGGGCGCGGGCAGCGTCTGCCGCCGGTGCAGGTGGCCGAGCGCCACGTAGTGCGCGGAGACGGGGAAGACGCTCGCGGGCACGCTGTACTCGAAGATCGACTGGGCGGACCGCTCGCCGCCGCCGAAGGTCCCGCCGACGCAGGTGATGTGGGACATGACGAGGTTGACCGTGTCGCCGCCGAACCCGGCGGTGAGCGACCCGATGACCTGGCGGACCTGCTCGTCGTAGGCGCGGACGTTCTCCGAGGGGGTGTTCGCCACGATCTCAGCGGCGCGCACCGCGTACCGCTGCGACAAGAACGGCAGGACCGCGACCTGCGTGTCGGCACCGTCGGAGCGGGCCGTGAACCGGACCACGCCGCCGCGCTCGGCTGACCGCACCGTGCCGGCCAGGGTGATGCCGGCGACGCCCATCAACGGCCGGTACGCCTCGAAGGTGGGCCCGTGGTCGTGGTTGCCGGCGATGACGATGACCTCGGCGCCAGCGCGCCGTATCCGCAGCAGCGCCTGGATCACGAGCTGCTGCGCGGCCGCCGACGGAGCGGACAGGTCGTAGACGTCGCCGGCCACCAAGACGGCGTCGACCTCGTTAGCCTCGGCGACCGCGGCGATCTCGGCGAGGACCGCCCGCTGCTCATCGAGGCGGTCCCGGCCCTTGAGGGTCTTGCCGACATGCCAGTCGGCGGTGTGCAGGAACTTCATGGGGGCGTACCTTCGCTAGAACGGCGGGATGTCGTCTTCCGGCGGCAGCCGGGACAGCAGGTCGGGGGCGGGCCGGGCGGCGGAAACGTTCCTGATCGGGCCGGCGCACTCCGACAGCCGGGTCGCCCAGGCGGGGAACGGGAACTCGATGGCCAGCGGCACCGGGATCTGCGGCTGCGAGACGAACATCGCGCCCGGCTTCGCGATCGTGGCGCGGACCCGCTGCGAGGCGGGCAGGAACCCGTACTCGGGCCGTCCCGCCTCGGCGGCGTCGAGGCGGCCGACGACCCGCAGGGCCGAGTTGGACACGATGCGCCGCTCGACCTCGCTGGCGGTCTGCTGCGCGCCGATCAGGATGATGCCGAGGGAACGGCCGCGCTCGGCGATGTCGAGCAGGACGTCCTTGATCGGCGAGCTGCCCTCGCGGGGCGCGTACTTGTTCAGCTCGTCGATCATCGTGAACAGGAGCCCGCCGGCCCCGGCGTCCTCCTTGCGCGCGGTCTCGGCGGCGAGGACCACGCCGACCACGAACCGCTGCGCTCGCTCGGGGAGGTTGTGCAGGTCGACGACGGTGAGCTGCTGGTCCTGCGTCGAGATGCTGCGGCGCTGTGTCCCTCCCATCTGGGCCCCCAGCAGGTCCGCGCGGATGATGCTGGACAGCGCCCGCAGCGACGAGCGGAGCCGCCGGACGAACGCGTTGACCGTGCCCGTCCCGGTAACCGGCCCGGCCCAGTCCCTGCGGGCGTCCTCGTCGGTCAGCCGGTCGACGATCAGGTTGACCAGGTTCTCGTAGGTGGACACGACCACCCCGTCGATCTTCACCGCGCCGTTGCTGCCGTAGGGTTCGGCATACTGCCGCAGCCGGGCGGCCACCTGGTGGATGACCATCGTGTACTGCTGCCTGTCGTCTTCCGCGTCGGCGAACACGTAGGGCAGCAGCTGGCCCGCGCAGAACTCACCGATGGTCCACCAGAACGCTTCGACGCCGCTGGTGCGGCCGGTGACGTTGGGCCGCCCGGTGGTGTCGTCGGGGATCGGCGGCGCCCAGAAGCCGGCGGACGCGAACGGCTCGGCGGGCAGGCCGAGGCTGGCGTACTCGGCGCGGAGGTCGTCGTCGAGCTTGACGTTCGGCTGGTCGAGGAACAGCAGGTCCTCGCCCTTGACGCTGAACACCAGGGCCTTCGCGTTCACGGCCCGCTCGCGCAGCGCCCCGGAGCGGAAGATGGAGTGCAGGAGGAACAGCGCGAAGCTGGTCTTCGTCGCCACGCCGGAGATGCCGCTGATCGACACGTGCGCGCCGCGGGTGCCGTCGAGGAACTCCATGTTGACGTAGATCGGCGCGCCGTCCCGGCCCCGCCCGACCGGGACCTTGTTGGTCATCTGGTCGAAGTACAGGGCCTGGGCCCGTTCGGTGCCGGTCGCGCGGCGGACCACCTCGCCCGGGCGCGGCGGCACGTAGATCTCCGGTTCCACCCGCGTGGTGCTGACCTCGGCGATCTCCTGCGTCCTGGCGGGCAGCACGCCCTCGGAGATAAGGAACACGTCGGAGCCGAAGCTCGCGCCCTCCTGCCTGGCCCGCACCTGGGTGACGATGCCGCTCGTGAGGACGGGCCCCACGCCGGGGACGTGCCGCAAGGTGACGACCACGTCGTCGAGCTGCAGGTAGGAGGCCTCGTCGAGGGCGACGCAGAACTGCAGCGGCGTCGAGTCCTCGGTCCCGGCGACAAGCCCCACCGCGTCGGTCGGCCCCGCCTGGTCCGCAGTGTCTGCAAGGTCCCCAGTGTCCGCCGGCGAGACGCTCGATGTGACGTGATCAACCACAGACTCATCTCCCCAGGTGCGACAGGCCCCAGACGCCAGTGGATATCACCCTAGAGGGTGCCGCCGACAATCGCCGTCGCCATGCCGAGGCTGCCCGGCGCCGGTTCCCCGCGCTTGTGGTACGGGCGTAAGCGGGCCGGGAAGAGTGTCCCCATGCGGCCCACGAGCGGCACGGCGTACCACGGGGGAACGTCTGCCGCTCTCGCACCGGGAGTGCGTGCGACGCGGCGGAAGGACAGACATGACCCACCGAGCCCCCGGGACGCCGGGCTCGTCGTCGGCTACCTGGTGCTCTTGCCGGCGGGCCGCCGCCCCGGCGGCCTGCCGGTCCGGGTGGCCGACAGGAACCGGTCCGCCGGGCTGAGCCGCGGCGGTACCTGACCGGCGGCCCGGCCCACCGCGCCGCCTCGCGACGGGCGGCGCGAGGATGGGCCGGCTGTGCGGAGCAACAAGCCGTTATGAAGGAAGACAATGATCCCCCAGAACGGATTCGTGCTCCGCCTGTCCCCATGCCGTTCCCTTGACGACGGTGATCTACGTCCGCTCCGGTGTATCACCGGCACGCAGTTCCTACTATTGGTCGTAGTAGCGATGGTCGGCTGAATGGGGTACACGATGGCGCGTACTCGTGCGGTGGTGATCGGGGGCGGGATCGGCGGGCTCGCGGCGGCCGCCGGGTTGTCCGCGGCCGGCTGGGAGGTCGCGGCCTTCGAACGGGCGGCGTCGCTTGAGCCGGTTGGCGCCGGGCTCGGGCTGGCGCCCAACGGGCTGCGCGCACTCGACACGGTCGGCGCCGGCGACGAGCTCCGTGCGCATGCCGTGCCGCAGGAGATGGGCATGCGGCGGCCCGACGGCCGGTGGCTGGTGCGGAGCACCACCGGGCAGATGGTGGCGGACCGGTTCGGCGACTCGATCATCCTGGTGCCGCGCGCGGCCGTGGTCGACGCGCTGGCAGCCCGCGTGCCCGACGGAGTGATCTCCCTGGACACCGAGGTGAGCTCCGTTTCGCCTGGCGGGGAGGCGGCGGCCCGTGTCGCCACGACGGCGGGCGACCTGGACGCTGACCTCGTCGTCGCCGCCGACGGGATCGGGTCCGCGACCCGCGCCTTCCTCTTCCCTGACCATCCGGGGCTCCGCTACGCGGGCTTCATTACCTGGCGGCTGATCACCGGGCCGGTGCGCGAGCCGGTGCCGATGGCGGAGACCTGGGGACGCGGCACGATCGTCGGCGTCATGCCGCTGTCCGACGGGCGCGTGTACTGCTACGCGGCCGCGCCCGCCGCACCGGGAGCCCGGGCCGGTGACGAGCTGGCCGAACTGGTGCGGCGCTTCGGGAGCTGGCACGAGCCGATCCCCGGGCTGCTCGCGAGCGCCAGGCCGCAGGACGTGCTCCGCCATGACGTCGCCGAACTGGCCGCCCCGCTGCCGTCCTTCGCTCGCGGCCGGATCGCGCTGCTCGGCGACGCCGCCCACCCCATGGCACCGAACCTGGGCCAGGGTGCCTGCCAGGCGCTCGAGGACGCCGCGGTCCTCGCCCGGCTCGCCGCCGGCGCCTCGCCCGCCGACGTTCCGGACATGCTCGCCCGCTACAGCGCCGCCCGGCTGCCGCGCACCACCGACGTCGTCCGCTGGTCGCGCCGTGCGGGCATGATGGCGACGCGGACTTCGCCCGTCGCCGTCGCCCTCCGCGACACGGTGGTCCGGGTGGCCGGCAAGCTAGCGCCGAACGCCGCGCTGCGCGGCCTCGACTCCGTCTACGGCTGGCAGCCCCCCGCGGCTTGACCGCCATGTAGTCGAGAAAACGGGAGGTCCAGGCACGCAGCGCGGCAACGGGCGCCCGGCTGTGGCGGCTCTCCCTCGACCTGCTCGCGGCCGCTCGCTAGCTATTTACGGGCGAGGCCGGGCGGCGGCGACGGCCTTCGGAGGCGTCCCCGGTTTGGCGGACGTGCGTACCGTCTTCGGGGTCTAGCCGGGTCAGCAGCGTGGCGAGGGTTTCGCGGTCTTCGGCTGTCAGCGGGGCGAAGAGGTCCTCGGCGGCACGGCGGCGGGCCTCACGCAGTTCGTCACGGACGGCGGCGCCGTGGTCGGTCAGGCGCAGGAGGATGGCCCGGCGGTTGCGCGGGTCGATCTCGCGGCGGACCAGGCCAGCTTCCTCGAGGGCGTCGATCACGGTGGTGAGCGAGCGCGGCACGATGCCGAGGCGGTCGGCGAGCTCCGTCATCCGGGGCGGTTCGTCGCTGCGGGTGATCAAGCGCAGGGCGCGCTCTTGAGCCGGGGTCAGGCCAAGCGGCGCCAGCCGCTCCGCCTGCGCCCTGCGCAGCCGCCTCGTGAGCCGGTGCAGCAGGTCGGCAAGCTGGACCGGATCCTCGTACTGGGTCCGCAAGCGGACTACCCGGGCAGCCACGGCCCCATCCTACCAGGAGTATTGCTCATATTGAGCCTGGAACAATTATGAGCTAACCTCTGTTTGAGCCAGCATGACTAACTACCTACTCCTGGAGGCCTTATTGGGTACCGCTACCAATCCCCGCGTCCCGCTGCGGCGCATCATGCGGCTGTTCCGCCCGTACCGCTGGAAGCTGCTCTTCGTCGGCGTGCTCGTCGCCGCCTCATCGCTCGTCTCGCTCGTCAACCCGTTCCTGATCCGCGAGATCATCGACGTCGCCCTCCCCCAGGGCCGTACCGGCCTGCTGGGCGTCCTCGCCTTCGGCATGATCGTCGTGTCGATCGTTACCAGTTCCTTCGCTGTATCGCAGACGTACGTGTCCACCCAGGTCGGCCAGCGGGTCATGCATGACCTGCGCACGGCCGTCTACTCGCACTTGCAGCGCATGTCGCTCGCGTTCTTCACCAGGACCCGTACCGGCGAGGTGCAGTCTCGCATCGCCAACGACATCGGCGGCATGGAGGCGACCGTCACGACCACCGCCACGACGCTCGTGT
>Ga0207678_10001149_pt1 | contig 24221 bp, 16 predicted proteins | sample KBSC63metaG_FD_184319 | JGI IMG/M metagenome (GOLD analysis project Ga0207678, IMG submission 184319) | Corn rhizosphere microbial communities from Kellogg Biological Station, Michigan, USA - KBS C6-3 metaG (SPAdes) (version 2) | ecosystem: Host-associated > Plants > Roots > Rhizosphere > Soil ... | reverse complement strand
GGCGCGGCGATGCAGAAGCCGATCGCCGGGACCAGCGCCCGGGCTCTCGGGTTGGTCCGCGACCACCAGTCCGAGGCGTTGCTGGCGATCAGCATTCCGGCGAAAGCTGCGCCGTTAAACGCCATCGGCCCGTAAATTCCGGCCATCGTCGGACTGACGCCGAGTTCGGCGTGAAAGAATTCCGGCAACCAGTTCCGCAGCGGCCAATAAGCAGCCCCGTTCAAGAGATTCATCCCGAGAAGGAATAGGAAGCTCGGCGTCGCGAGAAGCGTGCTGAACACGTCGCGCCAGGGCAGTGCCATACCTTGCCGCTGCGTTTCTTCTGCCTGCAGTGAAGCGGGATCGTTCGCAGGATGCGGCAGGAAAATCATCAGCACCAGCGCGTAGGCGACGCCGATCGCGCCGAACGCGAGGAACCCCGTTCGCCAGCCGAACATCTCCGCCATACCACCGCCGAGCCCTCCGAGGACGGAGCCGGCATAGACGCCGCTGAGATGCAGTCCCGTCGCCCGGCTGCGGGTGGCGCCGCGGTGATACTCGACGATCAGCGACACGGCGGCCGGCATGTAAAAGGCTTCGCTGACGCCGAGCGTGGCGCGTCCGACGAGGATTTCGGCGAACGAGTCCGCGATGCCTGTGTAGAACGTCGCCGCCGACCAGATCAGCAAGCTCGCGATGATGACGGGGCGCTTGCCGAAGCGGTCTGCCACGTATCCGGCGACCGGCGAGCAGAACCCATACACCCAAAGAAAAACCGATGAGAGCAGTCCGAAACGCTCGTCACCAATGCCGAGGTCGGCCTTGATCGGCCCCGGCATCGTCACGACGAGCTGCCGATCGAGATAGTTCAGCAGCGCCACGACCCATAGGAGCCCGACGACGGTCCACGCCACGCGACTCAAGCGTCCCGGCTGATGCATCCGCTTCCCTCTTAGCGCGCCCCGATCCGGTCAGCGTAGCGGTCGAAGGCGAAATTGGGATAGCGAAAAATCCGAATGGGGCGGTTTCAGACCAGGCTGGCCGCAAGATTGATCGCCAGCGCCAGCACCATCGTATTGAAGAAGAACGAGACAATGGCGTGCAGCGTGACCAAGCGCCGGAGCGACTTGCTATTTATCGAGACATCGGATGTTTGCGAAGCGGCGCCGATGGAGGTCGCGAAATAAAAGAAATCCCAATAGTCGGGAGCGTCAGTTCCGGGAAAAGCGAGCCCATTGAGGGCCTTTTCGGATTGCCCGCTCGGGGCATAATACACGTGCGCGTAGTGGAGCGTGAAGACGACCTGCGTCACCGTCCAGGACACCACGATCGTAGCCGCGGCCAGCGCCGCGAAAAGCAGCTTGCCGCCGCCCGTTGCGGCCTTCGCTTCATTCAGCAAGCCGAAGATCGCCGCGAAACTCGAGAACATCGCGAGCAAGACCAGCACGAGTATGACCACGGCGCTGTCGTCCTGGCGCGCGGCTCGCGTGCGGATCTTGTCCTGATGGCCGCCGGTCATGACGCGGAAAGCCATGACCAGATAAGTCGATCCGCCGAGACACCAGGCAATCGCCTCGCGAACCGCTGGCGGCACCGAACTTGGCAAGAACAGCAAGGCGGCAATGCCGATGAGGGTGCCGATAACAACCCTTGGCCTCGCGCTCAGGGATCGCCAGACGGAACGTGGGTGATACCAGCGTGTTCGTACATGAGCAGGCGTTGCCGTTCCGATCATTGCGATTTCGTCCTTTAAGCTATCCGGTGCGCGGGAAATCCCGTCGCCGTGATGCATACATCAAGGACGGTACATGATCGACTGCTTGGCAGCCGGTATTCATTGAGATTGTTAGGTGCGCCGCCAAATCTTTGGCGTTTCGGAGCGCAAGACGTTTGATCCGCTGCCGCCGACAATATCGCCAAACTGCGCTCTGCCCAGATCGCTTCTCGAGCGGCAGAGCCCAGCATCGTTTTGAGGCTTGTCGTGCGGCGCTAAGTTCTGTCGACGACGGTCGTCAACAATCTGAGGTGCTCAGCGCGGCATGGCTTGCTTCCGCTCGTCCGTGGCTTGCCGCTTTGCATTGCGACGCTGCTGCCACATCGTCCACCAGGCAAACGGAACTACGATTGCCGCAAATACGACAAGCGCCAGAATAATATTCATTGGATCGAAATTTGTCATCGCACAGCTCTGCGTTCTTGTTGCCACCCCTTCGAAGTCGGAGCGAACCGATCCCCGACACCGGATCGCGCGACGTCACAAAAGTGCAAAAATCGCGGGCTCAGAGATATTCAGCTGCTTGAGCTATAGGCGTCAGTTAGGCGCATAGACCAAGTGGTCTACCGCCTCTCGCTGAATAGGCGATCTCTCGAGAAAAAATGCACTCTGCTCTGGTCTGGAGTACGTCTGATAAGGAAGGTCACTTATGACCAGCTTGGATCTGCCGGTTTCCAAACGCCCGGCGCAAATGACGTCCAGGAGACCGCTGGTCGTGGTGATCGAAGACGATTACCGGAGTTCGCTCGCTCTCACGATGCTGATCGATGATTGGGGATTTTCGCCTCTTGCCGCACGATGCGCGCGTGAGGTGGTCCGCACCCTCGGTCATCGTCTTTTCAATGTTGCGGCTATCGTCACGGACGTCGAGATAGAAGGCCAAATGCGGGGCATCAAGGATGCCGTCGCGATGGCCTCGGCGATTGGGCGCTCGGTTCCGACGATCGTGACGACGGGACATGGCGACTACGCCACCGTTGCGGGTTCGTTTCCGGTCATCAGGAAGCCCTTCGATCCGGACATCTTGCACAGATGGCTGAGCCATAAGCTGCGCCGCGCCTTGATCTAGCGGACGTTCGAGGACCGCTTAATCGAAAAGCATCAGCTTTTCGTGGCCAGCTCCGTGCGGTTTCGCGCGCCAAAATGCGTGAAGAGCGCCGCCAGATGGATCTTAACCGTTCCCTCGGCGATATCGAGTTCGCGGGCGATTTCCTTGTTCGATAAGCCCCGGCGGATGCACGTCAGGACGTCGCGTTGCCGTGGCGAAATCGGTTTCGCCGGCTGGCCATTCCCGGCATCGGCGGGCGCGTCGGGGGATGGGCTTGCCGGTTGGTCTGGCGCAGCCGGCATCGCCGTTGTCATGAAGCGCGGCACATAGATCCGTCCGTCGAGGATGTCTTTGAGGGCGCCGACAATCTCGTCGTCGGCGAGCGACTTTGGAACGTAGCCGTTCAGTCCCGTCGCTACCGCCTTCAAGACATAGTTGCGCTCCTCCGATCCTGAAACGATGGCGACGCGCAAGCCTGGGTAGGTGTCCTTGACGACGCTCAGGCTCTCGGGACCGGATATCCCGGGCATCGCGAGATCGAATAGCGCGAGTTCGACATTCGGTGTTTCGGCCAATCGGTCCAACGCCGCATCGAAGGTGGCCGCTTCGATGATCGCCCGGAATCCCAACCTGTCCTTCAGCAGCAGGCTGAAGCCGGCGCGGTAGAGACTGTGATCGTCGGCGACGAGTACGGCGCCAGGTCGGTTAGTCGTCATCGGTGAAATCTGCTCAACCGGTTTTGATGCTGCGTTGGACGGTCGCGACGTCATTGGCGGCCCCGTTCGATTTCAAAATTGCACTGAGTGTCGCGACGATCAATTCGGGATCAGCGGGTTTCGTCAACCAGGGCCTTCCGGATTTTGCAAGAGCGGCCAAGGTGGCTGAGTCCGTTCCTCCCGACAGAATAATCGCGGGAATGGATCTGTCGAGCTTTCGAGACATTCGCGCAATGAAGTCAAGCCCGGTTTCCGGACCTCGTAGATCGAAATCAAGAACCGCCGCATCTATGGCAATCCCGTCGTTAAACGCAAGTTCGGCATCCGCGCATCGTTGGTAACCAAATACGAAATTGTTACGATCGTTCAAGTCGCGGCTTAGGGCTGCAACGATGAGCGGATCATCGTCCAAGACGAGAATGTTCAGACCCTGGACGTTGCCGTGAGCCCTGAGCTCTGCGGACGCGCGCGGGCGCGCGTCGATCAACGCCGGCGAGGGCAGGACGATCGAAAATCGCGATCCGTGTCCAGGCCGCGACGCCACCTCTATTTTCATTCCCAACAGATCGGCATACCGGCGAGAGATCGAAAGGCCGAGGCCCAGCCCGTCATTGGCGCCATAGGCGCGTTGATCCGTGCGTGAGAATTCCTCGAAGATCCTATCGTGCTGTTCACAGGAGAGGCCCGGTCCCGTATCGTAAACATCGATCACGCATCGGCCGCCTCGATAGCGGGCGGCGAGCAAGACGCCGCCTCGCTCGGTAAACTTCAGGGCGTTCGAAACCAGATTGCGAATGATTGTCTCAAGCAGCGCCGCGTCCGTCTCGACGACCCAATCCCGCGTGCGGCTGGAGAACCTCAGGCCGTTCTGCTCGGCTTCGGCTTTCGAGCCGACGGAAACGCGGTCCATGATCTCCGCGATCCAAACGGCAGATATTGCCGGCTCGATCAGCTTGGCGTCGAGACGCGAAACATTGAGCAGGGCGTCGAACATACCTTTCAGGCCACGCAAGCCTTCTTCCATTTGCCCGACCAAAGTCATCGCTTCTCCGCCGTGCACGCGCCGCGAAAGTGCGCGAGCGAACAATGTCAATGCGTGCAATGGCTGGCGCAAGTCATGGCTCGCGGCCGCCAGAAATCGCGACTTTGCCTCGGTCGCGCGCTCTGCTTCGGCCTTGGCCCGCTCCAAGCCGATGTTCTGTTCGGCGAGCCGTTGCGTTCGCTCGCGCACCTGACTCTCGAGCGACTGATTGGCCGCGGCGAGGGAAGCCTTTTGCGCGCCAAGCGCTGCAACCAGTGACCGAAGCGATTGCGACAAGACCCGCGCTTCATCATATCCACCAACCTGCGGGAACTCGAGCTGGCGTCCGCGCCGCAGGCCTTCTGCCGCATCTGCAAGCTGAAGCAGCGGCCGCGACAGCGTTTCGGCAAGCACCCATGCCAACAGCGCGGAAAGCCCGGCGAACACGGCGCCCCAGATTGCAATGTTCCTCTGCAGGCTTATGACGGGCGCCAAAGCTAATTTCTGATCCTCACGGACGAGGACAATCCAGCGAAGGCCCGCATAGGATCGATAGCCGTCGCTTTTCGAAAAGCCCGTAAAATACGATTTACCGTTTGCCCAACGCTCGACGGCAAAGTCGGCGATCCCGGCCCGGGCGGCTCTGATGCTCGGCAGGTCGAGCGTCTTGCCTGCGATGTCGTCAGGGCCGAGCACGACTTGTCCGGCTTCGCTGACGACGATGACGTCGGCGGGGATGGCGTCCTTCATGCTGCCGAGCAACGTATCCTTGACCTCTTCGGCCCAGTCCTCGCTCAAAGTCGCGCCGAGAACGCCAGCTGGCATTCCGTCGGCTGCCGTCACCGGAACGGCGAGATCAATAAAGTTCGGCACACCGCGCTCGCCTGATGGCGACTGCACCTTGAAGCCCGGCAAGTTCACCTCACCGACGAAGGGATCTTCAGATCCCTTTTTGAACCACGTCTGATCCTTGACGTCGCGTCCCTCGAGTTCGCCGCCGGAAGCGCTCACGATCTTGCCGGTCGAATCCGCGAATCCGACCCAGGAATAATCGGAGTACGCCGTACGAAATCTTTCGAGCGTTGCGCGCAGCGCGTCCGGCGACTTGGTTTTTTCCGCGATCTCGCCGACGCCCGCCAAGTTCTCGAGCGACTGCAGTCTTTCGAACATGGCGCGGTCCAGCTTATCCTGCGTCTCGTCGGCCAGTAGGGCGAGGGTCCGGCCGATCTGTCGCTCAAGGCGATCCACGGCATCCCTGCCGACCACGTAGGATACGGCGACGGTTAACAGCAGTGACACGATGGAGATCGCGGCCGCGATCAACAATTTCAGGGAAACGCGTTTCATACTTTCCAATGCCATTCGGATCGCACGATAACCTCGGTCTAAATCAAGGCTTATGTGAAGCACTGTTTTTTGCCGGTGTCGAAGGCGTGCAGGCAATTGCGCGAAGCCGGCAATCAGCAATAGGCCAGATAGCCTAGTTCATGCTCCGCGGGCCTAGGCTGCCGGGCGGAGTCGCATTGGCAATTCAATAAGAGCATGTCTCTGGCATAGAGACGGTCAATTCGTATTTCCACTGTGGTTGCGTATATTTAAGACTGCCGTTGTGAATGAGTTGTTTCGTCGAAGTGGTGCGCGTCGCTCTTCTCCTGCTCAGGCGCCACTTCGATTAACGGGGCCCGGTTCCCCCTCCGGGCCCCGTGCCGTCTCGTCCTAGAGCGTCAACCCGGATACTGCCGAACTTAGATGCGCATTTCGATCGGCCGTCAGGCCGTTCGCGACGGTCCGCCGCGCCTGACGAACAAGAATGCGATGCAGAGACCGGCAACGAAGCCGCCGATGTGCGCCATGTAGGCGATGCCGCCGGTATCGGCTGTCGCATCGGTGTACGCGATCGCTCCGAGCCCACTGAACAGCTGTAGGACGATCCAGAAGCCGATCACGACGATCGCCGGCATCGTGACAATTTGTCGAATGATGAACACGTTCACGCGGGCGTGCGGGAACATCAACATGTAGGCGCCGAGGACGCCGGCAATCGCTCCGGATGCGCCGAGGTTCGGCACGTTCGATCCGGCGCTGAAGTAATATTGCGCGAACGTCGCCGCAATGCCCGCGACGAGATAGAAAATGAGAAACTTGGCCGACCCAAACCGGTCCTCGACGTTATTACCGAAGATCCAGAGGTAAAGCATGTTGCCGAGCAGGTGCATCCAACCGCCATGCATGAACATGGCCGTGAATATGGTCGGGATGTTGCTGACAGGGTGCTCGGAGAAGCGGCTCGGGACGAATGCCCACTCCCGGATGAAGTTATCGCCGGCGCTGAGTTCAAGGAGGAAGACGAGGACGTTGATGACGACGAGACTGTAAGTGACGACCGGTACAATGCTAACGCTTGAGTTGTCGTCGCCTACCGGAAACATCGCGCATCGTCCCTCTATGAGCGAGATCTCGTCGCCGGAGCATAGCCGGACGAGCTTTGAAAGTCCGCAGCCAGGGCGGTTGCGTCACACATTTCCAACTCGGGAATTTGGGGGTCGCGTTGCCGACATCAGATAATTGACGCTGGTGTCGGGTGAGCGCGACCAGACGTCTTGCAGTGGATTATATGTGATGCCTTCGAAGTGGGGTGCGGCAAGTCCCGCAGCCTCGGCATAGCGAGCGAGGTCTTCCGGCGTGACGAAGCGGTCCCACTGATGCGTCCCGCGCGGCAGCCAGCCGAGCACGTATTCGGCGCCTACGATGGCCAGTGCCCAGGCTTTGAACGTGCGGTTGATTGTCGAAAAGACCGCGAGGCCGCCTGGGCGCACCAAAGCGGCACACTCGGCGACGAACTTCGCGGGGTCAGGAACGTGCTCGACGACTTCCAGGCAGGCGATGATATCGAAGGCGCGGCCTTCGGCGACGAGGTCTTCGACCCGCTGCGCGCGATAGTCGATCGCCAAGCCTTGCGGCTCGGCGTGGCCTTTCGCAATTGCGATATTGCGTTCGGATGGATCGATCGCCGTGACTTCGGCACCCATTCGTGCCAGCGGTTCGGCGACAAGTCCGCCGCCACAACCGATGTCGAGAGCGGTGAGACCTTTGAGCGGTCTCAGCGCTTTCGCATCGCGGGAAAATGTCTCGATCGCCTTGTCGCGAATGAATGACAGGCGCGGCGGGCCGATTTGATGCAGCGGCCTGAATTTACCCTGTGGGTCCCACCATTCCGAAGCAAGGCGCGAGAACCGCTTCACCTCTTCAGTATCGAGGGTCGGATCTGCGCCGCTCGGCGGCTTATGGCTTCTTTCGGCGGCAGTCATGGTGATCTCCGGTTGGCCGTACTCGTCAACCGGATGCGTAGATTGTCAAGCGATGGAGCAGCCTGCCGGGGCGTGGGCGGTTGCGGGGGGGCGCGCGAGCCGCTAAGAAGCGCCGAACTCACTTGCAAATCTGACACTCGGCCGGCGCCCTGGTCTGGGCCTGAGCAGGCCTTTATCAGGCACGGGAAAGCACTACCACGATGGCGACGGTCGTTATGAAATTCGGCGGCACCTCGGTCGCCAACATCGAGCGCATTCAGAACGTCGCCCGACACGTCAAACGCGAGGTCGATGCCGGCAACAAGGTGGCCGTCGTCGTCTCGGCGATGGCGGGCGTCACCAACCAGCTGGTCGGCTGGGTGAAAGAGGCGTCGCCCCTCTATGACATGCGCGAATATGATGCCGTCGTCGGAACCGGAGAACAGGTCACCGCGGGCCTGCTGGCGATCGTGCTGCAGTCGATGGGCTACAGGGCGCGCTCCTGGAGCGGGTGGCAAGTGCCGATCAAAACCAATTCGGCGCATGGCTCGGCGCGAATCGCCGACGTGCCGGGCGGCGACATTCGAAAGCGGATCGAGGGCGGCGAAATTGCCGTCGTCACCGGCTTTCAGGGAATCGAGCCGAAAGACAATCGCATCTCGACGCTCGGCCGCGGTGGATCGGACACGAGTGCCGTCGCCATAGCGATTGGGCTCGAGGCGGATATTTGCGACATCTACACCGATGTCGACGGTGTCTACACAACCGATCCGCGCATCGTGCCGAAAGCCCGGCGCTTGGCGAAGATCTCCTATGAAGAGATGCTGGAGATGGCGTCACTCGGGTCGAAGGTGCTGCAGACGCGCTCGGTCGAACTGGCGATGGTCTACAAGATCAAGACGCGCGTCTTGTCGAGCTTCGTTGCCCCGGAGGCCATGAAACCGTTCAGAATTGACGATATCGAAAATATCGGGACCATCGTTTGCGACGAGGAAGAGATCGTGGAACAGCAAATCGTGAGCGGCATTGCGTACGCCAAGGACGAGGCCAAGGTCACGCTTCTCAAGGTGGACGATAAGCCGGGCGTCGCGGCGCGCATCTTCGGGCCCTTGTCCGATGCCAGCATCAACGTCGACATGATCGTCCAGAACGTCACGCCCGACGGCAAGCACACGGACATGACGTTCACGGTCCACACCGGCGAATTGGCGCGGGCTCTCGACGTTTTGAAGAAAGCCAAGGTCGACATCGGTCACTTCGATGTCAAAAGCTCGGCCGACGTTGTGAAAGTCTCGGTGATTGGCGTCGGAATGCGCAGTCATGCCGGCGTCGCCGCCCGCATGTTCAAGACTCTTTCCGAAAAGGGCATCAATATCCACGCCATCTCGACGTCCGAGATAAAAATAAGTGTATTGATCGATGCAGCCTATGCCGAGCTCGCCGTCCGGGCGTTGCACACGGCTTATGGCCTCGACAGCGACTAGACGCAGAGCCTGCTCCGGCCGCGTCTAGTCTATCCCTCACGTGAGCCGCCTGGGCAGGTGGCCTAACAGATCGGATGTTTGGCACGGTAATGGTAGTGCGGCGCGGTGATGATCCGAGACCCCTTCCGAGCGAGACTTCGCTCCGCGTCATCATGCGCGGGCTGCGCGAGATCATGGCTGAAGGCGGCGAGGGCCAGGAGAAGCTCGATCGCATCGTTCGCCAGATCGCCGGCGTCATGGTCGCCGAGGTGTGCTCGATCTATCTGAAGCGTCAGGACGGCTCGCTTGAACTTTTCGCGACGGAAGGCCTCAATCCTTCCGCCGTCCACAAGACGCGGATGAAACGCGGAGAAGGTCTCGTCGGGCGATGCTCGGAGCTGGCGGTCACGATCAACGAGCCGGAGGCGTCGAGCCATCCCGCTTTCTCCTATCGGCCGGAGACGAGCGAAGAAATTTATCATTCGCTGCTGGCGGTGCCGATCTCGCGTTCGGGTCAGGTGCTCGGCGTGCTCGTCATCCAGAACCGGATGCCGAAAGAATATTCCGACGAGGACGTCGAGGTCATGCAGGCGACCGCAATGGTCGTCGCGGAAAATCTCGTCTCGGGTGCCGTTGCCGGAACGGGTGCTGCAATCGAGGTCTCGCTGTCGCAGCCGATGGCCATCGAGGGAGAACCTCTTTCCGAAGGCATTGCCCTCGGACACATCGTGCTGCACGAACCACGCATCGTCGTCACGCAGTTGATGGCAGACAACCCGGTTGTTGAACTCGGCCGGCTGGATTCGGCGCTCAACCGGCTGCAGCTCAACATCGACGAGATGTTCGAACACGAGCATTTGGCGGCGGCCGGCGAGCATCGCGATGTGCTCGAAGCCTATCGCATGTTCGCTCACGATAAAGGCTGGCACCGCCGCCTTCGCGAAGCCGTCGAAGGCGGCCTCACGGCTGAAGCCGCGGTCGAGCGCATTCAAAATGCCATGCGAACGCGCATGCTGCGCCAGCACGACACATACTGGAAAGAGCGCCAGCGCGACCTCGATGATCTTTCGGACCGGTTGTTGCGCGTGCTTTCGGGGCGCCTCAAAAGCTCGGAGGACGGCAGCGGCTTGCCGCCCGACGTCATTCTCGTGGCGCGTACGATGGGCCCGGCCGAACTTCTCGATTACGACCGCAGCCGGTTGCGCGGCCTTGTGGTCGAGGATGGATCGAGCCAGAGCCATGTCGCCGTCGTCGCCAAGGCGCTGGGCATCGCAGCGATCGGTCAGGCGATCGGCATCGTCGACCGCGTTACCGCAGGAGATGCTGCGATCGTCGATGCCGTAACGGGCGAAGTTCATCTTCGCCCGACGAGCGAACTCATTACCGCTTACTCCGATAAGGTGCGGTTCCGTGCCCGCCGGCAGAAGCGCTACCAGGCGCTGCGCGACCGGCCGGCGGTAACGAAGGACGGCATCAGGATCTCCCTGATGATGAATGCCGGTCTCCTCGTCGACATGCCGCATTTGGCGGAATCCGGGGCCGACGGAATCGGGCTTTATCGCACCGAACTGCAATTCATGCTGTCGGAGTCATTTCCACGCCTCGACCGGCAGACGCAGCTCTATCGCGCCGTGATCGAAGAGGCAGGTGGAAGGCCGGTTGTCTTTCGCACGCTCGACGTCGGCGGCGACAAGATTCTCCCTTATCTCCGTCAGCCGAAGGAAGAGAACCCGGCGATGGGCTGGCGGGCCATTCGCATGTCGCTCGACCGGCCGGAGCTGTTCCGCCTGCAGATGCGCGCCATGCTGAAAGCAGCGGCCGGGAGCGAGCTGAAGATCATGATCCCCATGGTCTCGGCGGCCTATGAACTTGGCGCCATCCGGGCGTTGATCGATCGCGAGAAAGCCTTCCTGGCGAAGCACGGCTATCCGCTGCCGAACAACGTGCTCGTCGGCGCCATGTTCGAAGTGCCGGCGCTTCTTTTCGAACTCGACGCGTTTTTGACGCGCGTGGATTTCGTGTCGGTCGGCTCGAACGATCTGATGCAATTCCTGTTCGCTGCCGACCGTACGAATGCGCGTGTCGCGAGCCGCTTCGACGTGTTGACTCCAGCGCCGCTCAGAGCGTTGAGGACGCTCATAAGGGCCGCCAAGAAATATAAAGTACCGGTGACCGTTTGCGGCGAAATGGCCGGCAGTCCGCTCGAGGCCATGACGCTTATCGCGCTAGGGCTCAGGTCGCTGTCGATGGCGCCGGCTTCGATCGGTCCGATCAAGACGATGATCCTGTCGCTCGATGCTGAAAAAGCAACGGCATGCCTCGAGGAACTTCTGAAGGAAGGTGCGAAAGACGTTCGCCCGTTACTGCAACAGTTTGCGGAAACCGAGCGCGTCGCGCTCGAGGGGTAATGCTCGCGACGGACATCAGACGGGCTTTGACAAGCGGGGATTTTTAGCCAAGATAGCGCTTGAGGGTGAGGGGCCGGCGGCGTTGTGCCGGATACAGTATGCGTCGGGGCGTGGGGCGGAGCGTTTCGGTCAGCGGACGTGCGCGAAGTGAGCGTACGGAGCGCATCCGCAATGATGGCTCAGAGAAAATACAAATATCGGAAAGCCGCGCATTGGTTGCGCGGTTCTTTATCGATTTGCGCCGGGCCCTACGGCTGACGCTGCCGCAAGCGGCGCATTACGTACAAGTCCATCCTGAAGTGATCGAGACGCTCGAAACCGGGCAAATCGAATATCTGCCGCCGTGGTCGGAAACGGCGCGCATCGTGTTGACGTATTCATCGATGGCGGGTGTCGACGGCGGTCCGGTGCTGAATGCTATCGCAGGCTTATTGGCTGTGCTGGCGCAGCCGGCCGTCACGGAACCACCGAAAGCCGCACGTCGTGAGCCCCGTGGACATTTCCGGCGCGCCGGTTCGGCAATTGCCAGTGGCGCCAAACGGCTGCCGCAGGACGCGATACACCAAATCCGGCAACGGCCCCAGCGGGCACTCTACGCCCTCTCGTTACCACTCGGCCTTGTGCTGGTGATGCTCCACACGTCAGTCTTTGCCCTGGTCGCCAAGCCGTTCAGCGCAGCCGTCAGCTCAGTCAGCGTTTACTTTCAGGTGCATTTCGCTCCCGTTCGCGATGGCCTGAGGTATATCGAAGTCGACGATCCGCGGTCGCGCCGAGGCGATAAATTGCGGATCAGCAGCGGTTCGTATTAGATGCGCTCCCGGCTGCGGGATTGCAGCCAAAATGGACCGTATCGACAGACAGCATGACAGCACTGCCACGTGACAAACTCGATCGCCTTTTCGAGCGCTGGATGGCCATCCAGGACGAGCTGAATCACGGCGTATCGCAGGCGGCATATGTGAAACTCACGAAGGAGTTTTCGGATCTGAGCCCGGTTGCGGCGCAGATTGAGGCGCTGCGCAAAGCCGAGAACGAAGACAAGGATCTCGAACAGCTGATCCGTGAGTCCGCGGGCGAAAAGGACGTGGTCGAACTCGCCTACGCCGAGCGAACGGCGCTAAGTGAGCGCATCGCGTCGCTCGAGAAGCAACTCCAGGTCGCGCTTCTACCGAAGGATGCGGCGGATGAAAAAAGCGCCATTCTCGAAGTTCGTGCGGGCACGGGTGGCGACGAGGCGGCGCTATTCGCGGCGGATCTCTTCCGCATGTATACACGGTATGCCGATCTCAAGGGCTGGAAAACGGAAATCATTTCGGCGTCGGAAAACGATCTCGGCGGCTACAAGGAAATCGTCGCGACGATTACCGGGCAGGGCGTGTTTGCCCGCCTGAAATTCGAATCCGGCGTACATCGGGTGCAGCGCGTTCCGGCGACGGAAGCCAGCGGGCGCATCCACACCTCCGCGGCAACCGTCGCGGTGCTGCCGGAAGCCGAAGACATCGATATCGACATCAGGCCCGAAGACATCCGGATTGATACGATGCGTGCCAGCGGCGCCGGCGGTCAGCACGTCAATAAAACCGATAGCGCCGTCCGCTTAACGCATCTGCCGACCGGCATCGTCGTAGTCTCGGCGGAAAAATCGCAGCATCAAAATCGGCGATTGGCGATGAACGTCCTCAAGGCGCGTATCTACGATTTGGAACGCGCGAAGGCCGATACAGAACGGTCGGAAGCGCGCAAGTCGCAGGTCGGCTCCGGCGACCGCTCGCAGCGCATCAGGACCTACAACTTTCCGCAAGGCCGCGTTACCGACCATCGCATCAATCTGACGCTCTATAATCTTGACGAAGTGATTGCCGGGAATGGGCTCGATACGTTGGTCGACGCGCTGATCACCGATCATCAGGCGACAATGTTGGCCGAGCTTAGCGCGGCATGAGCGCGATCATGCCGGTCGAGGTGCAAGCGCCGATGCAGCCCTTTTCCTCCGATCAGACCATTGGAACGGCGTTGGCGCTGATGACGCGGGCCTTCGCCGCCGCCGGAATAGATTCTGCTCAACGCGACGCGCGGTTCTTGCTGCAGAGCCTTCTTGGGCTCGACGGGGCAGTGCTGCTGACGCAACCTCAGCGATCGCTCGGTGACGATGCGCTGCGCATCAGTGACGCCGTGCGACGCCGGCTGGCGCACGAGCCGGTTTCACGCATTGCCGGCAGGCGCGAATTTTACGGACGAAATTTCGTCATCACGCCCGATGTGCTTGATCCGCGGGCCGATACGGAAACCGTCATCGACCTGGCGCTCGACATCATCAAGTCGAAGGGCTGGGCGAAAAAAGCGCTGTCGATCGCCGACATCGGCACGGGCTCGGGAATTTTGATCGCCACGCTGCTTGCAGAGCTGCCGAACGCGCGAGGGATCGCGACCGATGTCAGCCCGGCAGCGCTCACAATTGCGCGTCAGAACGCCGAGCGGCTGGGGGTCGCGGAGCGCGTCACTTTCGTCGCGGCACGCGGTCTCGAAGGTTGCGTGGGACCCTTGGATTTGATCGTTTCGAACCCACCTTATATTGCAACGGACAAGATAGCGGCGCTTGAGCCCGACGTCCGTAACTATGATCCGATGATTGCCCTCGACGGGGGCCCGGATGGCCTCCGGGTCTATGGCGAAATCGCGGAAGACATCGCAAAACTGCAACATTCATCGTGCGTTGTCGTGGAGGTGGGTGCCGGCCAAGCCGCTGACGTGAAAAATGTATTCAGCTCGGTAGGATGGTCGCTTTTGGGCGAGCGAAATGACCTGGGCGGTCATGCCCGTGCTGTGGCCCTGGAGATACATTCGTAACGCAACCAATCATTTCTGTTTGCGGATTTGTGTTTCCGGGGTAATATCACTGCTGACGAGTTTGATCGGATGTGCCTGGAACAGGTGAAGCCGCAGCTGCGGCGCTCAAGGCCGGCCGTCCCATCTCAGATCATCAGCGCAAATTTCGCGGACTTGCTGGTCCGTTGAATGGCGAGTGTCGAGCCCCTTATCCTCGACGCCGCGAGCGCTGCTAAAAGCTCCTTGAGGACGACTTCGGATATTTTCGGTTTCAGGCGTCATGCAAGGATTACTTCGATTTTGCCCGAAGACGTCGGGCAAAGGCCGGGGCCTAGGGTCCGCATGGGGCATGGGTGACTTTATAGGATCGTGTTTTTGAAATTGGATCGAAGGATCCAAGGCGCGCGGCATCGCCGATGGACGCACGCGTACAGCTAAATATTAACAAGTGTGAACGGGAGCCCATGAGGCAAGGACAACAGAACCGTCGCGGTCGCGGTCGGAATAATAACAACCGCAAATCGCAAAACCCCTTGATGCGCAGCTTTGAGAGCACCGGGCCGGATGTAAAAATCCGCGGCACGCCCTCTCACATCGCCGAGAAGTATGTCGCGCTGGCGCGGGATGCGCTGTCCTCGGGCGATCCGGTGCTTGCGGAGAATTATCTGCAACACGCCGAGCACTACAATCGCATCATCCTGAGCTATCGCGAACAGATGGCTCAGGGCGGTATGGATCCGCTAAACAATGGCGCCGCCCAGACGCACAATCTCGCGGGCCCTGACGGGAACGACGGTGACGAGTTCGGCGACGACGAGGGCGACGAGTTCGGCGTCCAGCTGCAGCAGTCGGGCAATTCCAGCGAGGCGCCGCAGCAGCCGTATCAACAGCCGCAGCGCAATTTCGATAATCAGAATCGCGATAACCAGAACCGCTATGATCGCCAGCCGCGCAACGATCAGCGCGGGGGCTTCAACAATAACCACAATAACCGCAACGACCGCGGAGATGGCCAGCGCTTTGACCGCAACGACAACAGAGGCGATCGCGGAGGCCAGGATTTTCGCGGTGACCGTCACGATCGCAACGGATCGGGCGGCGGCGAACATCGCTTCCGCGACGACCGGCGGCCGCATAACAACAATAGCGAAGGCCAAGGCCAGCAGGGTGACGGTGGATTTCGCCGTCGCGACCGCTACCAGGGTCCGAACGGTGCCGATCGTGATCCCGCCTCGGGCGGTTTTCAGCCATCGGTCAATCAACAGCCTCCACAGCAGCCTGTAACAGCCGTCGAACGTCCGGCACCTGCGCCGCAACCGGCGCCATCGCCTGTGGCCGAGCAGGAGCAGCCGGCTTTCCTTCGCCGACCGGTGCGCCGTCCGCGCCGCGAAGAGCCCGAAGCGAAGCCAGCGCCAGCAGCAGCACCGGCTACGACGGAAGACCAGGACTAGGTTGGACTAGGCGCTCTTCTTTCGCGACGCCGGATTGCGCGTTCGCCACAGAAGTTTCGCACTCTCGTCAGTTTCTGACCTGCAGGTGTCCCCGCACCCGCGCCGGACGCCTGCGTCTGCGCGCGCGTAAGCGCCGACGTTTACCCGAACCAAGCTTTTCAACACGACTCGCGGATCGCCAAATCGCGCGCCCGATTCAAGACCGGCGTTCGCTGCGACTCACCGCGCGAAAGTTTGTCCGTGTCCCAACTTCGGTTAACGCGACGCTTTCGAGCTGTTCCGGCGGCATTCCCTTAACCGGATCGCGGTACAGGGCATGAACCCTTGCTGACGCAACTTCCGACATGTGCGAGGTTTCCTTGGAGCTTTGCCGCGACGACCTCTTCTTCAGGCGCGGTCCGATCCTATATCAGCATCGTATCGGGCCGGACGGGACGCCTCACATTGGGTCTTCAGCCGCGCCGAAGCTGGACTAAAATCTGATGGCATTCCTTCCACGCCTTTGGGTGGATCGGGTGCGCTGGAGGATCAAACATGAATTTCGAACGCTACACCGATCGCGCCAAGGGCTTCATTCAATCAGCCCAGTCGCTAGCGCTTCGCGAAAATCATCAACAGGTTACACCCGACCATTTGCTGAAGGTACTTCTCGACGACCCCGAAGGACTGGCGAGCGGCCTCATCACGCGCGCCGGTGGCGATTCCCGGGCGGCGCTGCAGGCCGTCGAACAATCGCTCGCCAAGAAGCCCAAGGTGACCGGCGGTTCGGGGCAGGTTTATGTCGCACCGGAAACGGCGCGGCTCTTCGATGCCGTCGAAAAGCTTGCCGACAAAGCGAGCGACAAGTTCGTGACGGCCGAGCGGTTGCTTCTGGCGCTGGCGCTCGACGTTTCGAGCGATGCAGGCAAGGCGCTGCGGGCCGCCGGAGTGACGGCCGACAAGATCAACGCTGCGATCAACGATATCCGCAAAGGGCGCACCGCCGATACGGCCTCGGCCGAGCAAGCTTACGATGCCTTGAAGCGATACTCGCGCGATCTGACGGAGGTCGCGGCGACGGGCAAGCTGGATCCGGTGATCGGCCGCGACGAAGAAATCCGCCGCACGATCCAGGTGCTGTCGCGCCGGACGAAGAACAATCCGGTTCTGATCGGCGAGCCGGGCGTCGGAAAGACAGCGATCGCCGAAGGCTTGGCGCTGCGCATCGTCAAGGGCGACGTGCCGGAAAGCCTTAAAAACAAGAAGCTTCTGGCGCTCGATATGGGCGCGCTGATTGCCGGAGCCAAATACCGCGGCGAATTCGAGGAGCGTCTGAAATCGGTGCTTTCGGAGGTCGAGGCCGAGCAGGGCAACATCATTCTTTTCATCGACGAATTGCACACGATTGTCGGCGCCGGAAAGGCCGAAGGCTCGATGGATGCGGGCAATCTGTTGAAGCCGGCACTGGCGCGAGGGGCGCTGCATTGCGTCGGCGCGACGACGCTCGATGAATACAGGAAGCACATCGAAAAGGACGCGGCGCTTGCGCGGCGCTTCCAGCCGATCTTCGTCAGCGAACCGACGGTCGAGGATACGATCTCGATTCTGCGCGGCATCAAAGAGAAGTACGAGCTGCACCACGGCGTGCGCATCACCGATAGCGCGCTCGTCGCCGCCGCGACGCTTTCGAACCGCTACATCACCGATCGCTTTCTTCCCGACAAGGCCATCGATTTGGTCGATGAGGCCTCGGCGCGTCTCCGCATGCAGGTTGATTCCAAGCCTGAAGAACTCGATGCGATCGACCGCGATCTAATGCAGATGATGATCGAGCGCGAAGCCCTGAAGAAGGAAACCGACACGGCGTCGAAAGACCGTCTCGGGCGTCTCGAAAAGTCGATCGCCGAACTCGAGGAAAAATCGAAGGCGATGACGGCACGGTGGCAGGCTGAAAAACAGAAGCTTGGCTCGGCCCAGAAACTCAAGGAAGAACTGGAGGGGCTGCGCAACGAACTCGAGCAGGCGCAACGCAAGGGCAACCTGGCGCGTGCGGGCGAGCTTCGCTACGGCCTCATACCGGATCTCGAGAAAAAGATCGCGGCGATTGAATCGCAGGACGGCAAGGGCGCGATGGTCGAAGAGGCCGTAACGCCGGATCAGATCGCGGCCGTCGTCTCGCGCTGGACGGGCGTTCCGGTCGACAAGATGCTCGAAGGCGAGCGCGACAAGCTCCTGAAGATGGAGGACGCGCTGTCGAAGCGCGTCATCGGGCAGAAGGAAGCCATCATAGCCGTTTCGACGGCGGTGCGGCGCGCGCGTGCCGGTCTGCAGGACCCGAACCGGCCGATCGGATCGTTCATGTTCCTCGGACCGACGGGCGTCGGCAAGACGGAGCTGACGAAAGCATTGGCGGGTTATCTCTTTGATGACGACACGGCGCTCTTACGCATCGACATGTCGGAATACATGGAGAAGCACTCGGTTGCGCGGCTCATCGGGGCGCCGCCGGGCTATGTCGGCTATGAGGAAGGCGGCGCGCTGACGGAAGCGGTTCGCCGTCGCCCCTACCAGATCATTCTTTTCGATGAGATCGAGAAGGCGCATCCCGACGTTTTCAACGTGCTGTTGCAAGTGCTGGACGACGGGCGGCTGACCGACGGTCAGGGACGCACGGTCGATTTCAAGAACACGCTAATCGTGCTGACCTCGAACATCGGCGCGGAATATCTCGTCAATCAGAAGGAGGGCGAGGACACCGAAGCGGTGCGCGACGAAGTGATGGCGGAAGTGCGTGCCAAGTTCCGGCCCGAGTTCCTCAACCGTCTCGACGACATCATCTTATTCCACCGTTTGCAGCGGAACGAGATGACGAAGATCGTCGATATCCAGATGGCCCGCCTGCAAAAACTGCTCGCCGATCGCAAGATCAAAATCGAGTTGGACGACGCGGCGCGCTCCTGGCTCGCCAATCGCGGCTACGATGCGGCGTACGGTGCGCGGCCGCTGAAGCGCGTCATCCAGCGCAGCGTGCAGGATCCGCTTGCCGAGCAGATTTTGGCGGGCGGCGTCAAGGACGGCGACACGGTGCACGTCTCCGTCCGCGACGGCGATCTGACGATCAATGGCTGGCCGGTGAAGGCAGCGGCTTAAGCGTTGGCGCGTGCGACTCTCCTTCGTCAAGCCGGCCGCACGCGCGGGTTTGAGGATTCGTTTTTTGCTGACGTCTTAAGGTTCCGGCGACTCCGCTTCGCGGAGTTGGGTGCGAGAGAACGCCGGCCGCGTGCTTAACGCGACGCTATCCCATGACCCCTACGTAAATGCATTGGCCGCGCCGCGTGGTGAGTCTACACGCCGCGCCCTCCGTCGGCTCGCCGGCAGGCTTAACCAAGAAAAAAGGGAGGCGTCAGTGATCATTTGGGCAGGCTGCCGAGTAATATGTCCATGGGCCTCACCAGGACGTTCGAATTGACGAGCAGTACAGCAAACGTATGAGGACACCCATGATTGACAATCGTATGCGCGCCTTTGCTCTGTCGACGGCTCTTGCAATCATCTGTTCCGCTACGCCCGCGATTGCGGGCAAGTTCGATGGGAGTTGGAACATGGTCGCTGAGACTACCAACGGTCATTGCGGCGTCATCGAAATTGGCCTCGGAATAAGTCGCGGCCGAATTCATTCTACGAGTGGATATTTTGCTGCGTACCCTATTCAGTTGGGCGGCCGTATTTCGACCTCGGGTCAAGCCCGGATGATGGCGGTGGCTGGCCCGCGCAGAGCCCATGGGAACGGACGGTTCGGCCGATTTAGGGGCCGCGGGGTTTGGACCGGTACCGGGCCATCCGGTCTCTGCTCAGGCGTTTGGAACGCTAATCGCACTTAGCGGCGCGCGTTTTCTGGACGCATTGCGTGGTGGTAGCTAAGCGATCACCTGCGAGGGCGATCACGCCGGTAGTGCGCGCGACGGTAGCAGCGCTTAGCGCCGATCTTGCACGCGATGTGCGGGCCGGCCGTGTAGCCGATAACCCCACCCGCGACCAAGCCGACCGGACCGAAGACGACCGCGCCCGCGAGGCCCCCCAAAGCGGCGTCTGTAACTCGTTCATGCGCGTTGGCGGCAACCGGCGTGAGAAAAACACCGACGGTAACGACAACAATCCCTGCAATGGCTTTCATAGGCTCATCCCTTTCTGTACTTCGTCCCCCGCGCGGACCTCCTTGAGAGCTTTTTATAGCATCTTTCTTGATTCGCATTTTTGGCCATCAGCGAGCATTTGTCGGAAACACTTTTTGTTTGCGCACGGCGACTCCCCTGCGGGAGCCGGCCGCCGTGCGCGCAGGTAGTGATGACGATGGGCTCGTGGCCGGGTTAAAGTCGCGGCCGGTCGTGAATGGGGGGACCACTCCGCTTGAGCTTTCTCGTTGCCATCGCAGCGCTCGTATTCCTGATGGTCGCGGCTTATCGCGGCCACAGCGTCATCCTATTCGCGCCGATCGCGGCGATGGGCGCCGTTTTGCTGACCGATCCTTCTGCGGTGGCTCCGATTTTCACCGGCCTCTTCATGGAGAGGATGGCCGGGTTCGTGAAGCTCTACTTTCCCGTCTTCCTGCTGGGGGCGATCTTCGGCAAACTGATCGAAGTCTCCGGGTTCGCGCGCGCCATCGTCGCGAGTTCCGTTGCGATTCTCGGCCGGGACCGCGCGATGCTGGCGATCGTTTTCGTCGCGGCAATCCTGACCTACGGCGGGGTTTCGCTATTCGTCGTCGTGTTCGCGGTCTACCCGTTCGCCGCCGAACTTTTCCGCCGCAGCAACATTCCGAAGCGGCTCATTCCGGCGACGATCGCGCTCGGCGCTTTCACCTTCACGATGGATTCGCTGCCGGGCACGCCGCAAATTCAGAACATCATTCCAACGACGTTTTTCAAAACGACGACCTGGGCGGCGCCGATACTCGGAACGATCGGAGCGATTTTCATTCTGGTGCTCGGCCTCGTGTTTCTGAATTGGCGTCGCCGCGCGGCATTGGCGAGCGGCGAGGGCTACGGCGAAAATCATTTGAACGAACCGGTGGTTGATGAGGCCAGCAGCGGTGTGCACCCGGGCATCGCCATCTTGCCGCTCATCATCGTCGGACTTGCGAACAAGGCGCTGACGCTGGCTATCCCGGCCATCTACGGGCAAAAGTTCGACGTCGTGCTGACGCCTGGCGGCAAGGCGGTCACGGCCGACGTCGGTTCTTTGACAGCCGTGTGGGCCGTGCAAGGCGCGCTCGTGCTCGGCATCGTCGCCGTCCTGATTTTTGCCTGGCGGGCGGTCAGCGTGAACTTCGCGGCGGGATCGAAAGACGCAGTCGCCGGCGCGCTCCTGGCGGCAGTAAACACGGCGTCGGAATACGGATTCGGCGCCGTCATCGCAGCGCTCCCAGGGTTCCTGATCATCGCGGACGCCTTGAAGGCGATCCCCAATCCGCTCGTCAACGAGGCGATCACCGTGACGACGCTCGCGGGCATAACCGGGTCGGCGTCAGGCGGCATGAGCATCGCACTCGGGGCGATGGCGGATCAATTCATCGCGGCGGCCAACGCGGCGGGCATTCCGCTCGAGGTTTTGCATCGCGTCGCGGCGATGGCAAGCGGCGGCATGGATACGCTACCCCACAACGGTGCGGTCATTACGCTGCTCGCCGTGACGGGGCTGACGCATCGCCAATCCTACAAGGACATTTTCGCTATCACGTGCATCAAGACCGTCGCCGTCTTTGTGGTGATCGCGGTCTATTATTTGACGGGGTGGGTGTGAAAGCGTCACTCGTCATCCTCGAACGGCCGAGCTTGCGAGGATGTTCGGGGATCCAGCGTCAGACTCGCCGAAGGCTCGATAATGCGTCTGCGACGATTCTTGCGCTGGATCCCCGGCCTTCGACGTGTGCTCCGCACACGCTCGGCCGAGGATGACGAAGCCCTTCTTACTTATTCGCCGTCATCACGGGGGCGCGGCGCATCAGGTCTTCGATCCGCGCGCGCTCTTTCTGGAAGTCCTGCAGGTCCTTGTCGGCGAGCTTGCGTTCGCGCGGCACCTGGATCGACATTGGATCGACGAAGCGGCTGTTGACGAGCACTTCAAAGTGCACGTGCGGTCCGGACGACAGCCCTGTCGATCCGACATAGCCGATGATGTCGCCCTGGCGGACTTTCGTGCCGGGCTCTATGCCTTGGGCAAAGCGGCTCATGTGACCATAGGCGGTCTGATAGCCGTTGGCGTGGCGAATACGGATGTAATTGCCGTAGTAGCCCTTGTGTCCCACCTCTTCGATCGTGCCGTTGCCGGCTGCGATGATCGGCGTGCCGAGGGGGCAGGCCCAGTCGACGCCAGTGTGCATCTTGCGCGTATTAAGCAGCGGGTGAAAGCGCACGCCGAAGCCTGACGTCAGGCGCACGTTGTCGCCGCGCACGGGCTTGCGAATGAGAAATTTCTTCGAGTTGTTTCCGTCATCATCGTAGTAGTCGATAACGCCGTCCGGCGTACGAAAGCGATAGAATTTGGACACGGTGCCGCCGCTGCTCATCGCCGTATAGAGCAGTTCTCCGGGAGGGCCATCGGTTGATTGTTCGTCCTTCATATCGAAGAACATTTCGAGCGTATCGCCCGGGCGGACGCGGCGGCGGAAGTCGGTGTCAAAGGCGTTGATGCGCAAGATCTGAGTGATGGTTTCGGGAGTGAGGTTCTGCGTCAAGCCGGCCTGATAGACGCTCGCGTAGAGACTTAAATTCTGCGGGTCGTCGCCGTTACTGTTGGCGGCGTGCAGTAACTCTTCATCGAATTTCGGCCGCGTCGAGCCGACGAATTCACCGGCCGCGCTGCGGCTGACGGTGACGAGATGGTCGTGTCCGTCGGAGAAGATCGAGTAGCGGGCCGGCTCTTTCTTATTCGGGTCGGACAACGACGGAACAAGCGTGATGCGAACTTCCTGGCCGGGGACGAGCGCCGTTTCGGGAAAGATGCTGTGGCCCGCCTCGATCATGCTGTGTACGTCCCATTCGGGTGCGCCGGCTTTGGCAAGGATTTTGGCGAGCGTGTCCTTAGGTCCGACCTTTACGACGAGCACTTCGCTGCCTTCGAGATCGTCGGCGGGATCGTCCGCGGCTTCGGCGGTTTTGAAAATATCAGTGGTATTGAGATTATTCGTGGTCGCTGATTTCGGTTGCCAGGAATCGATTCCCTCTACGGGCACGGCAGGGCCTGATGCTGCGACCCCATCGAGCGGCGCACCAGAACCGTCGGCCGGTGCATCGATTGCGCCGCCGGTGTCGGCATTGCGTTCGACGATGTCCTGGACTTCTTGCGTGTCGAGTTCCTGACCATCCTCCTCCGGCAAGATGCCACCGAGCAGTTCGACGACCTTGACCGACACATCGGATTGCGACAGGCCGCTGCCGGCATTGTCGTCAGCGTCCTCGCCTTTCTCCGGCGCCTGTCCGTTGCCGTAGAGCTTGAATGGATTGAAGGGAGGAATTTTAGTCTTCTCGTCAGCGGGCACGGGCGCCAAACGCGCAACGATGCGCGCATAGGGCTTCTGCCGGACGTACTCGCGGCTGTCGCGCCGGCTCTTTGAGGACTCGTGAATGATGTAGCGCGTCGACAGCGCGCCGGTCGTCAGCTGCAGGCGGTCGGCCTTCGGCGTGATCCATTTCAGGCCCTCGGCGTTTTTCGGCGTCAGTTCGACTTGCGGTACGAACGCGCCTTCGCCCATGCTTTTGAGTGTCGGAAGCAGGCCATCGTTAACAAGATCGCGGTCGGATGAACCGTAAACCACGACCAGAATGGCGATGGCGCCGATCGTCGCCGCCAGACAGGTGCTGACAATCCAGCGGAAGCGGCCGCCAGCCGCGCGAGGTTCGGAGTCCTCGGACTCGTAGATCTGCTTGAAGAAGCTCCCGCCGCGTCCGCCGTAGGAATTCGTGGTCAGCAGGCGCGCGTCTTCCTCAAGCGCAAACGCGCCCTCGGTCGCGCCCGGGACCTTCCTACGACGCTGTAGCACCCGCAGCGGTCTCCCCCACAGCCCTGCTCCCCCACGCCTGGGGGCCGTTCAGCGATACGATTCAGTTCGAAAACTAGGCCCCTGGCGGGCCGGCGTCCCTTCCTCGGCCAGGGCCTCGCCCCGTCCGCTGATCGAAAACCGGCCGTACCTACGCGCCACGGTTCGTCCTGAACGCGGTGCAAAGCGGCCAATTGGAGGGTGTTTAACAATCGGGGCGAGGTCAAGGCGGCC
>Ga0207678_10001147_pt1 | contig 24303 bp, 25 predicted proteins | sample KBSC63metaG_FD_184319 | JGI IMG/M metagenome (GOLD analysis project Ga0207678, IMG submission 184319) | Corn rhizosphere microbial communities from Kellogg Biological Station, Michigan, USA - KBS C6-3 metaG (SPAdes) (version 2) | ecosystem: Host-associated > Plants > Roots > Rhizosphere > Soil ... | reverse complement strand
GGGTCTATTACGACCGGACCATCCTGACCGCGATGCCGGGCGGGCGGGTCCGCCAGGAGATTCAGGTTTCGCGGGATGGCGTCACATGGCGCACGGGATTCGACGCGATCTATGTGCCGCGAGGACAGAAGAAGTGAGGTTCCCATGAGACGCAAGCGGATAGTCTGGCCGGTCGCGCTGATGCTGGCGATTGCTCCGGGGCAGGCTGGCGCGGCGGCGATCGGGACCTGGGGCGTCGACCTATCGGACCAGGATCGATCGGTCCGGGCGGGCGACGACTTCTACCGCTTCCAGAATGGCGCGTGGATCGCCCGTGCCGCGCCGGACGTGCAGCATCCCTTCATGTCCTATTGGCGCGACGTCCGGAGCCTCGCCCCGGCGCGCCTGACGGCCATCCTCGACGGCCTCCTCAACGACAAGTCGGCCCCCAGTTCACCGTCGCTGAAGAAGGCGGCAGCCCTCTATCGGGAGTATCTCGACCAAGGAGCAATCGAGCGGCTTGGCCACAGGCCGCTGGAGCCTGAACTGAAGGTCATTCGCGCTCTCAAGACCCGGGCCGAAGTCGCGCGATACATGGGCCAAATGGAGGGGCCGCAGACGTTGCGCGGCGCCAATCTCCTCGACGGCTACGGCCGCGGCATATTCCGGATGAATGTCGCGCAGGACGCGCAGCGGCCCGAACGCAACGCGCTGTATCTCGCGCAGGGCGGTCTTATGTTGCCCGACCCGGCTTATTATTCCTCGGCCGATGTCGCCGACGTGCGCGCCAAATATCGCGCGTACGTCGAGAAGATCCTGACACTGATTGGATGGCCCGAGCCGGCGAGACGCGCCGACGAGATCGTCGCGTTCGAAGCCAGGGTCGCCGCGGAAAGCACCCCGCTCGAGCAGCTTGTCGATCCGGCGCGGACCTACAATGCGGTGAGCTTCACCGAGCTGCGAAAGCTGACGCCCGGATTCGACTGGCCGGCCTATTTCGCCGGCGCGGGGATCGCTCCGCCGAAGCGAATGGTGGTTGACCATCCACGGGCTTTCGCGCGGATCGCCGGGCTGTTCGCCAAGGCGGACCTCGGCATGCTTCGCGCCCGCCAGGCGTTTGCAGTGGCGGATTACAACGCGGCGCTATTGAGCAGCGATCTTTACGCGGCGAAGGTCGGTTTCCGCACGAATGTGCTGAACACGCCGTCGCTCGCGGCGCGCGACCGCAAGGACGGAGCCGAGCGGCTGGTCGAGGCGGTCACGCCCGACGTTCTCGGCTCGATCTACGTCCGGCGGTTCGTGCCGCCGGAGGTCGATGTCGCGTCAAAGCGCATGGGCGAAGCCTTGCGGGCGGCGCTCGATGCGCGCTTCGCCAAGGCGAGCTGGCTGAGCGCGCAGTCGAAGGCCGAGGCCCGGCGCAAGGTTGCGGTGATGCAGATTCGGGTCGGCTATCCGGACCGGTTCGACGATTATTCCGGACTGAGCCTGAGAGGGAAGGGGCTTTACGAGGACGTCCACGCGGCAGCGGCGTACGAGTGGCGCGAGCTCGTCTCGCGCCTTGGTCGGCCGTTCGACCGGTCGCGGTGGCTGCTCGCGCCGATGTACCCGCAATATGCCTACGATGTGTCGTCGAACGCCGCGGAGGTGTCGGCGGCGCTGTTCCAGCCGCCGTTCTTCGACGCCCAAGCGGACGATGCGGTCAATTACGGCGCGGTCGGGACGATCGTCGCGTCGAAAATGATCGACGCTTTCAACATGAGCGGCGCCAAATATGATTCTTGGGGGCGCCTCAGGAATTGGCTGACGCCCGAAGAGCTTGCCCATCTGAGCGCGATCGGTAGCACCCTCGCCGATCGATATTCCGCGCTCGAGCCGGTGCCCGGAGTCCATCCGCGCGGCCAGGTGCTGAGTGACGAAGCGCTTTCGGACATCGGCGCGCTGGAGATCGCGCTCGACGCTTATCATTCGTCGCGGCATGGGAAGGAGGCGCCAATCGTGGACGGCCTCACGGGCGACCAGCGCTTCTTCCTCGGGCGTGCGCAAAGCTGGCGCGCCCGTTTCACCGACGATGCGATCCGCAACCAGCTGACGCAGGGCAGCAACGCCATCCCCTGGATGCGGGTCAATGGGCCGCTGCCGAATGTCGATGAATGGTATGAAGCCTTCGGCGTCCGGCCGGGCGACCGGCTCTACGTGCCTGCCGAGCAACGCGTCCGGCTCTGGTAGCCGCTCATGCGGCATTTCGTCCCTTGGTCGAACGGCTGTTGCACGCGGGGTCGCCTCAATTCACGGCGCCACGCGATGACCAAGCTTGCTATGAGTCTGCTGCTCGCGGAACTCTTTGGCGCCTCGCCCGCCCCCGCGCAGACCGAGTCGCGTCTCGATGCGAGGATTGCCCAAGCGATCGTCGACGGCTGCGCCGCGCACGCCGGGGCGAAGATGCAAAGCCATGCGATTGCAGTGGTCGACACCGGGGGTCACCTCGTTGCGGCGCTGCGGATGGACGGAAACTCCTCGGGCATGATGGATTTTGCGTTGGCGAAGGCGCAGGCGGTCGCTGCTTGGGGCTTCTCGACCACGGACATGGTAGCCGGCGCGAAGGACACGCCGGGCTTTGCGTTCGCGCCGCACGTGGTGACGGTGGCCGGTGGCATCCCGATCTTCAGCGCGGACGGCAGGACCTTGCTCGGGGCTGCAGGCGCCTCGGGCGAGGCCCCGCAGGACGATGCGGCTTGCGTGGCGGCGGGGATCGCCGCCGCTGGGCTGCGCTCCAGCCGTCCTTGAGCAAGGGCCGCGCCGCCTCTATTGGCGCGCCATGCAGAAACTCTATCCCGATGCCGGTGCCGCGCTCGAAGGGCTGCTGTTCGATGGCATGACCATCGCCGCGGGCGGCTTCGGCCTGTGCGGAATCCCCGAGCGGCTAATCGACGCAATTGTCGGGAGCGGGGTCAAGAACCTTACCATCGCCTCGAACAATGCCGGGATCGACAATGAAGGGCTCGGCAAGCTTCTGCGAACGCGGCAGGTGAAGCGGATGATCTCGTCCTATGTCGGCGAGAACAAGGAATTCGAGCGGCAATTCCTGGCCGGCGAACTGGAAGTCGAGTTCACTCCGCAGGGCACCCTCGCCGAGCGGATGCGCGCGGGCGGCGCGGGCATTCCGGGTTTCTACACGAAGACGGGGGTCGGCACGCAGGTCGCCGAGGGCAAAGAGCTCAAGGAGTTCGACGGCGAGACCTATGTCCTCGAGCGCGGCATTCGCGCCGACCTGAGCGTGGTCAAGGGTTGGAAGGCAGACGCGAGCGGCAACCTCATGTTCCGCAAGACCGCGCGCAACTTCAACCAGCCGGCGGCGACCTGCGGCAAGGTGTGCATCGCCGAGGTCGAGGAGATCGTGCCCGTTGGCTCGCTCGACCCCGACTGCGTTCACCTCGCGTCGATTTATGTGAACCGGCTGATCCTCGGCGCGCCCTATGACAAGAAGATCGAGTTCCGAACGGTGCGCGAAAGGGAGGCGGCCTAGTGCGACTGTACATCACGCCGTTCGCTCCGAACGCGATGCGCGTTCAGATTTTCATGCTGGAGAAGGGCATAGCGGCCGACATCATCGACGTTTCGGCGACGCAGCACGGCGAATATCTCAAGATCAACCCGCTCGGCCAGGTTCCCGCACTTGCCCTCGAGGACGGCGAGGTGATCACGGAATCGCTGACGATCTGCGAGTATCTCGACGCGATTTCGGGGCCGCCTTTCCTGTTCGGAACGACGGCGGAGGAGCGCGCGCGGATCGGTATGTGGGAGCGGCGCGCCGAGCTCGGCCTGTTCATCCCGAGCATCGCTTTTGGCCATCACACGCATCCGATGTTCACGGGCAAGATCGAGCAGCACGGCGACTGGGCGCAATCGCTCGTCCCGAATGCAATCCGCGCGGTCGACCTGTTCGCCGATCAGCTCGATCGGACGCAATTCGTCGTCGGTGACGAGATCAGCGCCGCCGACTTCACCGCGGCCCTCGGATATTTCGGATTGATCGCCTTCGGAGCGATTCCGGCCAGTTCCCGATCCTCGCTGGAGCGCTGGTCGCAAGCGATGATGGCGCGGCCGAGCATGATCCCGCTGCAGCAGGCGGCGGCGTTCCTGCAAGCCGCCAACGAACCCCAGGAGGTTGAAGCCTGATGGCCACCCAAGTCGAAACCAAGGGCTGGACCCGCGACCAGATGGCGGCGCGCGCGGCGAAGGAGCTGCGCGACGGCTATTACGTCAATCTCGGCATCGGCATCCCGACGCTGGTGGCGAACCACGTCCCCGAAGGGATGACGGTCACGCTGCAGAGCGAGAACGGAATGCTCGGCATCGGGCCGTTTCCCTATGACGACGAGGTCGACCCGGACCTCATCAACGCCGGCAAGCAGACGGTAAGCGAGCTCCCGCAGACGAGCTATTTCGACAGCGCGACGAGCTTCGCGATGATCCGCGGCGGGCATATCGATCTTGCCGTGCTCGGCGGGATGGAGGTCAGCCAGGAGGGCGACCTCGCCAACTGGATGGTTCCGGGCAAGATGATCAAGGGCATGGGCGGAGCGATGGACCTGGTTGCCGGGGTCAAGAAGATCATCGTCGTGATGGAGCATGTGTCGAAGAACGGCGATGCGAAGTTCATCCCCGAATGCACGCTTCCCCTGACCGGCAAGAACGTCGTCGATATGATCATCACCGACCTCGCGGTGTTCCAGCGCCCTGACCACGAGAGCCCGTTCAGGGTGGTCGAGCTGGCGCCGGGCGTGTCGCGGGAGGAAGTTCGCGAAAAGACGAGCGCGCGATACGACGACTGACCGCGCCAATCAGGAGAGAAGCATGTTGAAGCAACTGGCCCTGGTCAGCATCCTTGCGCTCGCGGCGTGCGACGCCTCGAAGGCGCCCGCAGCGAACGAGGCGAATCCCGACCCCGCGGCGGCGTTGCTGACCAAGGCGGCAAGCGGCACTCCGACAAGCGTTGTCCGGCTCGATTGCGGAAGCGCCGAGTTCAAGGACATGAACGGCTTTTTCTCCGATCGTCCGGGCGTTTATCCGCCGGGCGGCGGGAAGGTCACCGACAGTTGCTACCTGATCCGCCACGGCAATCAGGCGATGCTGTGGGACACGGGCCTGCCCGCCGCGACCAAGGGCAAGCCGATGGAACAGAACGGCATGACCGCGTCGATCGACCGGACCTTAGTCGAGCAGCTCGCCGAACTCGGCCTCAAGCCGGCGGACATCGAGGTTGTTGGCATCAGCCACATGCACGGCGACCACACTGGCCAGGCGCGGGACTTCCCGCAGGCGCGGCTCATCATCGGCAAGGAAGATTTCGAGCAGAGCGCGGCCAAGGACGATCCGTTCACGGCCTGGCGCGGCGCCGGCAAGCCGGTGACCGCCGAGGATACCGACGTGGACGTGTTCGGTGACGGCGACGTCGTCACCTTGTTCATGCCCGGCCACACGCCCGGCCATCACGCGCTATTGGTCAAGCTGAAGAGCGGCGACGTGCTTCTGACGGGCGATCTTTATCACTCGACGATCGCGCGGCAGAAGCGGGCGGTACCCGGCTTCAACACCAGCCGCGACCAGACGCTGGCTTCCATGGATCGGTTCGAGGCCCTGGCGAAGACGCTGAACGCCAAGGTCGTGATCCAGCATGAGCCGAACGACATCGGCTTGCTGCCGGCGTTCCCCGCCGCCGCCGAATAACGATCAGCGCAGGCGCTGGAGCCAGCTCACGACGGTCGTCGCCAATTCAATGCGATGGTCGGAGAAGGGGTGGTCGGTGTTCATCTCGACCGCCGTCACGCGCCGGTTGCCGGTTTTGCGCAGGGCAGCCGTCGTCGCGCGGTTTTCTTCCGCTCCGCCATAGCGCGCCGTCACCGTCAGGATCGGCAGCTTCGCAAGCCGTGGCGCGGCCGCCACCAGATCCCACTGCGATCGCTTGGCGACGACCTCGTCGGCTACGCTTTCGGGCGTGGCGCCGTGAAGTGCGTTGCCGAAATCGTCGAATGAGCCGACCAGCTCGGCCTTGCTGACAGCGCCGCGGCTGTTCCCGGCGGCGATGTTCCAGGCGTCGAGCAGGATGAGGCCGTCGAGGCCGCTCGCCGAGGCGGCCGTCATGAACGCGGTCGCACCGCCCATCGAATGGCCGGCAAGCACGATGTGGCGCGGATCGATGCCCAGCTTCGCACCCTCGGGCGAGCGGGCGAAGTCGAGCGCTGCGGCGGCATCCTCCATCGCGTTGCTGATCGAGAAGTCGCCGGCCGAGCCCCAGGCGCCGCGATAGGTGAAGGTCAGCACGTCCCAGCCGGCCCGGCGCATCGCCTGCGCGAGGTCGAGGTTGCGCTCGTTGCCCGGCAGGCCGTGCAAGAGGATGACCGTCGAGTGCGGGCCCTTGCCCGACGCCACGAAGAGCACGGCGTTCATTCCAGCGCCGTGCGAGGGAATCAGCAACTGCTGATTGTGCGCGGGATAAGCCGCGTCGCGCGGCGGATCGACCATTGCCGAGCGGCGCACGGGCGCCGCCCCGGCAATGGATGGAATCGTGAGTGCAAGGCCAACCGCTGTGGCCACCGTCAGCAATTTGCTCATCGCTTCGTCCCCCGCATGCGCTGCTTTCGCACTGCTAGCGGTTCCGGCGGTGGTGTCCATGCCGCTGGACGGACGCACAGGCCGCGCCTATCTCGCCGCCGAAACCTCATCAGGGGACGGCATGACCCAGTTCGACGACCGCGAGCGCGCTTTCGAGACCAAGTTCGCGCATGACGAAGAAATGAAGTTCCGCATCACCGCGCGCCGCAACAAGCTGCTCGGCCAGTGGGCCGCGCGGCAGATGGGCCTCAGCGAGGCGGAGACGGAATCCTATGCCAAGGACGTGGTCCGCTCGGACTTCGAGGAAGCGGGCGACCACGACGTGATCCGCAAGGTGCTCGGCGATCTGACCAACGCGGGTGTGGACTGCGACGAGGACAAGCTCGCCGAGGCGCTGCGCAACAAGGAAATCGAGGCGCGGCGCCAGATCATCGAGAGCACGAACCTGTGATGGGATTTGGCCTCTAATGCCGATGGCCGCGATGGAGATCGAGGCGCTGATCAAGGCGGCGATTCCCGACGCCGAAGTGACCATCCGCGACCTCGCCGGCGACGGCGATCATTATGCGGCGCGGGTGGTCAGCAGCAGTTTCGCGGGCCTGAGCCGGATCCGGCAGCACCAGGCCGTCTATGCCGCGCTTGGGGGGCGCGTCGGGGGTGAGCTTCACGCACTGCAGCTCGAAACCGCGGTGCCCGACACGGAGAATATCCCATGACCGACACGAACGACCGCATCGCCGAGATCGTGAAATCCAACGACATCGTCCTGTTCATGAAGGGGACCGCGCTGTTTCCCCAGTGCGGCTTCTCGAGCCGCGCGGTGGCGATCCTCGACCGGCTGGGCGCGAACTATGAGACGGTGGACGTCCTTCAGGACCCGGAGATCCGCCAGGGCATCAAGGCCTTCAGCGAATGGCCGACCGTCCCCCAGCTCTACGTAAAGGGCGAGTTCGTCGGCGGATCGGACATCATGATGGAGATGTTCGAGAGCGGAGAGCTGCAGCAGCTGGTCGGCGCCGAAGCCTGAAAAGAAGAAGGGACGGTGCAGCTGGACCAGAGAACCGCTGAACCGTCCCTTCGTGGCGTGGAACCAAGTGTGGACGGTAATAGTGTAGCAACCGGCGTGCCAATTCAAAGAAACGGCAGATTTCTGAGGTTTTTGCGAAATGACCCAAGCACAGCGCTCGCGATTGCGTAAAATATTCCGACAATCGGGAAGCGTCGCGCGGCTTGGCACTTTGCGGCCATTGCGGGGTTTGAGAAGCCGGTGAACCGACCCGAACGCATCCGTGCTTCCGCGCCGCAGCTGTTCTGCGACCTGACCCAAAGCTGGTCAGAGGTCGGCGGCGGAGTGCGCACCTATTTGCTGCACAAGCGGCGGCACATCCTCGGCTCGACTCCGCACCGGCACCTGATGATCATTCCCGGCGCTCGCGACGAAGTCATCGAGGAAGACCGCGCCATCACGGTGACGATCGCTTCGCCGCATGTCCCGGGAAGCCCGAACTACCGGCTGCTGCTGCGCACGGGCGCGGTGCGCCGCGCGCTCGAGCGCTTCCGTCCCGACCTCATCGAGTGCCAGGACGCCTACGTCCTGCCGTGGGCGGCGATCGCACACCGCCGCAAGCATCCCGAGACGGCTTTGGTGGCCGCTTACATGACCGATTTTCCGACGGTCTATGTCGAGCGGCCCTTCTCGAAATTCCTCGGCCGGCCGATCGGTAATCTCTGCAGCCGCATCTGCTATTGGTATTGCGGAATCCTCTACCGGCGGTTCGATTCCATCTTCGCGCTCGGCGAGAACGGCGGCGCCGCCAAGCTTCGCAGCCTCGGCATCGACCCGGTCGACGTAGTGCCGCTCGGCGTCGAGGTCGGAGAGTTCGGCCCGTCTCGCCGTGACGGGCGTCTCCGGCGGCGCCTGGGCCTGACCGATGGCCAGCCGCTTCTCATTTATGTCGGGCGGCTCGATGGCGAGAAAAAGCCCGACGTGGTTGTCGATGCGTTCCGTCGCCTCCCCCGCGAGCTTGGCGCAAGACTGGCGCTGATCGGCGAGGGGCCGCTGAAGGCTGACATCGCCGCCCTGGGCGACGAGCGCATCGTCATGCCGGGCTATCTGGCCGACCGCGCGGAGCTCGCACGCTGGCTCGCCAGTTCCGACGTCTACGTTTCCGGCATGGCGGACGAGACGTTCGGGATCTCGATCATCGAAGCGCAGGCCTCGGGTCTGCCGGTTGTCGGGGTCGCGGCGGGGGCAATGATCGACCGCGTGACCGGGCAGGTCGGGCGGCTCGGACCGATCGGCGACGGCCAGGCGATGGCCGACAACATCCTCGAGATCCTCGGCTCGGACCGCGCGCGGATGGCCGAAGCGGCGCGAGTCCACGCGCTGCAATTCGGCTGGGATCGCAGCATGGAGGCCCTGTTCGGCAGGCTCTATCCCGCCGCTTTCGCCCGCCGCGCGGAGGACGTGCTCCCCATGGCCGCGACCGAGCCGCTCGCCGCCTGACCAGTTCAAGGCGCATTCAGTTGATGTTAGGGACAAGCGCCGCGTGCGCGACTGGGAGCAAATGACTATGATTTCGCTGTTTTTCCTGGCGGTCGCAGCGGCGAGCGCGCCGGCTGCGGCGGGCGAAGCGCCGACGCCGCAGATGGAAAAGCTGCTCCAGGACTGCGACGCGCACAAGTTCGAAACCGTCGTAAGCACCACCGTCGACGGCAAGCCGCACCAATCCAAGGTCAAGCTGTGCGGGACCAAGGGCCAGACTGACGCCGCGTGGATCGTCACGCTCAAGGACGCGGTCGCCAAGGTGAAGGCCAACGGCAAGATGCCGGCGGAGCTTCGCGACCAGATCGCGACGGCGCTCGACGCCGAGCTCCTGCGGCTGGCGCATACCGACAGCATGGCGCTCGTCACCAACTCTGCGCCAGTGATCGCGAAGCCGGCGCCGAGCTCAACGATTGCTTCCATTGCGCCGCGACCAACCCCTGGAGCCGGGACAGGCTCGGGCCACGCGCTAGCCGACGATTATGGCAGCCTTCCGCCGCTGCCCGCGCCCAAGGCCGCGGCCAGCATTGCCATCGGGTCCGCGCCGCCATCCCTTCCCGCGCCGCGGATCACGCTGCAATGCGGGTCGACCGACGATCCCGGCGCTATCGACCGTTGTGAGACTCTCGAAACCAATTCCGTCCTGTTTGTCCGGGCCGATGAACCCATGCCCGCAGGCACCACCCTGCGTTTCGTCCGCCGGGACGATCCGCGCGGCGACGTGCAGCTGGCGCAGCTGCGCACCGGTCAGACGGCGCGCATCCCGCTGCCGCACCGCGTTTGCGACGGCGTGGTGCGCAGCGAAGTGGCGATCGAGGTCGTGCGCAAGCCAGCCAAGGCGGGGGGGGCGGAGCAGGTCGTCGACCGGCTCGGGCCGTACGGGCTGCGCTGCTAGCCTCACCACTTTTGCAAAGCGCGGGCGGTCCGTGGCACAGGCCGCGACCGTGAACGCGCCTTACGCCAAGCTGGAGCATCTGGAGCCGGGAATCGGCCGACTGCTCGCGCATAATCCGAGCGCGTTCACCTATTTCGGGACGCAGACCTATTTGATTGGCGCCGATGAAGTGGCGGTGATCGATCCCGGTCCGGATCTTGCCGAGCATCTCGAGGCGCTGGAGCACGCGATCGACGGTCGCAAGGTCGCCTCGATCATGTGCACCCACACGCACCGCGACCACAGTCCGGCGGCGCGGCCTCTGGCCGAGGCAACCGGCGCGCCGATCATTGGTTGCGCCGCGCTCGCTCTGGAAACCGTCGGCCCCCGCGCCGACGCGGCCTTCGACGGTGATTACGCACCTTCGCAAATCCTCGGGGACGGAGAGGCGATCGAAATCGAAGGCAAGGCCGTCGTCGCGGTTGCGACTCCCGGCCATACCTCGAACCATCTGTGCTTCGCTTATGAAGGCGCGCTCTTCACCGGCGACCATGTGATGGGCTGGTCGACGACCGTTGTCGTTCCGCCCGATGGCGACATGGCCGCTTACATGCAAAGCCTCGACAAGCTGCGGCAGCGCGATGACCGAATCTATTATCCCGCGCACGGGCCGGCAGTGACGAAGCCGGGCCAATATGTCCGGCACCTGATGGGACACCGGATGCAGCGCGAGAAGCAGATCCTGAAGCTGATCGGCGAGCGGCCGCGCGACATTCCCGACATCGTCGCCAACGCTTATCCGGGGCTCGACCCCCGACTGGTCACGGCTGCCGGCGGCTCGGTCCATGCGCATCTGCTGGACCTTCAGAAGCGCGGGCTCGTTGAGCACGAGGGAGACTCATGGATCGCCGCCTGAAGCCGCTCGCCATCCTCGCGATCATCGTCGCGCTGGTGCTTGGCGTGGTGATCGGAATGACCACCGGTATCGTCGATCGCATCTTTGGCGGGCCGAACCCGACGACCATTGCCAGCGCGAGCCTCGAATCGATGCGGGCGCAGAACCGGCTGATCGCTTTCGTCGCGCGCTACGTCTCGGTCGTGACCAGCGAGCAGCAGCGGCTCGGCGGACTGGTTAGCTCGCAGCGCACACTGATCCTGCCGGGCGATGTGCGCTATGAGCTCGATCTGTCCAAGCTGCAGCCGAGCGACGTTCGCTGGGACGGGTCGAGCCATACGCTGACCGTGCAGCTTCCCGAGGTGGAGATCGCCGGACCGGACATCGATCTGAACGCGATCCGCGAATATGGCGGGTCCGGCGTCCTTTCCGCTCTGACCAACGCCAACCAGCAGCTCGACCAAACCAATCGCGCGCGGGCCGTCGCCGATTTGAGGAAGCAGGCAACGGCGGCAGTGCCGATGCGCCTCGCGCGGCAGGCGGCGCGGCAAGCGGTCGAGCGCAGCTTCGCGATGCCGCTCCTTGCGGCCGGCCTCAAGGATGCGAAGGTGGTCGCGCGCTTCCCGACCGACGGGTCGCAGGACCCTAGCTACATCGACCTTTCGACCCCATATGATGAAGCGATCGCGGAGGCCGAGCGGCGCCGCGCGCAGGAACGAAAATGACCGCACAGCCGCACAGCCTGAAGGGTGTCGATCTGCTCGGCGAGATCGCGCGCCTGAAGCGCGAGCGCAACGCCGTAATCCTGGCCCATTATTACCAGAAGCCGGAGATCCAGGACCTCGCCGATTTCGTCGGCGACAGCCTCGATCTGTCGCGCAAGGCGGCGGCGACCGATGCCGAGGTGATCGCGTTCTGCGGCGTGCGGTTCATGGCGGAGACGGCGAAGATCCTGTCGCCCGAGAAGATCGTGATCCTGCCCGACATGGACGCCGGCTGCAGCCTCGAGGACAGCTGTCCGCCCGACCAGTTCGCCGCGTTCCGCAAGGCGCACCCGGACCATATTGCGCTGACCTACATCAACTGCTCCGCGGCGGTGAAAGCCCTGAGCGACATCATCGTCACAAGCTCGTCGGCGCAAATCATCCTCGACCAGATCCCCAAGGACCAGAAGATCATCTTCGGGCCAGACCGGCATCTCGGCGGCTATCTGTCGCGCACGCTCGGACGCGAAATGCTGCTATGGCCGGGCATCTGCATCGTCCATCAGGCCTTCAGCGAGACCGAGCTCCTGAAGCTCAAGGCCGAGCATCCCGGAGCGCCGGTCGCGGCCCATCCCGAGTGCCCGCCGCACATCATCGACCATGCCGACCATGTCGGCTCGACCAAGTCGATTCTCGACTTCGCGCTGACCTCGCCGGCCGGGACGATCCTCGTCGCGACCGAGCCGCACATCATCCACCAGATGGAGAAAGCGGCGCCGCACAAGACGTTCATCGGTGTTCCGGGCGGTGACGGGAACTGCAATTGCAACATGTGCCCGTACATGGCGCTCAATACGCTCGAGAAGCTCTACGTCGCGCTGCGCGACCTCGAGCCGAGGATCGAGCTCAGTGCGGACATCATGGACCGGGCGCGCGTGCCGCTCGAGCGGATGCTGGAAATGGCGGGGCGGACCGTCGGTCAGGGCGACGTCGGCAAGCCGGTGATTGACGACCCGAAGCAGATCGATCCGCGGATTAGCGGCGACTGATCGGTCGATTGCGGGCGCCGCAGGAAATTTTCCCACTGTCGGATGAGCGGGATCGGCGGCGACGTTGTCGGAGATGCCGAATGCGTATCATTCCACAAGCCTGCGCCCTTGCGATACTGACTTCGTGCGCCTCAGCGGCGCAGCCGCTGGCTCCGCAGTTTACTGCTACGAATGGTTTCGCAGGACGCATCGTTGCAGCCCACAATCGTGAAAGAGCGCTGGTCGGCGTAGCTCCCGTTTCGTGGGACGCGGCTCTTGCTGCCGGAGCGGCGGCGTACGCCGGCGGCATGGCCGCGACGGGGGTCTTCGCTCATTCCGACCGGCGCAGTCGCGGGGGCGTCGGGGAGAATTTGTGGATGGGAACCCCCGGCGCGTTCACCGTCGAGCAGATGATTGGCTCGTGGGCTTCGGAGAAGCGAATGTTCACGCCCGGCGTCTTTCCCCGGGTGAGCCGAACCGGAAACTGGACCGCGGTCGGGCACTACAGCCAGATGATCTGGCCGACGACGACGCGCATCGGCTGCGCGATCGCGTCGAGTCGGTCGGCGGACTACCTCGTCTGCCGTTATACTCCTGCCGGGAATATCGACGGTCGCCGGGTGCCTTAGTCGGCGCGGCGGGCCTGTCCCTCGATGGTAGCGGTGGCGGCATGATGCTTGTCGAGATGCCGTTTGATGATCCTGAGATTGCGGCTGTTGGAGCGGAACAGGAAATCGGGAATCACGCCGACGAACGGGATCAGGCCGAGCAGGAAATCCACGCCGACATTGCCCGCCATTCGGCTCATCTGCCACTTCGACATGCCGAGGTTGCGCGCTTCCCACACCATGTAGCTACCCAGCGCCGCCCCGGCGACGTCGCCGACGCCTGGGATCAGGTCGAGGATCACGTCGAGGCCGACCGGGCGATTGACCCCCGGCACAACGAACATCCGCTCGAGCAGATGCTCGAGTGCCTCGACGCGCTGTCGGACGGACTGAGGATCGGTGCCAAAGCGCGGGAAGGGCATCCTGGGCTTTGCGCTTTGCTCCATTGCTTCAGTCTCCGCTGCCGGGCTTCTGCTCCAGGTCTGTCAGCGTGTGGCGGGCGAAGCGGTTCCCGGTGAAGCCGTCGATGCGGTCCGCGACCAGGGACCAGCGGATCGGCGCGGTGATCGGGATGAACAGCTGCGCGTCGTCGATCCGCGCCGCGGCTTGCCCGAGCAGGGCATAGCGCTGTGCCGGGACCAGGCTGGCGCGCGCGGCGTCGATCAGCGCGTCGATCTCGGGATCGCAGACCATCGCCATGCCGCAGCGGAAATGGCGCACGAACCACGCCGGGGAGGTCGATGGTGCAACTTCGTCGACCAACCGGAAGTCTGCCGGAGCTGCCGGGCCGACCCGCTCGACGGGGAGCCCGATCGCGCCCCAGTCGCGCACCAGCTCCTGGAACAAGAGGTCCGCGCCAGGCCCTTCGGGGAGCGCGACGTGGATCGTCGGCTTGCTATCCCCGAACAGCCGGTTGGCGTCGGCGGCGAGGCCGGCGCGGCGGTCGGCGATCGCGGTGGCCAGCCACGCTGGCGAGGCAGGCGCGGAAACGCCATCGAGCCCCGGCTCCAGCAGCGTGGCCCGAGGCGCGAGCGCGGGGACGCCGAGTGCGCTGACGAAGCCTGTCCGGTCAACCGCCTGGCTCAGCAGGCGCCGCACCTCCGGCTTGTCGAGGACGCCGCCGGAAGCAGTGGGAACGAGGCCGAGCAGCCCCGAAGCGGGATCGAACACCAGCGCGCCGCGCGGCAGCTTGACCCGCCTGGCATAGGGCAGGTCGACGAGCGTTCCGCCGAGCACCAGGTCGGACACTCCGGCGGCGAAGGCGCGAACCGCTTCGGCGGGGCCGGCCGCGCTCAGCAGCACTTCCTCGCGGCGGCTGGTGTCATCGTCCGGCGCCGAGACTTCGCGGACCAGCCGTAATTCTCCGTGCGGCCCGGCAGTCTCGGAGGGCTGGAACGGTCCGGTGCCCATGCGTCCGTCGCGCAGGATCGCGAACTCCGGCTGGGCCAGCAACGCGAGGAGATTGGGGCGCGGCGCAAGAAGGCGGATCTCGATCACCCGATCGGTCATCGCCACCACGTCCTCGACGGCGCCTAGCGGGTCTTTGAGCGGATTGCGGCTTCGCGGAGCGATCTGCCGTTTGAGCAGCCGCGCAATCTGCTGCGCCGTGAGCTTGCGCCCGTCGGGCCAGTCGCCGGCGGCGAGGCGGAAGATGTAGCTCAGCCCATCGTCGCTGACGTTCCAGCGCTCGGCCAACGCGCCGACGATATTCCCGCCGGCGTCGAAGCGGACGAGGCCCTGCGCAGCATTCTGGAGCAGGATCGCGTCGGACGACGTCAGCGGACCCAGCGCGGGATCTCGCACCTTGGGCTCGGCGCCGATGACGACGACATCCACCGTCCCCTGCGGCTTGGCCCGGCACGCGCCGGCGGCCAGCGCCAGGGCGGGGATGAGGAGCAGTGCGATAAGGCGCCGCATCGGCGCGGTTTAGCCGCAATGACCCATTCAGCAAGCGTCTGAATATATGGCGCTCACTGTTTTACTGCAGTAAGGCAGTTCGCGATGCGCTGGCGCGAGGAGAGGGTGGCGGAGAGGGACGGAATCTGGAGCCGCGACGGAGTGCCGGTCGAGGAACTGCCCGATCCGTTTGCGCCCGCGCCGGAAATCGGCGCAGGCGCCGAACCCGCGGCACAGCCAAGGCGACGGCGCTGGCCGCTCGTCCTTTACGCGGTCTCGGGGCTGCTGTTCCTGACGTTGATCTGGCTAGTGGTCACCGCGCCCTTGTCGCGGGCGCTCGAGCCGCTGGACGATCCCGCGCTGCTGCTCCTCAGCGACGACGGTCATCCGATTGCGCGGCGCGGGGCGGTCAAGGAAGCGCCTGTCGACGTGACCCAGCTCAACCGGCTGACCCCCGCGGCATTCGTTTCGATCGAGGACCGTCGCTTCTATCGCCATTGGGGCATCGATCCCCGCGGAATCGGCCGGGCAATGCTCGCCAACCTGCGCGGCGGCGGCGTGCGCCAGGGCGGGAGCACGATCACCCAGCAACTCGCCAAGACCAACTTCCTGTCGGGCGACCGGACCATCAAGCGCAAGGCGCAGGAGGTGATCATCGCCTTCTGGCTCGAAGCCTGGCTGAGCAAGGATCAAATCCTGTCGCGCTATCTGTCGAGCGTCTATTTCGGCGATGGCGTCTACGGGCTGCGCGCCGCCTCGCACCACTATTTTGGGCGTGACCCGCAGAACCTCAGCCTCGCCCAATCGGCGATGCTCGCGGGGCTGGTCCAGGCACCCTCGAGGCTCGCGCCGACGCACAACCTCAAGCTGGCCCAGGCGCGGTCCGAGCTGGTTCTGAAGGCGATGGCCGACACCGGCGCGATCAGCCGGGCGCGTGCGGTACGGACCGTGCCCGCGCGACCCGTGTGGCAGTCGAGCAAAGTGCCCACCGGTACCTATTTCGCGGACTGGGTCGCGCCCTCGGCCCAGAAGGCCTTCGATGCGGATTTCGGCGAGGTGAAAGTCGGCACGACGCTGGATGCCAACTTGCAGCGGATAGCGGTCCGCGCGGTCAACCGCGCCGCGATCGGCGGGGCGCAGGCGGCGCTGGTGGCCATGCGGCCGGACGGGCGCGTGGTCGCGATGGTCGGCGGGACGAGCTACAAGGATTCGCCGTTCAACCGCGTGACCCAGGCGCGACGCCAGCCGGGATCGGCGTTCAAGCTGTTCGTTTATCTCGCAGCGCTCCGCTCGGGCTGGACGCCCGACAGCCTGATCGAGGATGAGCCGATCACCATCGACGGCTGGACTCCCGTCAACAGCGACGGCGTCTATCGCGGCAAGATCACGATGCGCGAGGCGTTCGCGCGCTCGAGCAATGCCGCCACGGTTCGCCTGTCCGAATCCGTCGGCCGCGGGAACGTCATGCGCGCGGCGCGCGATCTCGGCATCACCACGCCGCTGCCGGACAAGCCGAGCCTGCCACTCGGAACCGCGGGAGTGAGCCTGCTCGAGCTGACCTCGGCTTATGCGGCGGTCGCCAACGGACATTATCCGGTGATCGCGCGCGGCCTTCCGGAAGCCGACGCGCCCGAAGGCCTGTCGGCCTGGTTCGGCCGACGCGGGGCGCTCGAGCAGAGGCGCGACTGGGTGCCGATGCTCGACCTGCTCTATGCCGCCGCGAACAATGGCACCGGCCGCCGCGCCGCGCTGGCCACTCCGACCTTCGGCAAAACCGGAACGACTCAGGAGAATCGCGACGCTCTGTTTGTCGGGTTCGCGGGTAATCTGGTGGTCGGGGTATGGGTCGGCCGCGACGACAATGGCTCGCTCGGCAAGATCAGCGGCGGAACCGTCCCGGCGCAGATCTGGCGCAACTTCATGACCTCGGCGCTGGCCGTCGACCACGAGCGCGGGCCCGAGCTTCCCGCGCAATTCCGGCCCGTTCGCCGCGACATGAAGAGCCCGCTTCCACCCGAATGGAGCAACGGCACCAAGGGCCTTCGGGAGCTGGCCGAGCGGCTCAAGGCGTTGCTCGGAAACCGCTGACACCGCCAATCACGGTTAACACGTCGTAATGTCGGCAAGCCGCCATTTTAAGGATTTCTCAACCCAGAAGGTCGAGAGTCCGGATCGGCCTGCCAAGTGAAGTGCAGGTGGGGAGTGTTTTGGCACGAGCCTGTCGGGAGAGTGAGATGACGAAGTTTCTGAAGCTTCTGAAGAGCCAGGAAGGCGCGACGGCCATTGAATATGGTCTGATTGCCGCCCTGATCGCCGTTGCGGCGATCGGCGCGATGCAGGGCATCGGCAACAAGCTGAACACCACGTTCAACAACGTGTCGAACAGCCTAAACTAAGCGCTTTCGAAAGCGAATAAGAAGAAGCGGCGGTGCCTTCGGGCGCCGCCGCTTTTTCTTTGTCAGCGCGGCTGCGGCGCCGCCGGGTCGATCGGCAGGGTAGTCTGCGTCGTCGGCGCATAGGAGGGCGCGTTGGCAGGAACGATGCCCGGCCGCGTGCCGACGCGGTGCACGATGCGCGGCGTGACGACGATGTAAAGCTCGGTCTTGGACTTGGTGCTGCGGTCGGTGCGGAAGGCCTGGCCGATGAGCGGCAGGTCGCCGAGCAGCGGAACCTTGGTCTTGGTGGTCGTATTCTCGTCTTGCGTCAGGCCACCGATGACGAAGGAATCGCCGTCGCGCACGGTCGCGGAAGTCTCCGCTTCGCGCTGGCTGATCGTCGGATAGCCCTGGCTGACGCCGGTCACGCTCGACACCACGCAGAACACATGGCTCGACACGAAGCCGTCGCCGCTGACCCGCGGCGCGATCTGCAAGGTCACGCCGACGTTCACATATTGGACCTGCTGCGACACGCCGTTGACGCCCGACAGCGTAATCGCCGTCAGGATCGGGATGGCGTCGCCGGTGATGATCTTGGCGGTCGAGCCGCTCTGGGCGGCAATCCTCGGCCGCGAGACGATCCGCCCGTTGCCCCTGGTGATCTGCGCATAAAGCGCGGCCTGGAAGCCTGCGCTGGTGACGTGTCCGGAGCAGTCGCCGCCGTCCGCGTTGCAACCCTGGACAACCCCGGGCACGACCGCTTCGCCCGAGTGGAAGGTGACGAGGCCGATCTGGCCGTTGGCGTTGGCAAAATCGATGCCGAGCGCTTTCTCGCCCTTCTCGGTCAGCTCAACGAACTGCGTTTCGATCACCACGCTGTCGACCGGGATGTCGATGTGCGAGATCATCGCCTTCATCCGCGCGATGCGGTCCGGCGAGCCCTTGAGCCAGATGGCGTTCAAGCGCCTGTCGATGCCGATCGAGGCGTCGACCGACTGGCCGAGCGGCTCGTCGCTGCCGCCGGGCGGCTGCGTCGTTGGCTGCGGATTGTAATTGTTGCCGGTGAGGCTGTTGGAGCCGAAGCCCGGCTCGCTCGGGATGAATACGTCGTTGGATTTGACGGTCAGGCCATCCGTCAGGAGGCCGACGACTTCGGACACGTCGGCATATTTCAGCAGCACCAGCTCATAGCCCTCCTCACCGAGGGCGGGTGAGTAGGCGGGCGGGAGCCCGGCGGTCGGCGCAACGGCGTACTGGTCGCCACTGGCCTTCGCGACCTTGCCCGTGGTCACCGTGATTTCGACCGTCCGCCCTCCGGTCTGCACCGCCGAAACACTGGCGGCGGAACGGACGGAGAAGCGCAGGATGAGGACGCTTTCGGCTTGCTCGAAGCTGATTCCCCGGACCAGGCCCTTCATGCCCGAAGGCTGAACCGCATGGGGACCGCGGCTCGCGAGCGCGAAGCCGATCGAAGGTTGGGTCGGCTGGCTGGCGATCGGGGCGAAGCTGGTCGCGGTCGGGTCGAAGGCGAGCTCGAAGCGCGATTCGTCCGCGCTCTCGCTGATCAGCTTCACGTTGTTCAGGGCGACGGGAACGGGCTGGGGCCGAGTCTGGGCGTTTGCGGCAGTCGCCGGCACGACCAGAAGCAGCAGGAACGCCACCGCGACGCGGACGGCGGAGGCCCGCGTCAGCGCAAGCTGGTCAAGGATCGAGAGGACGCGAGTCATCAAAGCGGTTCGAACGAAAACACGATTCACCCAAAAGGCAAGTGCGGGCGCCGCAAAGGACGCCCGCACCTGACGATTTCAAAGGCGTTTAATATGCGCTGGTGCCGTTCGGCGTGCCAAGGCCGGTGGGCCCATCGTAGCCGATTGCGCCGGTGCACAGGTAAGTGCCGCCGCAACTCCCGTTGCTGCCGCTCGTCACGTCGAAGTGCGAGGTCGACTTGTACAGGTTGGCATTGGTGGTGTCGGAGATGCCGTTGACGCCATAAATCCCGGCGATCAGCGGCGCGGCGACGCTCGTCCCGCCGAAGATCATCCAGCCACTCATCGAAGACGAAGTCGGGCCATAGACCGCGACGCCGGTGCTCGGGTTCGCGACGGCCGAGACGTCGGCCACCGTGCGACGCTTGCACAACGTGTCCAGCTGCCAAGCCGGCTTGGCATAGACAGTGCTGCAGCCGCTGCCCGCGCCATTCCAGACCGTCTCGCTCCAGCCGCGGGTGTTGGACGCGCGGGACAGGCTGGTGCCGCCGACCGCGGTGACGTGCGGCGACGATGCCGGGAACTGCACGCCATAGCCGTAGTCGCCCGAGCTGACGGTGATTGCGACGCCCGCATGGTTGTAAGCGGTCTCGTAGCTGGTCGTGCCGCCCTCGCTTCCGCCATAGCTGTTGGAAATGGCCCTGGCGCCCAGGCGGTAGGCCGTGTTCACGCCAGTCGCGAGGTTGCTAAGGTACGAATTGGTCGTCTGAACCAGCAGGATCGTGCAGTTCGGGCACATCGCACTCGCCATATCGAGGTCGAGAGCCTGCTCCTGCGCCCAGCCGGTGTCCTGGCGCGGATAGCTGCCCTGGATACCCTTCTGGTTGACCTTCTTGAAGCAGCCGTTCGCGGTCGTGCACGGCGGCAAGCCGTACTGAGCGCGATAGATGCCAAGGTCGCGCTCGGCATTGTTGTAGCCGTAAGCGTCGACGATCGCGATCGTGTAGCTCGAGCTGCCGCTGCCGGTGACCTTGTAGGCGCTGCGCAGGTCCGTCGGGCCATAGCCCTGCGGAGCGATGTTTCGCGTAACGTCCGCCGAAGCCTTGCCGGGGCGAATGTTTCCAGCGGAGTCCGTGACGATCTTGGCATAGCAACGCGCGATGCCGTCGGCCTCGCGACCGCAAGCCTGACGGGCATAGGTGTTCCCCCAGCGCTCGATATTACCGGGTCGCGCCGACGCGGGCGTGGCCGAAAAGGCCGGGACCAGCGCCAGGGCGAGTACTGCCGCCCAAATACGTAACTGCATGATTCCCCTCCACAAATTCCACTATTGCCGTAAGACACTGACGATAAAGGGTAAAAAATCAACCAACGCCCGCGCCCCCGCGCGCAATCGTTGCTCGCTTCATCCCGCGTCAGATGCATTTCGTCGTTAAATCAGTATTTTACGCCTTCTGAACAGACTCGGTTGACCCGCCGTTTGCCAAGCCGGTTATTGCCGAGCGCACCCGCGAATGGCATTCGTGAGCCGTGAGGTGGGGCGTAATCATTGGAATTGCCTGCTTGAGCCTGGACGGCGGAAGCCTCGAGGCAAAGCCGCCGCTTGGGGATCCGGTAACGCTCAACATCGGCATCAATTGCCAGTGGCAGCAGAGCTGCATGAAAACCCAGTCGAAAGCGATGAAGCGCGCGCTCAAATTTGTGAGCAAAAGCCAGCCGCCGCCGTGGCGCGTGCAATTGTGCAACCGCAACGCGGGCCGTCAGCGGGTGCGGGTCGACTGGGTCGGCTTTGACAATTGCATCCGCAACTCCACGCTTCAGCCGCTCCCGGCGCGGGCCATCAAGCCACCGGCAAGAGCGGCGCGGAAGAAGGTCAGGCGGCTGACCGAGACCGCGCCGCCGGCGACGGTGAGCGCGCCGGGACCGGGCGAGCGAGGCTAGGTTTTGGGCGTCGTGGCGCCCGCCTTTGCCAAGGCTTCGGCGGGCAGCCTTCGCTGCTCAGTCATCCTGGCTGGCTTGCCAGCCGAAGCTGCAAAACAGCGAAGGCTGGTGGAGCCGAGGGGGATCGAACCCCTGACCTTCGCAATGCCATTGCGACGCTCTCCCAGCTGAGCTACGGCCCCGTGCCCGCGCCTTTAGGCGGAAGTCCGCCCCGGCGTAAATCCAAAAAATCCGCTTATTTGACCTCGCGCCCTCCGGCACGCATCCGGGCGGCCACTTCGCGCAAGCTCGGACGTTGACCCTGGGCCAGCAAGCTCGCCCGGAACAACCGCCCAACCAGGACCAGCGAGATCGCGGCAAAGACGGCGAGCACGAGGCCGCTGCCAACGACCTCCCAGGTTGGAATGCCAATGCCGAGGCGCGCGAGCACCGCGAATGGAGTCCATAACGGCACCCAGGTCAGGACCTCGACGAGAATACCGCCCTTGCCCGCAAGGATCGCCTGCAGGAGCAAGGTGATCGGCATCAGGATCGCGAGCAGCACGGGCATCAGATAGCCCTGAGCCTCGCGCATCGAATCGCTCATTCCGCCGATTGCCAGGAACAGTACGGAAATCGTGACATAGCCGGCGAGGAAGAAATAGATGAGAGCGAAGATCGTGCCGGGCGACGTCAGCGGATCGAGAGCGGGCCGGATGAGGTCGGCGATCACGCCGTGGGTCGCGTAACCGGCGGCCACGCCGCAAGCGACCCAGGCGAGGATCATCGACAGGCCGACGGCGATCGTCCCGAGGAGCTTGCCGTACATCAGCTCCTCCGGGCTGATGCAGGCGAGCACCGTTTCGAGCAGCTTGTTCGAGCGTTCCTCGACCGTCCCCTGAAGCATCCAGCTGCCCGACAGGATGAGGCTCATCATCAGGAGGTAGGTCGCGGCGAGCGGCAGGATCGAGCGGACGAGCATCGCTTCGCGCGCGCCTCCGCCCGGCGGCGGAGTGGAAATCGCGAGCGCCGGTGCGATCCCGCTGGCCGTTTGAGCCGCGGCAGGAGACACGCCCTGGGATTCGAGAAAACGCGAGCGCAGATCTCGGGTGAGGACGTCCTGCACCGCTGCGATAAAGGTCCCGTTCGCCTCGCTCCGCGCCCACAGCTTGACCAGCGGGCTCGACCCGAAGTCGCGCGGCACGAGGAGAATGTAATCGACCGGTTTTGTCTTGCCGTCGGCGGGCTTGAGGTAGCCCTTCACGGCCGCGTCGAGCCGGTCGTCGGGCATGGCGGCGAGAGCGGGCGGCGCTGGCACGATCTCGTAATCCGCGGTCGGCGGCTTGAACGTTGGCGCATCCGCGGGCTTGACCCGATCGATCCTGGCGAGCGCGGCATCGAGGCCGCCCGAAGCGCGGAAGCGGGCGATGTCGGCTTCGTCGTACCAGCGGTCGTGGCGAGCCCAGGGCGCGGCTGGGTCGGCGCTCTCGTACTTGTGGCGCTGGACGTAGCGCGACAGCTTCTGGAGCAAATCGCGGTCGCGGTCTGCGGCGAAGCGCTGCTCGATCGAGCGCGCCTCGGCCCCGCCGGTACGGTCGATGACGATCACCCGGTCGGCGCGATCGTCGCGCAGGAAGCGTTGCGCGATCGGGCCAAGCGAAAGAGCCACCGGAAGAATGAGGAGGGTCAGCCAGAAGCTCCGCATCGAAGCGATCTGGCGGAACTCGCGGGCGGCGACGATCAGGATATTCTTCATGGACGCGCCTCCGCCGGGCCGACGAGTTGAAGGAACACATCGTGAAGGCTGGCCCGCCGCTCGTCGAAGCGGCGCAGCGGAATGGCCCGTTCGGTGCAGGCCTGGAGCAGGTCGCTGGGATTGCCCCCGGGCTTCAGCCTGACGTCCCATTCCTGCCAGCCGTCGGCCGTAGTCCCGACCGGCTCGCAGCTCTCGACGCCGTCGACCGGAGCGAGCGACTGGCGCGCGACCACCGACAGCCGCGCGGGCAGCTGGGCGCGCGCCTCGTCCAGCGTACCTTCGAATTTCCTGCGGCCCTTGGCGAGCAGCAGCAGCTTTTCGCACAAGCGCTCGGCATGCTGCATGACGTGGGTCGAGAAGATCACGGTCGCGCCGGCCTTCGAGGCGCGGCGGATCTCGTCCTCGAGCAGCCGCTGGTTGACGGGGTCCAGGCCCGAGAACGGCTCGTCGAGGATCAGGAGGCGCGGGCGGTTCACGACTGCGGTGGCCAGCTGGACCTTCTGCGCCATGCCCTTGGACAATTTGTCGATGGTCGAGCGCGCGCTGTCGCCGAGGCCGAAGCGGTCGAGAAGTGCCAGGCCTTCGGTCCGGGCGTCGTGCGGCGTCATGCCTTTCAGGCGGCCGAAATAAACGATCGTGTCGAGCGCAGTCATCTGTCGGTAGAGGCCGCGCTCTTCCGGCAGGAAGCCGATGTCCGGTGCATTTTCGCGGCCCGGCGCGCGGCCCAGGACGGTCAGCCGGCCGTCCGTCGGGCGGATGATGTCGAGCGCCATGCGCAGGGTCGTCGTCTTGCCCGCGCCGTTGCCGCCGAGAAAGCCGAATACCTGGCCTTCGGGAACGGAAAAGCTGAGATCGTCGACCGCGAGCGTGCGGTCGAAGCGCTTGGTGACGTGCTCGAGGCTCAGTGCGCTCATTGCTGCGCCGCGCGATGCGGCGCCTGACCGATAGTTGTTAAGATCATGGATTCGCCCCGAAATTCGGCGCGACCATGCCCGCAACCTGCAATCACGGCAAGGTCAGTCCGACAGCGCGGCGTCCTGCATCTGCGAACGCCCGAACCGCGAACTAGCTGTCCTCTTCGTCGCCCGGTGTCTCGACGCCGAGATCGTTGTCGCCGGTCTCGAGGTCGACTTCCTCGTCGGCGCTGATCTCCGCATCCTCGTCGACCGCCAGATCCTCGGCCGCAAGCTCGTCGTCCTGCGCCGGCTCCTTCGCGACTTGCGCGGCGGGCTCAAACGCCATCGGCTGCTTGGACTTCAGGACCGGCTCGGGCACCCATTCGGTGCCGCATTCGATGCAGTGGACCGGATTGTCGTTGGTCAGGTCGTAAAAGCGGGTCGAGCACTTGGGGCAAGTGCGCTTGGTGCCCCATTCGGGCTTCACCATGAGGGTTTCAACTCCA
>Ga0207678_10001146_pt1 | contig 24312 bp, 28 predicted proteins | sample KBSC63metaG_FD_184319 | JGI IMG/M metagenome (GOLD analysis project Ga0207678, IMG submission 184319) | Corn rhizosphere microbial communities from Kellogg Biological Station, Michigan, USA - KBS C6-3 metaG (SPAdes) (version 2) | ecosystem: Host-associated > Plants > Roots > Rhizosphere > Soil ... | reverse complement strand
GCCAAGGCCGTTCCAACGCCGAGATCGGCGGTCGGCTGCACCTGGCCGAAGCCACCGTCAAGGGGTACGTCTCCGCCGTGCTCTCCAAGATCGGTGCGGCCAACCGGGTGCAGGCCGCGCTGCTGGCCTACCGCGGTGGGCTGCTCGACCAGTAGATGCTGCTCACGGCGCTGGAGTTCGTCGGGCTCGTCGCCTTCGCCGCGTCCGGCGCGCTCGCCGCGGTGCGGGCGCGGCTCGACGTCTTCGGGGTCGTTGTGGTCGGGCTCACCACCGCGCTCGGCGGTGGGGTCATCCGGGACGTCCTGCTCGGCATCCACCCGCCCACGACGCTGCGGAACTGGCCCTACCTCGCCGTCTGCGCCGCGACGGCCCTGGTCGTCTTCGTCTTCCACCCGCAGGTCGCGCGGCTGCGGCGTGGCGTTCTCCTGGCGGACGCGCTCGGGCTCGGCGTCTTCGCCACCGCCGGGACGAGCATCGCGCTCACCGCCGGCGCCACCGTCTACGCCGCGTGTCTGATCGGGATGACCACCGGGATCGGCGGCGGTGCCGTGCGGGACCTGCTGCTCCGGGAAATCCCGCTCGTCCTGCGGAAGGAGATCTACGCCGTGGCCGCGCTCGCCGGCTCGGTGCTCGTGGCCGTCGGTCACGCTGCGCAACTGCCGACCGGGCCCGTGACAGTCGTCGCGGCCGCCGTGGTGGTCACCGTGCGGATGGTCGCGCTCTGGCGGCGCTGGAACGCGCCGGTCGCGCGGGGTCCGGAGTGAGAAATCCTTTGTTAGTTCTGTGTGTGTTCTTAGGCGGGTCTCAGCACGCTGCGTAAAACTAGCGCCATGCGCATCCTTGTGGTGGACGACGACCGCGCCGTCCGTGAGTCGCTCCGGCGGTCCCTGGAGTTCAACGGTTACCAGGTCCAGCTGGCCAGTGACGGTGCGCAGGCCCTGGAGGCGATCATCGCCGACCGGCCCGACGCGATGGTCCTGGACGTCATGATGCCCCGGCTCGACGGCCTGGAGGTCGCCCGCCGCCTGCGCAGCACCGGTGACGACCTGCCGATCCTCGTGCTCACCGCGCGCGACACCGTCTCCGACCGGGTGTCCGGGCTGGACGCCGGCGCCGACGATTACCTGCCGAAGCCCTTCGCGCTCGAGGAGCTGCTCGCCCGTCTGCGGGCGTTGCTGCGCCGGGCCATCCCGGAGGGGCAGAACGGCCAGGCGTCGGAGATGCTGTCCTTCGCGGACCTGACCCTCGACCCCGGCACGCGGGAGGTCCGCCGCGGCGGCCGCGAGATCAGCCTCACCCGGACCGAATTCGCCCTGCTGGAGCTGTTCCTTTCCTACCCGAAGCACGTCCTCACGCGTGGCCGGATCCTGGAGGAAGTATGGGGTTACGACTTCCCGACGTCGGGCAACGCGCTGGAGGTCTACGTCGGCTATTTGCGCCGCAAGACGGAAGCGGAGGGGGAGCCGAGGCTGATCCACACCGTGCGGGGAGTGGGGTACGTCCTGAGGGAAACCCCGCCGTGACCGAACCCGGCGATCCTCGCGGCACGCGCTGGGGGGCCCGCCGGTTCTCGCTGCGCGGCCGGGTGACGCTGCTCGCCGCCGCCTGTGTCGCCGGCGCCGTCGCGCTGGTGTCGATCGGCGCGTACATGGTCGTGCGCAGCAACCTCTACCAGCAGCTCGACGACAGCCTGCTGGCGCGCGCGCAGGCGGCCGCCAACTCGCCGCAGGTGCAGACCGAGCTGCGGCAGGTCCCCGGCGCCTTCCTGGCCAGCGCCGACCTGCAGATCGGGCAGCTGAACGCGGCGCCCGACGTCCAGCACGCCGTGATGACCTACCCGCTGTCCAGCTCGCCGCCGCCGTTCGGGCAGGAGGAGCTGGCCGTCGCGAACGGCGATTCGGCGGAGTCGCTGCGGACGGACTTCCGGTCCGACAGCCGTGTGGTCGCCCTGCCGACCGGGCACGGCGAGGCCATCGTGCTGGCCCAGTCGATGGCCCCGACCAAGCGCACGCTGAACGAGCTCGCGCTGGTCCTGTTCCTCATCGGCGGCGCCGGCATCCTGGTCGCCGCCGCGGCGGGCACGGCGGTGGCGCGCACCGGCCTGCGCCCGGTCGACCGGTTGACGTCGGCCGCCGAGCGCGTCGCCAAGACCGGCGACCTGCGGCCCATCCCGGTCAGTGGCGACGACGAACTCGCGCGCCTCACCCAGAGCTTCAACACCATGCTCGGCACGGTCGCCGACTCGCAGGAACGTCAGCGCCAGCTGGTCGCGGACGCCGGCCACGAGCTCCGGACGCCCTTGACGTCGCTGCGCACCAACCTCGAGCTGCTGCTCGCCGCGAGCAAGCCGGGCGCGCCGCCGCTGCCGGACGAGGACCGCATCGACATCGTCGCGGACATCAGCGGCCAGCTCGACGAGCTGACGCAGCTCATCGGCGACCTGGTCGAGCTGGCCCGCCAGGACGAGCCGCGCGAGCGCTTCGAACGCGTCGAGCTGCTGGAGGTCGTCGAGCGCGCGCTGGACCGGGCGCGGCGGCGGGCGGGTGAGATCAACTTCGACGTCTCGCTGCAGCCGTGGGTGCTCACCGGCGACAACAGCTCGCTCGAGCGCGCGGTGCTGAACCTGCTCGACAACGCGGTGAAGTTCTCGCCGCCGGAAGCGACGGTGTGGGTGCGGCTGTACCCGCTCGGCGACGGCACCGCCGTCGTCGAGGTCGCGGACGCCGGGCCGGGCATCGCCGAAGAGGACCTGCCCAAGGTGTTCGACCGCTTCTACCGCTCGTCGGAGGCGCGGACACTGCCCGGTTCGGGCCTCGGGCTGGCGATCGTGAAGCACGCGGCCGAGCGGCACGGCGGGGCCGTGTACGCCTCACAAGCCCCCGAAGGCGGCGCGTTGATGACGATCCGGCTGCCGGGGGCGCCCGGCTGAGACCCGTATCGAGCTGCTGTTGCTTGTGCGCGCCACCCGTGGTGGTGTTGTTCAACTCGGTTGTGGAGCCCCCGCCCTGACCTGTCGTTTCCAGTTTCACCCGCGTCTGCCCTGCTGGTCCTGTGTTGAATCGTGTAGGATTTTGTGTGGTTGAGGGTCCGACGGACGGAGTGAACGGTGCTGGCGCGTCAGCGACAGGCGGTGATCCTGGAAGAGGCACGCCGGACCGGTGCGGTCCGGGTCAGTGATCTCGTGACCAGGCTGGGCGTGTCCGACATGACGGTGCGCCGCGACCTCGACGTCCTCGCCGGGCGCGGGCTCGTGGAGAAGGTGTACGGCGGCGCCACTTCGGTCGTCGGCAAGAGCACCGACGAGCCCGGCTTCGAGGCCAAGTCCGTGCGCCAGCGGGCGCAGAAGGAAGCCATCGCCGAGCTCGCCGCGACGCTGGTCCGGCCCGGCACCGCGATCGGCATCTCCGCCGGCACCACCACGTGGACGCTGGCGCGGGCGCTCGACGCCATCCCCGGGCTCACCATCGTGACCAACTCGATCCAGGTCGCCGACGTGCTCCGCGGGTCGACGCAGCCGGACCGCACCGTCGTCCTCACCGGCGGGGTGCGGACGCCGTCCGATGCGCTGGTCGGGCCGGTCGCCGTGCACAGCCTGCGGTCGCTGCACCTGGACGCCGTCTTCCTGGGCGTGCACGGGATGGCCGAGGGGCCGGGGTTCACCACGCCGAACCTCACCGAGAGCGAGACCGACCGCGCGCTGGTCGAGGCCGGGCGCAAGCTGGTCGTGCTCGCCGACCACACGAAGTGGGGCACCGTCGGGATCTCGACGATCGCCGACCTGGACGAGGCCGACGCCGTCGTCACCGATGACGGCATTCCCGACGAGGCCAAGGAAATTCTCGCCGAACGGGCGGGAGAACTCATGATCGCCGAGACGGCGGAGACGGACGAGGCCCAAGAAGCGTGAAGCGCACCGTACGACACCTGGCCGACGGCCGGGAGATCATCTACTTCGACCAGCCCGGCGCGCCCGACCGCGTCGCCGAGGACACCCGCGACCTGCCGCCGGTTTCGGCCGCGTCGGAGATCCGGCTGGACCCCCTGACCGGCGAGTGGGTCGCGATGGCCGCGCACCGCCAGACGCGGACCTACAAGCCGCCGGCGGACCTCTGCCCGCTGTGCCCGAGCAAGCCCGGCAAACCGAGCGAGATTCCGGAAAGCGATTACGACGTCGTCGTCTTCGAGAACCGGTTCCCGTCCTTCGCCGAAGACGTCATCGGTGAGCCGTCCACTGTGGACGGCCTCGGGCTGGTGCCGGTGCGGCCCGGGCGCGGCCGCTGTGAGGTCGTCTGCTTCACCAGCAACCACGACGGTTCCTTCGCGCAGCTGAGCGCCAAGCAGGTGCGGGCCGTGGTGGACGCGTGGGCGGACCGCACGACCGGGCTGTCCGCGGTGCCCGGCGTAGAGCAGGTCTTCCCGTTCGAGAACCGCGGTGAGGAAATCGGCGTCACGCTGTCGCACCCGCACGGGCAGATCTACGGCTACCCGTTCGTCACGCCGAAGACCGAGCGGATGCTCGACGTCGCCCGCGCCTACCAGACCGAACACGGCCGTCCGGTGCTCGGCGACGTGCTCGCGGCCGAACGCAAGTCCGGCGCGCGCGTGGTGACCTCCGGCGAGCACTGGACGGCGTACGTGCCGCCGGCGGCCCGCTGGCCGGTCCAGGTCCAGATCGTGCCGCACCGGCAGGTCCCGGACATCCCCGCGCTGACCGACGCCGAGCGCGACGACTTCGCCGACGTCTACCTCGACGTGCTCCGCCGCTGCGACGCGCTGTACGACCGGCCGCTACCCTACATCGCGGCGTGGCACCAGGCGCCGGTGCGCCGCGACCGCGAGCTCGGCTGGCTCCACCTGGAACTGTTCTCCGTGCTGCGCGCGAAGGACAAGCTGAAGTATCTGGCGGGGTCCGAATCGGGCATGGCGGTGTGGATCAACGACGCGACGCCGGAGCAGATCGCGGAACGGCTCCGCGCGGCGGGCTGAGAAGGCCATACTCATCTGCGATGCACAGGTTCGGCTCAGGAACCTCTCAGGACCATCGCGCAAGGTGAGGACATGACCGAGAACGACCCCAGCGCACACGACCCCGCGGCGCCGAGGCACCCCGAAACCGGCCAGCAGCCGGCGCAGGGCGGTTGGGCGGGGAACCCGTACGGTGAGCAGGCCAAGCCCGAGTCCGGCGGTGCGCCGCAGTATTCGGAGCCGTCCTACCACGCGGTGACCGGGGCCGATCCGGCGTACGGCGCGCAGACCGCGAACCCGTGGTCCGCCCAGGGCGCGCAGATGCCGTCCGGCCAGAACCCGCAGAGCGTCTACCCGCCGCCGAACCCGTACGGGCAGCCCGGCACAGGCGTCTACCCCGCGGCCGCGCCGGAGCCCAAGCGGTCCGGTGGGAAGCTGCTCGCCGGCGTCGCGCTGGTCGCGCTGCTGGTCGGCGGCGTCGCGGGCGGGACGGTCGGGTACCTCACCGGTGGGTCGTCCGGCCCGGCCAGCAACGCGCTCGACGCGCCGAAGCCGGCCCAGCAGACGGGCAACGCGCCCGCCGGCTCGGTGGAATCCGTCGCGCAGAAGCTGTCGCCGAGCGTGGTCGAGCTGCAGGTCAGCGGCCAGCAGGGGGCAGGCGAAGGCTCCGGGTTCGTCATCAGCACCGACGGCTACATCCTGACGAACAACCACGTCGTCGAGGTCGGCGCGAACGGCGGGCAGATCCAGGCGGTGTTCCAGGACGGCAGGAAGGCCGCCGCCAAGGTCGTCGGCCGCGACCCGACGACCGACATCGCGGTCGTCAAGGTCACCGGCGTCGGCAACCTGACGCCGGTGGAGCTCGGCCGGTCCGACGACCTGAGGGTCGGCCAGTCGGTGGTCGCCATCGGTTCGCCGTTCGAACTGGCCGGCACGGTCACCTCCGGCATCGTCAGCTCGCTGCACCGGCCGGTGCGCGCCGGCGGCAGCAGCGGCGACCAGACGACGGTGATGGACGCGGTCCAGACCGACGCGGCGATCAACCCGGGCAACTCGGGCGGGCCGCTGGCGAACATGTCCGGCCAGGTCATCGGCATCAACTCGGCGATCTACAGCCCGCAGTCGGAGTCCGGCGGCCAGGGCCAGGGTGCGTCCCAAGGCGGCAACGTCGGCATCGGCTTCGCCATCCCGATCGACCAGGCCCGCCGCACCGCGGACACGATCATCAAGACCGGCCAGGCGGTGCAGACCTACATCGGCGCGGAGGTCAAGGACGCCCCGCAGGGCGGCGCCGAGCTCGGTGCCATCAAGGCCGGCAGCCCGGCGGAGAAGGCCGGTCTGAAGGCGGGCGACGTCGTCACCAAGATCGACGACCGCACGATCGACTCGGCCGACACGCTGGTCGCGGCGGTCCGCACCCGGGCCCCGGACGAGAAGGCGACGTTCACGCTCTCCGACAACCGCACGGTCGAGGTGACGTTCGGCGGGCAGCCCGTCCAGCCCAACTGACCCGGTCCAGACGCTCGGCCGCCGTCGGTGCGGCCGAGACCAACTTCGGCTCGACCCCCGCTTCCGGGGCCGGACCCAAAAGGCCACGCGCGACCCAGGCACTCGATGCCGGTCGCGCGTGGCCGCATTTGTGCCCCAGGTCAGGTACCGGACCGGTCGGCCGGCGTACCCGGAGGGTCGGTTGGCGTGCAGGGAGGGGCATCACGTGTGATTGGAAGGGCATCTCGCGTGATTGCAGGGGCATCACGGTGGCGGAGGGCGGTCGGGACCACGGCTAGCCAGACTGCTGCCACGGTGAGGACCAGGCCGAGGGCCGGGTCGGCGTCGTGGAGTCCGGGCATGGGTGAGGTGCCGTAGGGGCGCCAGAGCAGCGGGAACGCCAGGACGGCCAGCGTGGCGGTGGTGACCGTGCCCGCGACGACGGGGGTTCGCCAGCGGGGTGGCAGGAGGCGGGACAGGGCGACGCCGAGCAGCGCCGTCAGCGGGGCGACGATCGCGTCGTTGACGATCGGGCCGCCGAGGAGCCAGCCCAGGGTGCCGAAGACGTCGGGACGCAGGGGCAGCGCGTACTCGGCGAACAGCACCGCACCCCACGCCAGCGCTGCGAGACCCGGTAGGGCGAGGAGCACGCGGATGACCTTCACAGCGCCTCCAGCTTCGTGACCCACTTCGTCTGCAGCACGCCGGGCCGGTTCGGCGCGATGATCCGGCAGGGGAAGCCGTGGTCGGGGGTGAGGACCTCGCCGTTCAGCTCCAGGGCCAGCAACGTCAGCTCGTCGGCCGTGTGTTCGCCGGGGAGGACGCTGACGCCGTACAGCCCGGATCGCTCCGAAGAGGACACCCGGACCGCCGTGCCCGGCGCTGCGCCGACGGCCTTCAGCAGCGTGGGCAGGGAAATCCCGCGCCAGGTTGCCGACTGGCTCCAGCCCTCCACGCACGCGATCGGCAGCTCCGCCGTCGTCTGCGGCAGGGCACGCAGCTCGTCGAGCGAGAACTTCGTCGTGCCGCGCGGGGTCACCACCGAGAGACGCCAGGCCGGGGACCACGTGATTCCCGCGGCCGCCGCGGTGCGGTTCACCGGGAGGTGCTGCGTGCCTTTGCCCGTCTTCCAGGACAGGGCGGAAACCCCGCGCAGGAACGGGACCGTCGCGCCCGCGGTGGCCACGACCGCGACCCCGGTCGCCAGGCCGGTGGTGAGGAGGAAACCGCGCCGCGACAGCCCCTTGGCCGGTGGTTCCTCGACAGCGGCCCGGCCGAGGGCACGGCGGATGATCGGCAGCTTCACCGCTACGTGCACCAGGACCGAGCCGATCGCCAGCCACGCGACCGCGTAGTGCACCTGGGGGAAATAGAAGCCCCACGGGTAGTTCTGCGCCACGTTCAGCAGCCCGGTCGTCAGCTCGAAGAACGCCGCGCCGGACAGCACCAGGATCGACAGCCGCTCCAGGGCGTGCGGCAGCGAGCGGACGAGCGGACGGCCGAACAGCTTCGGGTAGACGCTCCACAGTTTCGCCAGCAGCAACGGGATCGACGCCACCCCCGAAATCACGTGCAGCCCCTGCGTGACGCGGTAGAGCCCGACCGGCCGGCTGGGCCAGGAGAACCAGCCGGGCGGGTGCTGGATCAGGTGGCTGAGCAACCCTGTCACGAAGCACACCGTGAACGTGATCGCGAGCGCCAGGCCGATCTTCGACGTCACCTGTTCGTGGTGCGCCGGGGCCGTGAACTGGTCTTCCGCCGGGATCGGGAGCCTCATGACCGCTCCAGCCGTGCGAACCAGCGGTGCCCGCGGCGGGTGGTCCAGTCGACGCGCAACCCGGCGCGGGCGGCCACCTCGGCGATCGCATCGACCCCGACCCAGGCCCAGGTGAACCAGGCGACGTCCGCGTGTCCGGGCTGCAGCCGGACGCGTTCGTGCCGCAGGCCGTGACCGGGCGGCTCCAGCTCGACGAGGACGTCACCGTCGGCGGCGATCAGCCGCGCCGTGCGCCGCAGCAGCGCGGCCGGGTCGCCGCCGATGCCGATGTTGCCGTCCGCGAGCAGGGCGTGCCGCCATCGGCCTTCGCCGGGCAGGCGGTCGAAGAGGTTGCGCTGCAACGCAATCCCACCGCGCCGCCGGGTCAGCCCGACGGCCGTGCGCGAGCTGTCCACGCCCAGCGCGATGATCCCGCGCGCGACCAGGGCTGCGGTGAGCCTGCCGGGTCCACACCCGAGGTCGACGGTCGGGCCGGAACAGGCGTCGAGCAGCACATCGTCGCCTTCGGACGGTTCGGTCCAGCGTTCCACCGGCAACTCGATCCGCTCGCCGCTCGCCAGTTCGAGCCAGCACCGGTGGCCGAGCAGGCCGCGGTCGAACTCGTGGCCGGTACACACGGGGGCCGTCATCACGCGACCGCCCGTCCGCCGACGGCCGCGACGGCGCGGGCGAACCGGCCGTCCGGACACGCCGCCGCCACCGAGCGGGCGTCCGCCATAGTGTCCACATCGGACAGTCGAGCCGCGCCGCCCGGCCGCAGCCCGCACGCGACGAGCGCCCGCAGCGTGCGTATGCCGGTGTCGTCGCGGGACATCGGGACGTCCGCGAGGACCTGCGCGTGCCGCGGCTCGGTGAGTCCGAGTGCCCACCAGCCGCCGTCGACGGCCGGGCCGAGCACCGAGTCGCGGTCACCGTGCCGGACCGGTGCGGCCGCCGCGGCCAGGGACTCCGGCGTGACCTGCGGGGTGTCCATGCCGATCTGGAGGATCGGCAGCCCGGCGTGCACCTCGGCGGCGTCCGCGTGGGCGTTCGCCAGCCGGGCACCGAAATCGGGGCCACGCTGCGGGATCGTGGTGACGTGGCGTAGTGCCGTGCCGATTTCGACGGGCCGGGCGGCGGCGCCGAGGTCGCCCGTCATCGCAACGACGGGCAAGGCGCCGGGCACCGCGCAGACGGCGTCGAGCGTGTCGAGCAGCGCGGCCGCGGCGATCTCGGCCGCCTGAGCCGGAGTCGCGGGCGGGCAGAGCCGGGTCTTCGCGAGGCCCGCGACCGGTGCCTTGGCCACGACCAGCAGGACGAACGGACGCGTCATCGGGTCAGCACCCGCCCGAAGTCGCGGACCGCCCGCAGCGTCCCGCGCACCGACCCGGACACCTTCGACTTCGTGCCTTTGGCACGCTCGCCGTAGCGGACGTCGAACTCGCGGACCCGCCACCCGGCCCGCTGGGCCTTGATCAGCAGCTCCAGGGGATAGCCGAACGCCCGGTCGGTGACGCCCAGCCGCAGCAGCGCCTGCCGGTCCGCGGCGCGCAGGGGCGCGATGTCCCGGACCGGCAGCCCGCGGCCGCGCAACAGCAGCGCCAGCACGACGTTGCCCGCTCGCGCGTGCCACGGCCACACCCCGGGACCGGTCGGCACCCGGCGTCCGACGGCCAGGTCCGCGCCGTGCTCGACCGCGTTCACCAGCCGCAGCAGGTCGGCGAGGTCCAGGGACCCGTCGGCGTCGGCGAAGCACACGATGTCCGCGGTGGCGGCTTCCAGCCCGGCGTGCACGGCCGCGCCGTAGCCGCGACGCGGTTCGTGGACGACCTTCGCGCCGAGTGCGGCCGCCACCTCGGGCGAGCCGTCGGCCGAACCGTTGTCGACCACGATCGCGCGGTAACCCGGCGGGAGGCCGGCCAGCACGCCGGGAAGGGCACCCGCTTCGTCGAGGCAGGGGAGGACGACGTCCACTTCCGATTCAGTCACGGCGCCGACCGTAAGTCCGCGTCGGATGCCCGTAGAACCCTTGCGGGGCTTACCGAATCATGACATCCGACGACTTCTTACCGCGTCGTTACGGCTGCCGTTCCCGAGGCGCCGATCGCCGCCGGTGGACCTAGGGTGGGCGGCGATGAGCGAGCCGAAACCGGCAGCCCGGCTCGCCGAGCCGCCTGCCCGCGAAACCGAAGCCCCGGTCCCCGGCCGCCGCGCCGACCTCGTCGCGGTCGCCGCGGTGGTGGTGCTCGTCGTCGCGGCCACTGCGGTCGGCCTCTACTACAACCGGCCGAACTCCGGCGTGGTCATCTTCGTGTCTTCGCCGCCGTTGTTCGCCGACTGGCTGCCGCACGTCGGCCCGGGCTCGGTGTTCGCCGTGCTCGTCGCGGTCGCGGTGGTGCTCCACGGCCCGGCCCTGGCCGCCCGCCTGTCGTGGCGCCGCGCGCTCGCCGCCGGCTACCTCGCCTCGCTCGCCTGGATCTTCTCGCTGGCCATGGTCGACGGCTGGTCCCGCGGGTTCGCCGGGCACCTCACGATTCCGCAGGAGTACCTCCACGAGGTTCCCGGGATCACCGACATCCCGCGGATGCTGCGCGAGTTCTCCTCCCGCATCCTCGACTTCCAGCCGCACTCGTGGACGACGCACGTGTCCGGGCACCCGCCGGGCGCGACGCTCGTCTTCGTCTGGCTGGACCGGATCGGCCTGCACGGCGGCGCGTGGGCGGCCACGGCCGTGGTGCTCGTCGGCAGCCTGGTCGCGGTGGCCGTGCCGGCCACGGTTGCCCTCCTCGGCCGGGCCGAGGCTGCCCGCACGGTGCTGCCGTTCGCCGTCCTCACCCCGGGCGCGGTCTGGATCGGCGTGTCCGCCGACGGTCTGTTCGCCGGGGTGACCGCCACCGGGCTGGCGCTGCTGGCGTTGTCCGCGAAGGCGTTCACCGACGGCCGCCGGTACGCCGTTCCGGCCGGGCTGGCCGCCGGGGCCCTGCTCGGCTTCGGGATCTTCCTCTCGTACGGCCTGGTGCTGCTCGGCCTGCTCGCGGTGGCCGTCGCCGTCCTCGGCCGTCAGTGGCGGGCGGCGGCACTGGCGATCGCCGCGGCGCTGGCCGTCGTCGGCGTCTTCGCCTGGGCGGGCTTCTGGTGGCTCGACGGCTACCACCTGGTCGTCGAGCGCTACTACCAGGGCGTGGCGCTGGTCCGGCCCTATTCGTACTGGGTCTGGGCGGACCTGGCGGCGGTGGCCGTCGCACTCGGCCCCGCTGTCGTGGCCGCCGTCCGGCGCGGCCTCGGCTCGCCGCGCCGAGCCCTGCTGACCGAGCCGGTGCTCCTGATCGGCCTGGCTGCACTGGCCGCCATCCTCTTCGCCGACGTTTCGGGCCTGTCGAAGGCCGAGACCGAGCGGATCTGGCTACCGTTCGGGGTGTGGTTGCTGCCGATGACGGCGCTGCTGCCGCGGCCGGATCGCCGGTGGTGGCTCGCCGCACAGGCGGCGACGGCGCTGGCGGTCAACCACCTGCTGCTGACGGGCTGGTGAGGGAGACGTGATGAACGATCAGGCCGGACGGGTGCTCGTGGTCGACGACGACGAGACGGTCCGCGACGTCGTCCGCCGCTACCTCGAGGTGGCCGGGTTCACCGTCGACGTGGCCGGCGACGGCGCCGAGGGCCTGGCCCGGTTCGGCGCCCACGAGCCCGACCTGGTCGTCCTCGACGTGATGATGCCGGGGATCAACGGCTTGGAGGTGTGCCGGCGGCTGCGCCAGGTCAGCCAGGTGCCGATCGTCATGCTCACCGCCCTCGGCGAGGAGGAGAACCGCATCGCCGGTCTCCAGCTCGGCGCCGACGACTACGTGACGAAACCCTTCAGCCCCAAGGAACTCGCCCTCCGCGTGGCCTCGGTGCTGCGCCGCGCCCGGATGCCGCGGCCGGAGCCGGCCGCCGCCGAGCTCGTGGACGGCAACCTGCGTCTGCAGATGAGCGCGCGGACCGCGACCCTCGGCGGTCGCGAACTGCCGTTGACCACCCGGGAGTTCGACCTGCTGGCGTTCTTCCTCGCCCACCCCGGCGTCGCCTTCTCGCGGGCGGACCTGCTCGAAAAGGTGTGGGGCTGGGACTTCGGCGACCAGTCCACAGTGACCGTCCACGTGCGACGGTTGCGCGAGAAGATCGAACGCGACCCGGCCAAGCCGACCCGGGTGGCGACCGTGTGGGGTGTCGGCTACCGCTACGACCGGGAGCAGCCGTGATCGGCTCGGGCGAGTCCCTCGAGGAGATGCTCACGCATCTCTGGCACATCCTGCCGTTGGCGTTGCTGTTCTCGCTGCCGGTCGCGGCGCTGGGCGGTGTGGCACTGTACGTCCTGCGCCGGGGTTCGCTCGCCACCACGCTCACGGTGCTGGTGCTGATCCCGGTGCTCGCCACGCTGGTGGGCGTGCTGGGCATCAGCGGGTTCATGTTCACCCCGGCGCTCACCACGATGCTGCTGGTCTGCCTGCTCGTGGGCGTGGTCACGGTGCCCGCGGCGATCATCCTCGGCCGCGCCATCGCGCGCCGCAGCGTGTGGGAACGCGAAGCACGCGAGCGGGAACGCGCCGCCGAGGCGTCCCGGCGCGAACTGGTCGCCTGGATCAGCCACGACCTGCGCAGCCCGCTGGCCGGCATCCAGGCGATGGCCGAAGCGCTCGCCGACGGCGTGGTGTCCGAACGCGACGAGGTCGCCGACTACGCCCAGCGGATCGGCGGCGAAACCCGGCGGCTGTCCGCGATGGTCGGCGACCTGTTCGAGCTTTCGCGGATCACTGCCGGTGCCCTGGAGCTCACGATGTCCGCGGTGCCGTTGCGGGACGTGGTGAGCGACGCCGTCGCCGCCCAGGCGCCGGTTGCCGAGCGGAAGCGGGTTCGGGTGCTCGCCAACGCGTCGACCTGGCCGGTGGTGACCGGAAGCGACCCCGAACTGGCCCGGATCGTGCGGAACCTGGTGTCCAACGCGATCCGGCACACCCCGCCCGACGGGACGGTCGCGGTGCAGATCGGCGTCGACGGCGACGAGGCTTTGCTTGCCGTCGACGATTCTTGTGGTGGCATCCCGGACGACGAGATCAACCGGGTGTTCGATGTTGCTTTCCGCGGGACGCAGGCGCGGACGCCCGAGCGCGGGGGAACGACCAGCGGGGGTGGGCTCGGTTTGGCCATCGCCAAGGGGCTGGTGGAGGCTCATCGGGGGCGGATCGGGGTGCACAACCACGGGCCTGGGTGCCGGTTCGAGGTGCGACTGCCGCTCGCGATGTCCTAGGCGGCCGGGGCGGCCTCCCGCGGTCAGGGGGACACCGGTTCCCGGAGTTCGGCCGTGGCGAAGTCGGCGATGCCCTCCGCGAAGCCGATCTCCGCGGCGAACCCGAGCAGTTCGCGGGCGCGGGCGGGGTCCGCGACCACGTGGCGGACGTCGGCCGGGCGGGCGCCGCCGCGGACTTCCGGCGCTGGGCCGCTGCACGCCCGGGCCAGCTCCGTTGCCAGCTCGCCCACCGTGTGTGGCACGCCGGAGCAGATGTTCAGCGGGGTGATGTCGGCCGGCGGGCCGGCTGTCCGGAGGGCCAGGACGTTTGCCCTGGCCACGTCGTGGACGTGGATGAAGTCGCGCTGCTGGTGGCCGTCCTCCAGGACGCGGGGGGCTTCGCCGCGCACCAGGGCCGAGCGGAAGAGTGATGCGACTCCGGCGTACGGCGTGTTCTGGGGCATCCGTGGGCCGTAGACGTTGTGGTAGCGCATGGCCCACACGCTGCCGCCCGTCTGGCGGGCCCAGGCGCCGGCCAGGTGTTCCTGAGCCAGCTTCGTCGCCGCGTACGTGCTGCGTGGGTTCAGCGGTGCGTCCTCGGGCACCAGCTGCCAGCTCAGCTCCGCTTCGCAGGACGCGCAGCGCGGCTCGAACCGGCCCGCGTCCACATCGGACCGGCGGCGTGGGGACGGCGCCACCACGCCGTGGTCCGCGCACGCGTACCGGCCTTCGCCGTAGACGACCATCGACGACGCCAGTACCAGCTTCGGCACGCCGGCCGCGTGCATCGCGGCCAGCAGCACCGCCGTTCCGTAGTCGTTGTGCAGGGCGTACGAGGGTGCGTCCGACGGGTCGATCCCGTGTCCCACCACCGCTGCCTGGTGGCAGACCGCGTCGACGCCGTCCAGCAGCTCCGCGACGATCTCGGTGTCGGTGACGTCGCCGCGCAGGAACCGGTGCCTGCCGGTGTAGGGCGGCGGGGTGCGGGAACCGTGGGCCGTGGGAAGGAGGTTGTCCAGCACCACGACCTCGTCGCCGTCGTCGGCCAGGAGGTCGGCGATGTGGGACCCGATGAACCCGGCTCCGCCGGTGACCAGTACGCGCACACCGGCCACGCTAGGGCCCTCCGCCGTGGCCCGTGGGAGCTCATGGCGGCACGTCACCGAATCGTCAGAACTCACCCGGCACCTCCCGGCGCCGGGCCGCCGAAACCGGCTACGGTGGGCGCCATGGAACGGAGTGCACAACGGCTGGGCCGGGCCCTCGTGGTCATCGTGGACGATCGCGTGGCGCACGGCGAGCACGAGGACACCACTGGCCCGCTGGTCACCGAGCTGCTCGAAGAAGCGGGCTTCATCGTCGACGGTGTCGTCGTGGTCGAGGCCGAGACCGCGGGCATCCGCAACGCGCTCAACACCGCCGTGATCGGCGGCGCCGACCTGGTGATCACCGTCGGCGGCACCGGTGTGCTGCCGCGCGACCGGACTCCCGACGCCACCGCCGGTGTGCTCGACCGCCCGATCCCGGGTATCAGCGAGGCCATCCGCGCGTCCGGCCTGGCCGCCGGCGCGGTCGACGCCGGGATCTCCCGCGGTCTCGCCGGGGTGTCGGGCAGCACGCTCGTGGTCAACCTGGCCGGCTCGCGCTCCGCGGTCCGCGACGGGATGGCGACGCTGACCTCGCTCGTGCCGCACGTGATCGACGAACTTTCGGGCCTCGAAGAGGTGTGACGCCGGACTTCCGCATCGGCGGCAGGCTGCGTGTCCGCAGACTCGGTTTTGGGGCCATGCACCTGCCTGCCGAAGCCGGGGCCGCCCGGGCCGGCGCGATCGCCGTCGCCCGGCGGGCCGTCGAGCTGGGCGTCACGCTCATCGACACCGCGCACCTCTACGGCGGCGGGGCCAACGAGGAACTGCTCGCCGAGGCCCTGCACCCGTATCCGGACGAGCTGCTGATCACCACCAAGGTCGGCGTCGCGCGGACCGGGCCCGGCGGCGAGTGGCGGCTCGACGCCCGGCCGGAAATCCTGCGTGACCAGGTCGACCAGGCCCTGCGCCGGCTCCGGCTGGAGCGGATCGAGCTGCTGCAGCTGCATCGCATCGACCCGGGAACGCCGCTCGCCGACCAGCTCGGGACGCTCCGGGAGCTGCAGCTCGCCGGGAAGATCGGCCTGCTCGGGCTGTCCGAAGTGACGGTCGGCGAGCTGGCCCGCGCCCGGGAACTCGTCGAGATCGTCAGCGTCCAGAACCGGTACAACGTGCTCGACCGCGAGCACGAGCCGGTCCTGCAGGCCTGTGCCGCGGCCGGTATCGCGTTCCTGCCGTGGCGGCCGGTGGCGCCGGCCGCGGCCGGCAACGCGGAGATCGCCGCTGTCGCGGGTGAGCTGGGTGCCACCTCGGCCCAGGTCGGCCTCGCGTGGCTGCTGGCCCGATCACCGGTGGTCCTGCCGATCCCGGGGACCGGCCGGATCGCGCACCTGGAGGAGAACGCCGCCGCCGCAGGGCTCGAGCTGACCGCCGAGCACCTGCGCCGCCTCGACGCGCTCGGTTAGGTCGCGACCATGCGTTGGACCAGGTGACCACGGCCTTGTTGCCGCGGGGCCTGACTGGCTCTCTGGAGTTGTCAAAGAACGAGGCGTGGGACACTGGACGCATGGCGGGCGAACAGCGGAAACCCCAGGCCGGCGAGCAGCGCCGCCGGATCGACGAGATCTTCGGGGACGTCCTGCCCGAGACGACCTCCGACGAGCGCGATCCCGAGCGACGCACCGGTCTCCCGGACGACTGGTACCGGGAGAACCGGCCACCGCACCACGACCGCTGACCGCGTCAGTCGCGGTCGTTGCCGCGCTGGGTCTGGGCGCGCAGCAGGTCGCGGATCTCGATCAGCAGTTCCACGTCGGTCGGCTCCGAGGGACCCGGCTCCTGGCCGCGCTTGCGCCGCTCCTGCACCTTCTTCACCGGCAGCACGATCACGAAATAGACCACCGCGGCGACGAGCACGAAGTTGATCACCGCGTTGATCACGTTGCCGAAGTCCAGGAACGTGGCCTGGTTGTTGTCGAAGATCTGGTACCCGAGGCCCTTGGCCGCGTCCGTGCCGCCGATCGTGCTGATCAGGGGCTTGATCAGGCCGTTGGTGAACGCCGTGACGATCGTCGTGAACGCGGAGCCGATGACCACCGCGACCGCGAGGTCCACCACGTTGCCGCGCATCAGGAAGTCCTTGAAACCTTTGAGCACCTTGCTCTCCTCACGAACCGGGAAGGGGACGCCGTCGCCCGTCTCGACGGGCGCGGGCTAGCGGAGAGTAACCGTTACCGGACGCTCCAGTGAAATCGCCGCCACCCGCGTCGCGCTCGCTTCCGGGAGCCGCAGCAACACCAGCGGTCCCTTGAGCGTGGAGGGCTCCTGGCGCCGGACTGTCACCACCGTTGCGCCGCCGGCCAGCACGGACGCCACCGCTCCCGGTTCCGGTACCGCGACGACGTCCACGCGCTGCCCGGGCAGGAGCAGCTCGGCGACGGCCGGGTCGGCCGGCCGGACCGGCACGGTTGCGGTGCCGGGATCGCCCCGCACGGGGACGACCGCGAACCGGACGTCGGTCAGCGGCTCGCCGGCGCGGACGGCGCCCGCCAGCAGTCGCCCCTCGACGGCGTCGAGGGTGCTCAACACGCCTGTCGGCCGTGCTTCGTCGGGGAGGTCGGCCAGCCTCACGTCGGCAGCGCGCAGCGTCGTGCCGGGAGGGAGGTCGTGTGCCGCGAGGACGGTCGGTGCGCCTCTCGCGGATGCTGGGTGGACGAGCAGCAGCCCGCCGAGCACCAGCAGACCGGCGGCGAGCCAGCGGCGGATGAGCCGCGTCCGCCGGCTCTGCAGCCGGGTCAGATCGGGTAGGCGGAGTTTCGCCAGGATGTCCACGGGGCCCCCTCGGCCGGATCAGGTGCGGCGGTGTGCCGCACGAGATCGACGTTAGGGAAGCCGGACGGGCCGCCGGAAGGGCCGCGTCCGGCATCTGTGGACAACCGGGGTGTTGTGGACAACCAGCGGGTCAGGATGCCGCGGCGGCCGTTTTCGTCGTGGTCGAAGAGGAGGATGCCGAGCTCGTGTCCGACTTCGACTCCGTCTTGGTCTCGGTCTTCGCCGGGGTGGCCGCGGAGCTCGACTTGCTCGAGTCGCGGGAGTCCGTGCGGTAGAACCCGCTCCCCTTGAAGACGACGCCGACCGAGCTGAAGACCTTGCGCAGCGCCCCGGAGCACTGCGGGCAGACGGTCAGGCTGGGGTCCGAGAACGACTGCACGGCTTCGAACCGGTGGTCGCATTCTTTGCAGGCGTACTGGTACGTAGGCACTGACGGCTCCTTTGCTGGCACTCATCCGACCAGAGTGCCAACCCGATTGTGCTGGATAACATTCCCCGAAAGCAATTCCAGGTTGCTCACACCGGCAGCTCGACCACGCCTCGACCCGGCGTCAAGACCCCGGTCATGCGCACGTCGTGCGGCTCCCCGGGCAGCCGTTCGACCAGCTCTTCGTCCCGGACGACGGCCACCAGCGCTGCGCCGGCCGCGGCGGAGCCGAGCGAGCGGTCGTAGTGGCCGGCCCCGCGCCCGAGCCGGATGCCTCGGCGGTCCACGGCCAGCGCGGGGACCAGCACCAGCTCGGCCGCTGCGACGGCGTCGGTACCCAGGCGTTTCCCGCCCGGCTCGCGGATGCCGCGGAACCGGCTGGGGACGAGATCGGCCTCGCCCGTGTACTCGGCCCAGTCCAGCGGATCCGTCCGCGACAGGATGACGGGCAGCAGGACGCGCGCACCCCCGGCGACCAGTGCGTCGACGAACGCCGTCGTGCCCGGCTCGGTGCCGAACGGCAGGTACGCGCACACGGTGCTCGCTGTGACCTTCGACACCGCGCTGACCAGTGCCGACGCCTCGCTGGCGTGTGATTCGGCTGCCTGCTCCGCCCGCGCGCGGGTGAGCCGGTCACGCCACTCGGTCTTGCTCAGGTGCTCATTGCCCAGCGCGTGCATGACCTCACGTTAGGCTCTGCGCCCATGACGGGCGCCGCAACCACCCAGACGTTCAGAACCGCCATCGTGCCTGCCGCCGGCCTCGGGACACGGTTCCTCCCGGCGACGAAGGCCGTCCCCAAGGAGCTCCTGCCGGTGGTGGACACCCCGGGGATCGAGCTGGTCGCCGCCGAGGCCGCCGCCGCCGGCGCGGAACGCCTGGTCATCGTGACTTCACCCGGCAAGGACGCCGTGGTCCGGTACTTCGAGAAGCAGCCCGAACTCGAGCAGAACCTCGAGAGCAAGGGCAAGACCGACCTGCTCGAAAAGGTGCGCCGGGGCTCCGAACTCCTCGCCGTCGAAACCGCGATCCAGGAGCAGGCCCTCGGCCTCGGCCACGCCGTCGCGCAGGCCGAGCCCAACCTGAAGCCCGACGACGAGGCCGTCGCCGTGCTGCTGCCCGACGACCTGGTGCTGCCCACCGGCGTGCTCGAGCGGATGAGCGCGGTCCGCGCCCAGTTCGGCGGCAGCGTGCTCTGCGCCTTCGACATCCCGAAGGCCGAGATCTCCCCGTACGGCGTCTTCGACGTCACCGACACCGACGATGACGACGTCAAGCGCGTGCACGGGATGGTCGAGAAGCCGAAGCCGGAGGACGCGCCGTCGACCTACGCCGCGGCCGGGCGGTACCTGCTCGACCGGGCGATCTTCGACGCGCTCAAGCGGATCACCCCGGGCAGCGGCGGCGAGCTGCAGCTGACCGACGCGGTCGCGCTGCTGATCAGCGAGGGACACCCGGTGCACGTCGTCGTCCACCGCGGTGGACGCCACGACCTGGGGAATCCGGGTGGTTTCCTGCGCGCCGCGGTCGATTTCGCGCTTGAAACGCCCGAGTACGGTCCATCTTTACGGGCGTGGCTGACGGAACGGATCGGGACAAAGCGCCCATGACGGAATCCCTCGACGCGGCGCGGCCCGAGGTGGCCGGGGACGAGGCCGAGCTGCGCTCGGTCGACGCGCAGATCTCGATGACCTTGGACGCCGCCGTCCGGCCCCAGCCGGTGCGGGTGGCGATCTCCGAGGCCCAGGGCCTGCTCTGCGCCGAGGAGGTGGTCGCCGAGCACGCGCTGCCCGGGTTCGACCAGGCCGCGATCGACGGGTACGCGGTGCGCAGCGTCGACGTGCGCAACGCCGGGCAGGAGCCGGTGCAGCTGCCGGTCGTCGGGGAGATCGCGGCGGGCTCGCGCCAGCCGCGGCGGCTCCAGCCCGGCCAGGCCGTGCGCGTCGACACGGGCGCGCCGCTGCCGACCTTGGCCGACGCGGTCGTGCCGCTCGCCTACACCGACGGGCACCAGGCCAAGGTCACGGTGCACCGCTCGGTGCCTTCGGCGGGGTACGTGCGGCGGGCGGGCGAGGACGTCCAGATCGGCGACGTCGCGGTCCGCCGCGGCGACACGATCGGCTCGGCGCAGGTCGGCCTGCTGGCCGCGGTCGGCCGCGCGAAGGTCCTCGTCTACCCGCGGCCGCGGGTGTCGATCGTGTCCGTCGGCGACGAGCTGGTCGACATCGACCGGACGCCGTCGGTCGGGCAGGTCTACGACGTCAACTCCTACGCGCTGTCCGCGGCCGCCCGGGACGCGGGCGCCGAGGTCAGCCGGGTCGGCATCGTGCCGAGCGAGCCGAAGCGGCTGCGGGAGGTCGTCGAGGGACGGCTGCTGATGTCGGAGATCGTCGTGGTCGCGGGTGGCGCCGGGGGCGCCACCGGCGACGAGGTCCACGCCGCGCTGTCCGACCTCGGCCGGATCGACATGACGCGGGTGGCGATGCACCCGGGTTCGGTGCAGGGGTTCGGCAGGCTCGGCCCCGACTCGGTGCCGACGTTCCTCATCCCGGGCAACCCGATGAGCGCGCTGGTGGTGTTCGAGGTGCTGGTGCGGCCGCTGATCCGGGCGGCGCGCGGGACCCGCAACCCGCACCGGCGGATCGTCGGCGCACGGCTGCTGTCGCCGATCACCTCGACCGAGGGCAGGCGCGGCTTCCTCCGCGGCCAGCTGCTGCGGGACGAGGCCAACGGCGAGTACCTGGTCCAGCCGCTCGGCCAGTCGGGGGCGCACCTGCTCGCGTCGCTGGCCGAAGCGAACTGCCTGATCAACGTGCCGGAAGAGGCGACCGAGGTGGCCGCGGGCGAACAGGTCCAAGTCACCTTCCTGGCGCAACGGGCCTGATGAACTCCGTGTCGGGCGTGTCCTATCCGGTCGAGAGCCGGCACCCGGGCTGGCCGGCGCGGCTCGGCCCGCTGCGGGTGTCCGCGGGCGAGGTCGCGATCCGGCCGGTGCGGCTGCGCGACGCCGGTGAGTGGAGCCGGATCCGGCTCCGGGACCGCGCGCACCTCGAAATGTGGGAGCCCACCGGCATCGGCCCGTGGCCCGAACGCAACGCCTTCTGGTCGTGGCCATCGCAGTGGGCGGCGTTGCGTTCGCTCGCTCGGCGTGGTCAGTGCCTGCCGTTCACGATCACCCTGGACGGTCGTCTCGCTGGGCAGATCACTGTGGGTAATGTCATCCGGGCGTCGCTGCGGTCGGCCTGGATCGGCTACTGGGTGTCGTCCGAGGTGGTCCGCGGCGGGGTGGCGACGGCCGCCGTCGCGCTCGTCACCGACCACGCCTTCGGCACGGGCGGGCTGCATCGGCTGGAGGCCACCGTCCGTCCGGAAAACGCCGCCAGCCTGCGGGTTCTCACCAAGGCGGGCTACCGCCGGGAGGGCCTGTTCGAGCGCTACCTCGACGTCGCGGGCGGCTGGCGGGACCACTACTGCTACGCCGTGACGCGTGAGGAAACCGGGACCGGGCTGGTGTCGCGGCTGGTCGCTTCGGGTCGCGCGGACTACGCCTGAACGTGATTACCCACCTGGGTCGGTAGCCGCGTTACCACATGCTGTGAGTTTCACCTAATCCGGTGAGGCTTTTCCGTGATCGAACCCGGCGAGTCTCCGCCTGATCTGTTACTCCTGTGACTAACGTGATTCATGGTGGAAGGATCGGGGGAGGTGACGGGAGATGCCCAGCTCCGTGATCATCGTCGCGCTCGCCGCGGCATGGCTCGTCGTTCTCGTGCCCATGGTCGCGCGACGGCGGCAGCAGGTCGCGAGAACGGCCGATTCCGCGCTCGCGGCCAGGGTCGTGCGCAGTGGACGCAACGAAGACCGGGAGGAATTCGCCATGTCCGAAGATCCCGGGAAGTCCCGGCCATCGGTGGAGGACGACCTCGCTGAGCTCGAGGCCGACCTCGAGCTCGACGACGACGTCGACGAGCCGGAACCGGACCCGGAGCCGCTCCCGCAGCCGGCCCGCGGCCGCCGGGTCGAACGCGACCGGTCCGGCTACCGGCCGGGCCGCGGAGGCTTCGACCCCGAAGCGGCCGAGATCGCCGCCCGCGCCAAGTACGGCTTCCGGCAGCGCATCGTCGTCATCCTGCTCGTGATCGCGGTGATCACCGGGGTCGTCGCCGGTTTCCTCTTCCCGCTGGCCTGGTGGGGCCACGGCGCGATCGACGTCGTGCTCGTCGGGTACCTCGTGTACCTGCGCCGCCAGGTGCGCATCGAGGAGGAGATCCGGCAGCGCCGGCTCGCCCGCTTCAACAGCGCTCGCGCACCCCGGCGGCCGTCTGCGCCTCCTTCGGTGGAGGAAGAGGACCACGCGCCGGAGGAGGAGGTCGAGGTCGTCGAGCCGGTCCGCCGCGAGGTGGTCGAGCGCCGGCCGTCCCCGACGTCCCGCGTCCGCCGCAGCGCGGTCGTCGTCGACCTCGACGACGAGGACCCGGCGTTCGAGGAGCTCGACGAGCCCGGGACCGGGCCTTACCGGCGGGCTGTCGGAGAGTGACCCCCCTGCGTGGGGTGCTCGTAGGGCACTGCTAAGCTCTACGAGCACGAACAAGGGGCTGTAGCGCAGTTGGTAGCGCGTCTCGTTCGCATCGAGAAGGTCAGGGGTTCGATTCCCCTCAGCTCCACCGCAGGTCAAGGGCCGTCCACAGTAGAGTGGGCGGCCCTTTTCGTTGCCCTGATAGCAGCAAAGTACAGCAGTGGCCCTACTCGTCCAGGCTCTCGCCAAGCCGCTTGAGCGCGTCCCGCGTCTTCTTGGAAGACGCCTGCGAGTAGATCTCCATCGTCATCGAGAACTGTGCGTGCCGGAGGATGCGCATGATCACCCGGGGGTGCACGTCCAGGTCGACCAGCAGCGTCCCGCAGGACCGGCGCCCGTCGTGCACGGTGATCTTCCGAACCCCAGAGCGCACCACGCGGTTGTCCCAGGACCGGTTGAAGTTCCGAGGGTCGATCGGGAGCCCGTACTTGGTGGTGAACACCAGGTCGGTCGGGTGCCAGGCGAGGTCAGCCTGCTTCCGGTCAGCGAGCTGGTCCCGCCGGCGCTTTTCCAGGGCCGCGACGACGATGGACGGCAGCGGCATCGTGTCGTCCGACGCGGCCGTCTTCGTCTCGCGGTGCAGCAGCTCGCCACCGGCCCGCTGAAGCTGGTGGTTGACCGCCAGCTCGCCGTTGGCGAAGTCGAGCGCGTCCCATGTGAGCCCTAGGATCTCGCCCTTGCGCAGCCCCAGGACGACCGCGAGCACGTACCCGGCGTACATCGCGTCCCGAGCGTCGCGGGCCGACTCCAGGAACTTCCGGGCCTCCTCGCTCGTCCAGGCCGTCCGCTTGCGCTTGCGGACGGTCGGGAGCGTCACCAGCTCCGCGACGTTCCGGCCGATCAGCTCCTCGCGGATCGCGTGGTTGAGCGCCGCGCGCAGGCACGCGCGGATGTCGGAGACGGTCCGGGCGGACGGCGCGTCCTTGCAGCACCGCCGGACGCTCAGCGCGCAGCACCGGCGGCGCTTCTCGTCGCGCCGCGCGTCCTTGCCCTGCGCGCAGCACTGGCAGATCCCGGGAATGGCGTTGATCCACTTCTGCACGTCGCGCACGCCGAGCTTGTCCAGCCGTTCACCGCCCAACATCGGGTTGATGTAGCGCCGGGCGAACAGCTCGTAATTGACGTACGTCAGTGGCGCGCGGTTCGGCTTGATCACCTCCGTCAGCCAGTAGTTCAGGTACTCGCTCAGGCGCGGAACAGACGTCGCCACAGGGCCGTTCTTGGCGGCCTGGTGAAGCTTGAGCCACTTTTCGTGGACCATTTCGCGCGTCGGTCCGTAAACGTACTTGCGCTTCCTTTCCCCGCCCGGCGTGGTGACCCACACGTACGCGGCGAACCCGTTGCGGAACGGGTAAATCGATCCCTCGCCATTGGCGCGTCCTTTGCCTGCCATGTCAGGCCGCCTCCTCCACGAGTCGGTTGATGTAGTCGTCAACCCAGGCGGGCAGGACCCGGCGGTTTCCGCCGTCCTTAATGGACCTGATCTGGCCGGTGGCAACGAGCTGCTTGGTTTTCGAGAGGCCGTATCCGAGCATCTGGGCCACTTCGGACACTGTGTGCCACTTGGGCTGAATCGGCTGGCTCAAAGCGCACCTCCGTCTGTCGGCAGAGAATCGATCCATTCGGTGAACCGCTTGCGGGGGATCTCCCAGCCGTTTCCGGTTCGGACTGCGGGAATGGTGCCGTCCTCAACCCACTCGCGGGTGACGTCGACGGACAGGCTGATCAGGTAGGCGACTTGCTCGGACTCGATGATGTCCAGCATCTGCGAAGGGTCGAACAATCGTGCGAGGATCATCTTGCCGCCGAACTGGGCGGCACCGAGCGCCATCATGCCGCAGCCGGCGGTGTGGAACAACGGCATGAAGTTAAGCGCCGTAATTCCCTGCTCGAGTCCGGCGCGAACGGAATAGAGGC
>Ga0207678_10001145_pt1 | contig 24317 bp, 15 predicted proteins | sample KBSC63metaG_FD_184319 | JGI IMG/M metagenome (GOLD analysis project Ga0207678, IMG submission 184319) | Corn rhizosphere microbial communities from Kellogg Biological Station, Michigan, USA - KBS C6-3 metaG (SPAdes) (version 2) | ecosystem: Host-associated > Plants > Roots > Rhizosphere > Soil ... | reverse complement strand
CCCCGCGAACATCAACCACCCGGAATCCGAGCCGATGAGCATCGGCCGCAACTTCCTCGTGAAGATCAACGCGAACATCGGCAACTCGGCCGTCACGTCGTCGATCGGCGAGGAAGTCGACAAGATGACGTGGGCGATCCGCTGGGGCGGCGACACCGTGATGGACCTGTCGACCGGCAAGCACATCCATGAAACGCGCGAGTGGATCATCCGCAACAGCCCGGTGCCGATCGGCACGGTGCCGATCTACCAGGCGCTCGAAAAGGTCAACGGCAAGGCCGAGGATCTCACCTGGGAAATCTTCCGCGACACGCTGATCGAGCAGGCCGAGCAAGGCGTCGACTACTTCACGATCCATGCGGGCGTGCGGCTGCAGTACGTGCCGCTCACCGCGAACCGGATGACGGGCATCGTGTCGCGCGGCGGCTCGATCATGGCGAAGTGGTGCCTCGCGCATCACAAGGAAAGCTTCCTGTACGAACACTTCGAAGAGATCTGCGAGATCATGAAGGCGTACGACGTGAGCTTCTCGCTCGGCGACGGCCTGCGCCCCGGCTCGATCTACGACGCGAACGACGAAGCGCAGCTCGGCGAACTGAAGACGCTCGGCGAGCTCACGCAGATCGCATGGAAGCACGACGTGCAGGTGATGATCGAAGGCCCCGGCCACGTGCCGATGCAGCTGATCAAGGAGAACATGGATCTCCAGCTCGACTGGTGCAAGGAAGCGCCGTTCTACACGCTCGGGCCGCTGACCACCGACATCGCACCGGGCTACGACCACATCACGTCGGGCATCGGCGCCGCGATGATCGGCTGGTTCGGCACCGCGATGCTGTGCTACGTGACGCCGAAGGAACACCTCGGACTGCCGAACAAGGACGACGTGAAGGAAGGCATCATCACGTACAAGCTCGCCGCGCACGCGGCCGACCTCGCCAAGGGTCACCCCGGCGCGCAGGTGCGCGACAACGCGCTGTCGAAGGCGCGTTTCGAGTTCCGCTGGGAAGACCAGTTCAACATCGGTCTCGATCCGGACAAGGCGCGCGAATTCCACGACGAGACGCTGCCGAAGGATTCGGCTAAGGTCGCCCACTTCTGCTCGATGTGCGGCCCGCACTTCTGCTCGATGAAGATCACGCAGGACGTGCGCGAGTTCGCCGCGCAGCAGGGCGTGTCGGAAACCGAGGCGCTGAAGAAGGGGATGGAAGTCAAGGCGGTCGAGTTCGTGAAGACCGGCGCGGAGATCTATCACCGTCAGTAAGCGCGCATGGCGATCCGCACGGATCGCCTTGTGACGCCCTGCAGGAAGCCCGCTTTCGAGCGGGCTTTTTTTGCGCCCGCATCACGCATGCCTGCTGGGGGGCGGGAAACAATTGATTACGAAACCGTACCACGCTTAACAAGTCCTTACAGCAGCGTGGGGGTACGGCGCGTAGATTGGGGTCATGCGCGACCCGGGGGTCGCGCGACTTCCGCCCACTACCACAAGGACAACGATCATGAACTCGATTCGGCGTTTTGGGGTATACGCGCTCCTCGTCGCGACGGTGGCCAGCCTGTCGGCCTGCGATTCGATGTCACGGCGCCAGCGCGATACGGCAATCGGTGCGGGTGTCGGCGGCGTAGCCGGCGCGGCGATCGGCGGCAACGCACTGTCGACGCTCGGCGGCGCGGCAGCCGGCGGCCTCATCGGCAACCAGGTCGGCAAGTAAGCCGGCCCCACGCGTGCCGTGCGACGCGCGGCACGTTTCAGTTTTGACCAGACGGCGTTTCCGCAGTGCGGAAGCGCCGTTTTCGCATCCGGCGCCGCCGACGCCGACGCCGACGCCGACGCCGACGCCCGGAAATGATCCGTTACCGTTTTGCGCACCGTGTCATCGCCGCGCGGCCTAAGCTTTAAGCATCTGCCGATTGCCGGCCCCGCCGGAGAAACATCATGAACAGGACCCTCGTCGCCGCGGCGCTCGCGTGCGCGACACTCGCTGGTTGTTACTACCCTTACGGCTACTATCCGTCCGGCTATTACGCAGCGGCGCCGGTACAGACCGCGCCGGTGTATGTCGAGCCCGGCCCCGTGTACTACTATCCGGCCCCCGCGTATGCGCCGGCATGGGGCGGCTATTGGGGCCCCGCGCTGTCGCTGGACTTCGGTTTCGGCGGACGCGGCGGCCATCGCCATCACTGAGCCACCGAGCCGGCCATCCGGTCGGTTCGCGGCGGCACAGCGAGCGGATTTCCCGTTTCTTGTCGTTTCATCCGATCGTGAAACGACGGCGTGGTAGCGCGGTGTAAGATTCAGCGCATCCCTTCCCCTCGCCCGCCACCCTCGATGTCGCCCAAGAACGCCTTTCTGCTGACCGTACTCGCCGCCCTGTGGGGCGCGTCGTTCCTGTTCATCCGGATCGGCGTCGCCGAATTCGGCGTCGCGCCGCTCATGGCGCTGCGCGTGGGTATCGGCGCGCTGTTCCTGACGGGGCTCGCGCTGACGCGTTTCAAGCCCGCCGACCTCGCCGCGCGGCTGCGTCGGCATGCGTGGCCATTGTTCGTCGTCGGACTACTGAACTCGGGCGCACCGTTCTGCCTGTTCGCCTATGCCGAACTGACGCTGTCGGCCGGCGTGACCTCGGTGATCAACGCGACCACGCCGCTGTGGGGCGCGCTCGTCGCCTACGTATGGCTGAAGGACAAGCTGTCGCTGCCGCGCGCGCTCGGCCTCGTGATCGGCTTTGCCGGCGTGCTCACGCTCGTGTGGGATCAGATCGCGAACGCGCACGGCAGCACCGGCGCCAGCGCGACCGCGCTGGCCGCCGTCGCCGCGCTCGGCGCGACGCTGCTGTACGGCATCGCGGCCAACTATACGAAGCGCAAGCTCAGCGGCGTCGATCCGCTCGTCAACGCGACCGGCAGCATGATCGGCTCGACCGTGCTGCTGCTGCCGTTCGCAATCGCGACCTGGCCCGCGGCGGCGGTCAGTGCACATGCATGGGGCGCCGTGCTCGCGCTCGGCATCGCGTGCACGGGCATCGCGTATTTCATCTTCTTCTACCTGATCGCGCATGTCGGCCCGGCCCGCGCGATTACCGTGACGTTCGTGATCCCGGTGTTCGGGCTGCTGTGGGGTGCGCTGTTCCTCAGTGAACACGTATCGGTCGTGATGCTCGAAGGCTGCGCGATCGTGCTCGTCGGCACCGCGCTTGCGACTGGCGTGATCAAGCGGATTCCCGGGGTCCGCCCGCGGGGGGAGGAAGCTGCCTGAGCGGCCGGAGTTGCCTGAGCGGTGTGAGCGGTGTGAGCGGTGTGAGCGGTGTGAGCGGTGTGAGCGGTGTGAGCGGACTGAGCAGCCTGAGCGGACTGAACGGCGGTGAGCGTGGCGGCCGGCGCCCCGCCGGTTGTCGGTTTCGCGTGACGCGCCCGTTGTCAGTTCTCGGTCTTCTTCGAACACCGCGCGTCCACCGATACGCGCGGAAGCACGGCGCCTTTCGTCCAAGGCCGACGACCGCGCGCGGTACGCCGCCTTCCGGCCCCCGTCTTCCGAACCCCGCCGCATCCTTCGCACGCAATGCATGCGGGCCACGCTGCGCTGTCGCCGCGAGCTCGACCGGCGCCCTCGCGGGGTGCATGCTCGCGGCCGCAAAACGCCGCCCACGTGCTGTGTAGCGTTTGCGTCTGGAGTTACCCTGATACGCGCGCCGCGCCATTCCCGTTACACTCGGGACACTCATCCGCAGAAGGCGGTCACGATGCGCCACGTTCTTTCGCGTCCACCTGCGCGTGCGACGGCTTCGGCGTGGCGGCACGACACGGCCCCCCGGAGCGCGCCAGCGCACCACTGACATGAAGGCCTCCCGCGAGCTCTCGCTCGAATCCCTGCTCGAACGCCTGACGCCGACGCCCAGCGGCTGGATCGCCACGTATCGCGAGACGACGCTGCGCAGCGTGTTCCAACCCGTGCTGTCGATCACGCACAAACGCGTGGTCGGCTACGAAGCGCTGCTGCGCGTCGTGGACGCGAACGGCACGCTGGTGTCGCCGGTCGCACTGTTCGACAAGACGCGCGCGGTCGCCGACGCGTTGCTGCTCGACCGGCTCGCGCGCTGCCTGCATACGGCCAACTTCGTCGCGCAAGGCATCGGCGACGGCTGGCTGTTCTTGAACGTGACGCCGCGCGTGCTCGATTCGGGCCTCGTGCAGCGTGAATTCGTCGAGGCGCTGTGCCGGCATTTCGCACTCCCGCCGAACCGCATCGTGCTGGAAGTCGTCGAGCAGCCGTCGCGCGACGAAGCCGCGCTCGCCCGCACGATCGACATGATCCAGCATCGCGACTTCCTGATCGCGATCGACGATTTCGGCACCGGATTCTCGAATTTCGACCGCGTGTGGCGCGCACGGCCGGATATCGTGAAGCTCGACCGCTCGCTCGTCGAACGTGCGACCGGGTCGGGCGAGGATCGCCGCATCATGCATCACCTGGTATCGATGCTCCACCAGGCCGGCGCGATGGTGCTCGCCGAGGGTGTCGAAAACGACGACGCGCTGCAGGCGCTGATGGACGCCGATATCGATTTCGTCCAGGGCTTCCAGTTCGGCCAGCCCGATGGATCGATCGCACATGCGAGCGCCGCGGCGCCCGCGATGCTCGATGCCGCGTGGCAGCGTTTCATCGCGCAGCGGCATATGCCGGGGAGCGCCGAGCAGCCCGGCTTCGACGCGATCGAGCGGCTCGTGCTCGCCGGCGCGGCCGCGTTTTCCGCGAGCGGCAACCTGAACGACGCCGCGCAGCGCGTATTCGCGGTGCCGGCCGCGCGCCGCGTGTTCGTCACCGACGAGATCGGCGAACAGTTCCTGCCGTCGATCGGCGCGCCCGCCGAGGACGGCCAGGCGGGCGGCACCCGGCTCTCGCCGCTGTTTCCGGAAACACACAGCAACTGGTCGCGGCGCCCCTACTTCCAGCGCGCGATCGCGGCGCCGGGCCGCGTCGCGCTGATGGGCCCGCACTTCTCGCTGACCGAAGGCCGCGACTGCTATACCGCGGCGGTGGCGATTCGCGCGCAAAGCCGCCTCGTCGTGTTCTGCGTCGACTTCGTGCTGGACAGCGCGGGCACCGTGATGCGGTAGCGCGCGCGGCGGCCCGGAACCGTCCGCCACGCCGACCGGCACGGCCCTTCGTCAGTCCGTCACCTTCCCTCTTCCCGACTTCACCGCGCTGCGACGCGACTTGTGTTCCAGCCGCCGCTCCTTCGATGCACGCGTCGGGCGTGTCGCGACCCGCGCACGCGGCGTGTACGCGACGCTGCCGATCAACGCATCGAGCCGCGCGAGCGCCGCGTCGCGGTTCTTCTCCTGCGTGCGGTATTCCTGCGACTTGATCACGACGATGCCGTCGCGCGTGATGCGCTGGTCGGACAGCGCGAGGAGCCGCTCCTTGATGACGGGCGGCAGCGACGACGCGCGAATGTCGAAGCGCAGATGAATCGCGCTCGAGACCTTGTTGACGTTCTGTCCGCCGGCGCCCTGCGCGCGCACGGCGGTCCATTCGACTTCGGCCGGATCGAGCGTGTAGCGGATCATCATCGCGACGGCTCCTTGCGACGCCGCGCGAGCGCCTCGTCGACGCGGGCCGCAAGGCCCGAATCGCGTTGCGTGCGCGTCGCGACTGCCTGCGCGAGCACGCGCCGCGGACCGATCACCTGCACGCGCGTGCGTGCGCGCGTGACGGCCGTATAGACGAGTTCGCGCGTGAGCACGCGCCCGAACGACGCCGGCAGCACGAGCGCGGCCTCGTCGAATTCGGAGCCCTGCGACTTGTGGACCGTCAGCGCGAACGCCGTTTCGTGCGGCGGCAGCGCGGCGGGCGACACGGCGCGCGCAGTACCGTCCGCGCGCCGGAACCACACGCGCAGCACGCCGTGCGCGTCCGGCAATGCGATGCCGATGTCGCCGTTGAACAGCCCGAGTGCATAGTCGTTACGCGTGACCATGATCGGGCGCCCGGTGAACCAGTGTGCACCGACCGCGAGCGGCACGCGCGCGGCCTGTCGCACGTGCGTGGCCACCAGCGCATTGACGTGCTCGGCGCCGCGCGATCCGGTGCGCGTCGCGCACAGGATCCGGAAGCGATTGAGTGCATCGAACAACGGCAACGGATCGGGCACCGGCTCGGACAACGCGGTACGCAATGCGTCGAGGTACGCGGCGAACCGGCGCGCGAGCCGCTCGACCGTCGACGCCGCAAGCGTATCGCCCGCGTCGTCATGAAACGACGCGGCAGCGGCATCGTCCGCCGGCAACGCATCGAGCGCGGCCTGCACGTCGCCGCGGCGGATCGCCAGCGACAGACGGCCGATCGGCGAATCGAGACCGAAACGGTAATTGCGTTCGAGCCATACGACGCAGTCTGCAAGCGGTGCGGGTGCGGGTGACGCTGCGGCGGGGTCGTCGGCTTGCGTTGCGGCGGTGGATGCAAGCGACGCATTTGCCGCATCGGCTGCATCGGCCGGATCGAATGGCGCGAGCTCGATCGCGTCGAGCCACGCGAGTTCGTCGGCCTCGATCCATGCTGGATCGGCGGAAGCGCCAACACTATCGATGTCGGTCGGCGCGGCCGCCGCAGGTGACAACGAAGCGGCCGGCGGCGCGGCGACATCGGCAGCGGACATCGCTTCGTCCTGCGGATCGTCGTCGAACAGCGACGCCTGGCGCGTATCCACGTTCCGCCGCGCCGGCGGCCTGCGCGCAGCGCTCGTCGACACCGGCGCGGATGCCGGAGCCGGCGCTGGGGCCGGAGCTTGAGTGGTCGCCGCAACCGCCGCCGCCTCGCCGTCGGGCACCGGCAACGCCGCGACGAAAGCCGCTTCGTCGATCCCGAGTGCACCCGCGATGCGCGTGCGTGCCGCGGCGGTAAACGTCGGCCGTGCGCTGAGCTCGGCGAACACGGCGCCGGCCTCGACCGCGGCGAGCTGATCCTTGTCGCCCAGCAGCACGAGCCGTGCGCCGGGCGCGAGCGCATCGAGCAGATGCGCGGCGAGCGCGACGTCGATCATCGACGCCTCGTCGACGACGATCAGGTCATACGGCAACGGATTGTCGCGGTGATGGCGGAAGCCCGCCGCGCCGCCGCCGCCCAGCAGGCGATGCAGCGTGTACGACGTGTCGGGCAGGCGCGCGGCAAGTTCCGGCGGCAGATCGCCCGCCCGCGCGTGCAGCGCTTCCTGCATCCGCTGCGCGGCCTTGCCGGTCGGCGCCGCCAGCGCGATGCGCAGCCCCGGATGCGCGTCGAGCAGACAAGCCAGCACGCCGACGACGGTCGTCGTCTTGCCGGTGCCGGGGCCGCCGCTGACGATCGTCACACGCCCGGTCAGCGCAACGATCGCGGCGACGCGCTGCCAGTCCACCTCGCCGGTCGCGGGCCCGAAGTAACGCGCAAGACTGTCGCGCAAGCGCTCGGGCGACAGCGCGTCGCCCGGTGCGGCGACGCCGGCCTGCGCGACGAGCGCATCGGCAAGCCGCCGTTCGTAGTCGAAATAGCGCGACAGATACAGATGGTCGAGCCGGTCGACGATCAGCGGCCGCTCGTCGCCGCGCGCGAGCGTACCGAACGCCACCACGCCGCTCGCGGCAAGCGCCGCGCGCACGTCGTCGACCGGCTCCTCGTAGCGCTGCGCGAGCGCGCCGAGCGACACGCACACGTGGCCGCCCGCGGTCGCACGGCTCGCCGCGAACGCGGCACGCGCCGCCCAGCGCGCGGCCACGGCCGGCGCACCCGCGCGGCGCGACAGGTCACCCATGCGGCGCGCGAATCCTTCCGCGAGCGCGATGCCGAAATCCGCGGGCTCGGGCAGGCGCGCGACGAGGCCGCCGGTGAATTCGAGCGTATCGTCGGACGCGTTCATGCGCGGCCCCCTTCCATCATCCGGTCGAGTGCGTCGACGAGTTCGCGCGCGGGCCGCCGCGCATGCACGCCGGCCGGTTCGCCGCCGCTGCGCCAGTCGGGCCGCACGCCACGCACGAACAGGTACAGGTAGCCCGCCATATGCGTGTCGTAGTCGTAGTCGGGCAGCCGCCCGCGCAGATAGCGATGCAGCGCGACCGTATAGAGCAGCGCCTGCAGGTGATACGCGTGATCGGACATCGCGACGTCGAGCGCGCGCGGGCCATACGCATCCGGCGTATTGCCGAGATGGTTCGACTTCCAGTCGACGATCCGGAACCGGCCGTCGTGTTCGAGGATCATGTCGATGAAACCCTTGATGAAACCGGCGAGCATGCCCGAGTCGAGCGCAACGTCCGGATAGCCGTGCGCCACCAGCAGCCGGCGCAGCGCGCCCAGCTCGAGCGACGGCGCCGGGAACAGGAAACCCATTTCGTCGAGCCGCCTGGTTGGGTCGAGATCCGCAAGCCGCATGCCCGGCACGAGCTCCGTACGCACGACATCGTCGACGAGCCGCGCCATCATCGCCGGCAGACGCGTCGCGAGTTCGGGCTCGGCCTCGACCGGCCGGTCGTGCAGCGCGCCGAGCGCTGCCTGGTACCACGAATCGGGCTCCGTGAAGCGGCTGAGTTCGAACAGGCGGTGCAGGCACTCGCCCGCTGCCGCACCGCGCGGAAACCGGAGGATGTCGTCGTCCGGCGGCTCGGATGCAACCGTGTCGGCCGCGACGAACGCACCATCCGGCGCCACGGCGGCAAGCGCATCGTGATCAGGCCGAAGCTCGTCGTCCGGCACGACCGCGACGCCCGCCTCCTCGCGTGCCATCGACGACGTCAGCGAACTGAAGCTCGCCATCCGCCACGCGTCGCGCAGCACGCGCGTCGCATGGCGCGCCGCGAGCGTCTGCGTTGCATCGTGGCCGGCCGCGAGCCGTTCGCGCCGAGCCGGCACCGGCAACGGTGCAACGCTCACCGGGCCGCCGGCCAGTGCTTGCCACGCCGAGTCGAGCACCGCTTCGTCGGGCGGCTCGTCGAGCCAAGCGTCGAACGACTGGCCGGCGCCGGCCACGAGCCAGTTCAGCACGCTGCGCCGTGCCTCGCGGGTCGAGCGCGACGACAGATAAGGCCCGGCGACGAGATAGCACCGATACACCGCGCGCGTGAGCGCCACGTAGACGAGCCGCGCGCGTTCCGCCGCCTGTTCGCGCAGCGCCTGGCGCGCGGCATGCTCGGCGGCTTCGTCGTCGCACCCGTAATGCAGCACGGCGTCGCCCGCGTCGTCGTGATACTCGCGCGCGTCCGGCAACCCCGACGCGGGCGGCTCGCGCAGCCCGCCGTCGTTCAGGAACGGACAGAACACGACCGCGTATTCGAGGCCCTTCGACTTGTGCACGGTCACGATCTGCACGAGGTTGCGATCGGATTCCAGGCGCAGCTGGGCTTCCTCGCCGCCACCGTCGAGCCGTTGCGCGGCGAGCCAGCGCAGCGTCGGTGCGATGCCCGGCTGCGCGGACGCGCGCGCCTGCGTCAGTTCGGCCAGATGGTTGATGTCGGTCACGCGGCGCTCGCCGTCCGCACCCGCCATCAGCCGCTCGGCGATGCGCAGCTCGCGCGTGAACGTGCGCCACATCACCGCGAAGCCGCGTTCGCGCCACAGCAGCCGATAGCGCGAGAAGCGCTCGACCCAGCTCATCGCGTCCGCGCTGTCAGCCGCTTCGCGCGACGCGTCGCCGTCGCCCTGCTCCATCCGCCACAGCGCACCGGCATCGAGGCCGAACCAGTCGGCGGCCAGCGCCGAACGCAAGCGCCGCAAGTCGCCCGGCGCGTCGATCGCCGCCAGCACGCGCTCGAGCTGCTCCGCATCTCCGGTCGAAAACACCGACGCCTGCGCGAGCTCGACGCTGCCGATACCCCACGTGGCGAGCACGCGCTTCACGAGACTGCCCTGCCGGTGTGTCTGCACCAGCACTGCGATGTCGCCCGGCGACAGCGGCGTATCGCCGAGCCGCGCATGGCCCTCGCGCGCGCCGCGCATCAGCCGGGCAATCTCGGCCGCGCACGCCTGGGCGGCCTGCGCCTGCGCATCGCGCTTGAGCAGCGTGCCATCGCCGCCCGGCAGCGACCAGATCCGGAAATCGCCGGCCGGGCCCGGATCCGTTGCGTCGACGAACGGTGCGCGCACGCGCGTGCCGGCGCGCACCGCGTAATAGTCGAGCCCGTCGAGCACGAACGCGCGCGGGTTCGACATGAAGAAGCGGTTGCACGCGTCGACGATCGCCGGCGTCGAGCGCTGGTTGACCGCGAGCGTATAGCACGCGCTCGCGCTTGCCCGTGCGGCGAGATAGGTATGCAGATCCGCCGCGCGGAAGCTGTAGATCGCCTGCTTCGGGTCCCCGACGAGAAAGAGCGGCCCGCCCGGCGCGAAGATCCGGTTGAAGATCGCGAACTGCAGCGGGTCGGTATCCTGGAATTCGTCGATCAGCGCGGCCGGATAGCGCGCGCGCAGCGTCTCGGCGAGCCACGGGTGCGCATGCAGCGCGTGATACAGGTTCGCGAGCAGGTCGTCGAACGACACGACGCGCCGCGTACGCTTGCGTTCGGCCAGCTCGCCCGGCGCGGTGTCGAGCCAGTCGGCGATCAGCGCGAGCCAGCGGGCGCGCTGCGTGGCCTCGGCCGCGGCCACCGCCGCTTCGAGCGCGTCGGCCACGTCGAAGAACGCGTGCTCGGGGGTCACGCCGCCCTTTTTCGTCGCCTTCGCGAGCGCGGTGCGCGTGAGCTTGAGCGCCGCCTTCGGCAGCGCGGCCGCGGCATCGCCCTGCGCGAAATGCGCGCTCCACGCGGCGAGCGCATCGGCGAGCGCGTCGGGCTTGTGCGAGCGCTGGTTGAGCGCGGGCTGCGCAGTGCGCAGCAACGCGTCGATCGCATCGCGCTCGTCGGCCCACAGCCGCGCCGCCTCCGCAAAGCACTCGGCGGCAGCGGCCTCCGCCGATTCGTCCGGTTCGACGACGCCGTCCCAGCGCAGCGCGGCGAGCGGCTTCTTCAACCGGCGCGCAAGCTGGGCGTCGAGCGCGGCCGGGCCCGCGCCCGAATCGACGAGCCACGTCGCGAAGCCGGGCCAGCGCGCGGCCATCGGTTCGACGCGCGTGCGCCAGAAGTCCGCCGCGAGTTCGAAGCGCAGCGCCGCATCGTCGGCCTGCATGTCGAACGCGAATGGCATCGCGGCCGCGAACGGCGCTTCCTGCAGCGCACGCTGGCAGAACGCGTGGATCGTGTGGATCGCCGCCTGGTCGAAGGCACGCAACGCGCGCCGGATCCGCTTCGCGGCGGTCTCGGGGTCGAGCGTGCCGGCGTCGCCGAGTGTCGTCTCGAGCAGGCGCGCGACGAACGGATCGCCGCCGTCGTCACCAGTATCGAGTGCATGCGCGAGCTGCGCGAGCCGCCCGCGGATCCGCTCGTGCAGTTCGGCGGTCGCGGCCTTCGTGAAGGTCACGACGAGGATTTCGTCCGCGCCGAGATCCTTCTCGAGCAGCAGGCGCACGTACAGCGCGCAGATGTTCCACGTCTTGCCGGTACCGGCCGACGCCTCGATCTGGTTGACGCCGCCGAGCGGACACGCGAACACGTCGAGTTCGAGCGCCGCCTGCGGCTGCGATGCGGCGCTCATGCGATCTCCTTCAGATGTTCCAGCATCGGCTCGAACACGATCCGCGCAAGTGTGCCGAACGGCTCGTCGAGCGACGGATGGGCGCCGCGCCACGCGATCGCGATGGCCGGATCGTCCGCCTCGCTCACCACGCGCTCGTTGATCCAGACGCTCGCCGCCTTTGCCTCGCCGTCGGAAACGCGCGCCCATGCGCTGCGCGGGAAAAACCGCAGCGGCATGCGCCGCCCCGCGCGAAACAGCGCGGCGAGCGGCGCGAGCCGCTCGAGCGGCGTCGCGACCGGCGTGAGCTCGAATGCGCCGCCACTGCCGAACCACATAGTGCGGCGCGGGCCGTCGGGCTCCACCGCGCAATAGACGAGGTGCGCAAGCCACGCGGACAGGTAGTCACGCGCGCTCGGCCGCGCATAGCGATAGATGATCTGGCCCGCCGGCGTCACCCTGTTCAGCGTGCCGTGCAATTCGAGCGGCGCACTCAGCGCGTCGCCCGACAGCATCGCGTCATCGGCACCGAACAGCGCCTGGTCGGTGTCGGGCCATGCAGGCGTGATCGCGAGCGTGAACGGCCGCCGCTCCATGCCGTCGGCCAGCGCACGGCGCACGTTCGACGCAAGCTGCATCATCGAGCCGAGCGCCTGGTCGCGCCAGACGGCACCCGTCGCGCCGCCGGGCAGTTCGGGGCTGGTGTCCGCGATGCGCAGCGCATGATCGTGCACGCCGCCTTCATCCGATTCGATCAGGAGCGGCAGCACGCGCTCGGCGAGCGCGTCGCTGCCGGCGAAGTCGAGTGCGAACGGCTCCGTGTCGAGCAGTTCGGCCTGCGCGTCGGACAACACGATGCCGAGCCGCGCACGCAGCAGCGCGCGGGCCGGATGGCGCCAGAAACGTTCGAATTCGTTGAATGCAACGGGCTCGACCGGCTCGGCCGGCAGCGGCTGCGCGAAGAACGGCTGCTCGCGCGTCGCGTCGCGCGCGGCTTCGGCCGCCAGCAGCGACGCGAGCGTCGCGCGCTCGGCGTCGTACGACGCCAGTTCGCTGCCGGGCCGGAAATACTCGGCCGCGAACGGTTGCAGCGGATGCTCGACGATGAACGCGCGTCGCGCGGCATCGACCGCGCCCGGTGCGGTGTCCGCGCCGGCCGTGACGAGCGCGAGATGGTCGAGCAGTTCGTCGACGAGCGCCGCGGGCGGCAACGGCGCGTTGTCGCGAATGCTTCGCCCCGTATAGGCAATCAGCAGCCGGTCGCGCGCGGCGAGCAGCAGGTCGAGAAACAGGTTGCGCTCGTCGTCGCGGCGCTGGCGATCGCCGAGCTTCGGCAGGACGGCCATCAGGTCGAACTCGTCCGCGCGCGCGAGGCTCGGCAGCACGCCGTCGTCCATGCCGAGCAGGCACACGACGCGGTACGGCAAGCCGCGCAAGCTCGTCAGTGACGAGAACGTGACGCCGCCCCACGGCACCCCGCCGCGCGCCGGATCGTCGAGCGCGGCCGCCAGACCCGCGCGCACGACGGCCGCCGGCAACGCCTCGTCGGGCGCGCCTTCCGTCATCGCGGCGAGCATCGCGTCGAGCGCGTCGCGCACGCCCGCGAGCGCATCGGCATACGCGGCGCCGGAATCGAAGAAGCGCGCGAGGGTGTCGGCGAACAGTTCGCTCCATGCGCGCGGCGTATGCGCGCTGGCGAGCCGCCGCGAAAAGCCATCGAGATCGTCGGTAAAGCGCGCGAGCCGGCCGAGCAGTTCGGCCTCGCTGCCGGTGGCCGCCTCGATCGGCAGCCACGCGCCGACCGGGGCCGCGCCTTCGGGCATCGCATAGCCGAGAAAGAGCCGCGCGAGCGCATCGGAGAATGTATGGCGCGGCGCTGGCACCGCCGCATCGTCGCTCGCCGTCGGCGACAGCCCGCGCCGCGCGCCGGCGGCCGCGAGCCAGGTCTGCACTGTCTCGAGCGCGGCGGCGTCGATGCCGTAACGGGCCGCGACCGCGTCGACGCGCAGCCATTCGACCAGCTCCGGCGCGCCGACCTGCCGCTCCGGCAACGCGAGCCATTCGAGCAGCACGCGCGCGACCGGGTTCGCCTGCGACGGCGGCAGGCCGGTGATCCGGTAAGGCACTCGCGCACCGCCGGCGCCCGCCGTGCCGAACACCGCATCGATCAGCGGCCCGGCCGCCGCAAGATCGGCGACCGCCACCAGCACATCGGACGGCTGCAGCGTCGCGTCGGCGTCGAACCACGCGAGCAGCCGGTCATGCAGCACTTCGAGCTGACGCGCGAGACTGTGGCACACGTGCACCTCGATCCCGCGCTCGGCCGGCGCTTCGCCGAGTTCGGCCTCCGGCTGCAGGTCGAGGATCGCGTTCTGCACGCGCGCGAGCCAGGTCGGCGCGGGATTGCCGACGAAGCGCGACGCGTCGCCTAATGCGGCGCTCTCGGTCAGTTCGTGCAGCATGTGCAGTTGCGCCTGCGTCTGCCGGCCCCACTCCGCGAGCAACGGATGGCCGACTTGCTGATAGTCGAGCCGGCCGGCCGCATCGAGCGCCTCGGCATGCGCCGCGGTGACGATGTCGAACCAGAATTCGCGGCACGGGTTGAGCGCATAGACGCGCACGTCGATCCAGCGCGACAGCTCGCGCAACAGCGCGACGTGCAGCGGCGGCATCGTCGGCAGCGCGAACACGCTGACCGATTCCGGCCAGTCGGCGCGCGCGACGGTTTCCGGATCGAGGTTGCGCGCCTCCACGAGGAAGCGATGCGCGGGCGGCGTGCCGCTGTCGCTCAGCTCGGCGAGCAGCGCGCGCCACAGCGCGGCCTGCCAGTGCTCGTCGTCGCGTGCGGCATCGCTGATCCCGCGCGGCGCGGCGTCGCCCGCGAGCACCGACTCGCCGGCCTGCCACGCGGCCAGCCATTCGGGCCGATAGGTCAGGTAATGATCGAGCACGGCCGCGACGCGCTGCGCCAGCTCGTAGCGCATCGCGTCGTCGGATGCGGACAGATACGCGGCCAGCCGCGGCGACGCGAGCCACGGCGCGTCCCCCTCGGCCTGCGCGAACAACCGGTAGCAGCGCCATACGAGGCGGTCGGGTGCGAACGGCGAACGCGCGGGCACCGTCAGCACGCGGCCGATCTGCGCCCACAGCCATTGCGCGAGATACGTGAACTCGACGTTCGCGCACACGCCGTGGCGCGCGGCGATGTCGAGCTCGAGACGGCGCCGCAGCGCCGCGCTCGGCACGATGACCTGCTGCGGCGCCCACGGGCCGTTGCGGGCCGGGAACGCGGCGAGGTCGTCGAGCAGTGCGTCGGCGAGCGTTTCGTGACGGTTCGAATAGAAGAGATGGAGCATCAAGCGGGTGTCGAAGCGTCGCGCCGGCCGGGCCGGGCGAACAGGAGCACCAAGGATAGCAAAAGGCCCGGCACCACGAAGCTCGTCCGAACGGCCAGGTTTTGCGGACCGCGAAATACGATAGACTCGTCGCCAGTCAATACGCCGCCCCGGCGTCTTCGTCTGTCATTCAGCCCATCGATGCGCTATTCGGTCGAAATCAGAAAGTTTCTCTACAGCCAGTACTTTTTCGGCGGCCTGCGGATCGCGGTCGGCGTGTCGCTGCCGGCCGTACTGTGCCTGATCGTGTTTCACAACCGGGAGCTCGGCTTCACGATCTCGACCGGCGCGCTCGGCGCGTGCGTCGTCGACATGCCGGGCCCGCTGAAGTACAAGCACAACGAAATGCTCGCGTGCAGCGTGATCGGCTTCCTGGCCGCGCTCGCGACCGGCCTCGCCACGCCGAACATCTTCGGGCTGTGGCTGACGATCGTGCCGCTCACGTTCGTGCTGTCGCTGATCGTCGTCTACGGCAATCGCTGGCCGCAGATCAGCTTCGCGACGCTGTTCATGATGGTGATGACGCTCGAGGAGAAGTTCACGCCGCTGGAGGCGTTCGTCAACGCGGGCTGGATTCTCGCGGGCGGCCTCTGGTACACGTACTGGGCGACGCTCGTGTCGCAATGGCAGGCGCGCCGGATCGAACAGCAGGCGCTTGCCGAAAGCCTGTTCGCCTGCGCCGACTACCTGCTCGCGCGCGCGCAGTTCTACGATCTCGACGCCGATCTCGACGAGTGCTACCGCGACCTCGTCGCGAAGCAGATCACCGCGGTCGAAACGCAGGAAACCGCGCGCGACATCGTGTTGCGCAATCTGCCGAAGCTGCGTCGCGGCAAGCTCGATCCCGGCCGCGCGACGATGTACAACCTGTTCATCAACAGCGTCGACCTGCACGAGCTGTTCGTTGGCGCGCACACCGACTATCCGCTCGTGCGTAACACCTTCGGCGGCTCGGATCTCATCATTTTCTACCGCGACCTGATCCGCAAGGCAGCCGCCGATCTCGAGCAGATCGGCCTCGCGGTGCTCGAAAACCGCGCGCCGCATTCTCGAATCAGCGTGAAGGCCGAACTGCGCGCGATCGAGTACGAGATCGAGCTGATGCGCAAGAAGAATTTCCCGGCCAGCAATGCGGAAGCGTACGCGGCGGTGCTCGCGACGTTCCGGCGCATCTGGAGCGCGACGCGCCTGATCGACCGGATGCGCCGCAACCTGTCGGGCCATGCCGACCCGCAGCAGATGGAACTGAAGATCGACAAGGCGCTCACGCGCTTCCTGCAGCGGCGCCGGATGTCGCCGCTGCTGATCTTCTCGAACCTGAACATGCGCTCGCCGAGCTTTCGTCACGCACTGCGTGTGACGATCGCGGTGGCGGTCGGCTTCTGGCTCGGCCGGCTGCTGCCGCTCACGAACGCTTACTGGATCGTGATGACGACCATCATCATCCTGAAGCCCGGCTACTCGCTCACCAAGCAGCGCAATGCGCAGCGTATCGTCGGCACGCTGATCGGCTGCGCGGCGAGCATCGCGCTGATCTACACGGTGAAGGAGCCGCACCTGCTGATCGCGATCATGTTCGGCTCGATGGTGATGAGCTACAGCCTGCTGCTGTTCAACTACGCGGCGAGCGTCGTGTTCACGTCGTCGTACGTGCTGCTGATGTTTCACCTGCTCGCGCCGGGCAGCATGCGGATCATCGGCGAGCGCGCGATCGACACCGTGGTCGGCTGCATGATCGCGATCGCCGCGAGCCGCCTGTTCCCGTACTGGGAATACCGGCTGATGGGCAAGCTCGTCACCGACATGCTGACGTCGACCCGCAAGTATTTCGAGGCCGTGTGGCGCGCCGGACGCGACGCATCGCCGCCACCCGTGCCGACTGCCGACGGCGCGGCGGTCGTGCCGGTCGTCGCCGCGGCGATCGAAGCGCCCACCACCGCCCTCGACGACGACTACCGCTACCGCCTCGCGCGCAAGGACGTGCATATCGCGTTCGCGAACCTCGGCCAGGCGTTCCAGCGGATGATGATCGAGCCGAAGGCGCATCAGCGCTTCGTGCCGGAGCTGAACGACCTGCTCGTGCAGACGCACGTCCTCGGCGCGCAGATCACCGCCGCCGCGCCGCTGATCCGCAGCGCATGCGCGGCCGACGAGACCCTCGTCCACGACGACGCGCTGCACCGCGGCCTGTCCGCCGTGCTGGAGAACCTCGAGAAGGCGGAAGCCGGCGAGCCGCCGCCGGCCGACCGGCTCGATGCGACGAAGCAGATCACGCGCGACCTCGACGCGATGGTCGTGTCCGCGGAAAAATCCGACGCGGTGGGCGCCGAGCTCACGCACGACCTGAAGGTGCTCGCGCACCAGTGCAAGCAGATGCTCGCGTCGTCGTTGCTGATCCGCAAGGACGCGAGCGTGATCCGCCTGCCTGCATGACCGCATGACGTCGTTCCCGCCGCCGGCCGGCCGCGCATGCAAGCGGGCCGACCGGCGGCGATCCACCGCTTTCCCGCTCCCGCAATACCGTTCCATAGCATGACCCGCCCGCCCCACGCGGCCCGTGCGCGCGCCGCGCGATTGCCCCACCCGCGATTCAACCGGTTGCGCCAGTCAGGGAATACCCGATTCCGGTCACATGGCCGGGCTTGTTATCATTCGTTCACATTCAAGTTGTATATACAACTTGAGCCGACCGGGCCGGCCCTGCTCGCCCGGTCCGTCGCATAACGATATCGGAGACTCGATGAAGAACCTGCAGCGCCATCTGGGCGCACGGCACATCCGCTTTCTCGCGCTGGGCTCGGAGATCGGTACCGGCCTGTTCTACGGCTCGGCGTCCGCGATCCAGCTCGCGGGCCCGGCGGTGATCCTGGCCTACATCCTGGGCGGCGCGGCCGTCTACATGGTGATGCGCGCGCTCGGCGAAATGGCCGTGCGCGAACCCGTCGCCGGCTCGTTCGGCCACTACGCGACCGAAAACCTCGGCCCGTTCGCCGGCTTCGTCACCGGCTGGACCTACACGCTCGAAATGGTGATCGTCGCGATCGCCGACATCACCGCGTTCGGCATCTACATGAGCTTCTGGTTTCCGGACGTGCCGCAATGGATCTGGGTGCTCGGCGTCGTCGCGGTCATCTGCGGGCTGAACCTGTGCCACGTGAAGGTGTTCGGCGAGCTCGAATTCTGGCTGTCGATCATCAAGGTCGGCGCGATCGTCGCGATGATCGGCGGCGGCGTCGCGATCCTGCTGACCGGCATGCACTTCGGCCATTCGGCCGACGTGCCGACCTTCGCGAACCTGTGGAACCATGGAGGCTTCTTCCCGAACGGGATCGGCGGGCTCATCGCGTCGCTGTCGGTCGTGATCTTCGCGTACGGCGGCATCGAGGTGATCGGGATGAGCGCCGGCGAGGCGAAGGATCCGGAGCGCGTGATTCCGCGCGCGATCAACGCGGTACCCGTGCGGATCCTGCTGTTCTACGTGCTGACGATGGTCGTGCTGATGTCGATCAGCCCGTGGACCGGCGTCGGCAGCGACGGCAGCCCGTTCGTGCAGATCTTCTCGGCGCTCGGCGTGAAGTCGGCCGCGACGATCCTCAACCTCGTGGTGATCAGCGCGGCGATCTCGGCGATCAACAGCGACATCTTCGGCGCGGGCCGGATGATGTTCGGGATGGCGCGGCAGGGTCAGGCGCCGCGCGTGCTGACGACAACGTCGCGGCACGGCGTGCCGTGGGTCACGGTGCTCGTGATGGCCGGCGCGCTGCTGGTCGGCGTGGTGCTCAACTATCTGATGCCGAAGGACGTGTTCCTGGTGGTCGCCGCGATCGCGACGTTCGCGACCGTGTGGGTATGGCTGATGATCCTGCTGTCGCAGGTCGCGATGCGCCGTCGCCTGTCGAGCGCGGAACTCGCCGCGCTGAAGTTCAAGGTGCCGCTGTGGCCGGTCGCGCCCGCGCTGACGATCGCGTTCATGGGTTTCGTGATCGTGATGCTCGGGTGGTTCGATGACACGCGGGTCGCGCTCTACGTCGGCGCGGGATGGCTCGTGCTGCTCGCGGTCGTGTTCTACGCACGGATCCGCCCGAAGTTCGCGGCTGCGTCACGTTGACGCACGACTGACCTTCCCATGCGGCGCGCCGGGTCCGGCGCCCGCGTCTGTCCCGGCGCGACGCATTGCGTCGCCCGCCGCTCCTCCTGCTGTTCCCCAACGTCGCTTGCGCACCCAGCCAACCAGGCCGCAGCGATCAGGCCCGCCGTGCCGGCGTCAGTGCGACGCGGCGCTCGCGGCCTCGGCCGGATGGGCCTCGTCGTACGCGTGCTTCTGCGAGATCGCGTTGTACGCGATCGTCCCGATCACGAGCAGCACGGCCACGACGATCAGGATGCTCACGTTGCGGACAGGGTTCTTCTTGCGCTGATCGTTCATGGTCGGTCCGGCTCCGTCGAATTCGTTGAAGCGGGCATTCTACGCGCTTGCACCCGCGCCGCGACGCCCCGTTACGTCCCCCTCGTCCCGCCTTCCGTCCAGCTTTCCGACACCTTTCATTTGATAATCATTCCCATTTCGATCTAGAATCCAGAATCTTTCGCTTTGTAATGTTTCGGGTCGCTCGGGTGGCAGGCACGCCCCGGAACGCCTCTTCGTCCGCCTGCCTCACCGGAGTCTCCATGTCGAATCCGCGCACCCGCCTGTTGCCGCTCGTCGGCGCCCTCGCCGTTGCCGTCGCCGCATTCGCGCCGCTGGCCCACGCCGCCGAGGAAGTGAGCCTGTACACCACCCGCGAACCGAAGCTGATCCAGCCGCTGATCGACGCGTTCACGCAGCAGAGCGGCGTCAAGGTCAACACGGTATTCGTGAAGGACGGCCTGCTCGAGCGTGTGAAGGCGGAAGGCGCGCAGTCGCCGGCCGACGTGCTGATGACGGTCGACATCGGCAACCTGCTCGACCTCGTCGACGGCGGGCTCGCGCAACCGGTGCGCTCGAAGGTGCTCGACGACGCGATTCCCGCGAACCTGCGCGGCGCGCAGGGCGACTGGTACGCGCTGTCGCTGCGCGATCGCGTGCTGTATGTGGAGAAGGACCTGAAGGTCGACGCGTTCCGCTACGAGGATCTCGCCGATCCGAAATGGAAGGGCAAGGTCTGCATCCGCTCGGGGCAGCATCCGTACAACACGGCGCTCGTCGCGGCGATGATCGCGCACGACGGCGAAGCCGCGACCGAAAAGTGGCTGCGCGGCGTGAAGGCGAACCTCGCGCGCAAGGCGACGGGCGGCGACCGCGACGTCGCGCGCGACATTCTCGGCGGGATCTGCGACGTGGGCCTCGCCAACGCGTACTACGTGGGTCACATGAAGAACGCGGAGCCGGGCACCGATGCGCGCAAGTGGGGCGACGCGATCAAGGTCGTGCGGCCGACGTTCGCGAACGCGAAGAGCGGCGGCACGCACGTCAACATCAGCGGCGCGACGGTCGCGAAGCACGCGCCGAACAAGGCCAACGCGGTGAAGCTGCTCGAATACCTCGTGTCGCCGCAAGCGCAGGCGCTCTATGCGCAGGCGAACTACGAATACCCGGTGCGCGCGAACGTGAAGCTCGATCCGGTGATCGCGAGCTTCGGCACGCTGAAGGTCGATCCGCTGCCGCTGGCCGACATCGCGAAGCATCGCAAGGCGGCCAGCCAGCTCGTCGACAAGGTCGGCTTTGACAACTGACGCATCGTTCGTCCGCGCGCGCCGCCGGTCGTTGCGTTCGCGCGCGGGCAGCCTCTGGCTCGGCGCGGCCGTCGCGATCGCCGCGGCGGTCGCGGCGCCGCTCGCGGTGCTGGTGGCTGCCGCGTTCGGCGCCGATCTCGCGCACTGGAAACATCTCGGCGCGTTCGTGCTGCCGCAGGCGCTCGCCAATACGCTGCTGCTGCTCGCCGGCGTCGGCGCGATCGTCACGGTGGTCGGTACCGGCTGCGCATGGCTCGTCACCGCGTACGACTTTCCCGGCCGCCGGATACTGACGTGGGCGCTGCTGCTGCCGCTGGCGGTGCCCACCTATATCGTCGCGTTCGCGTATCTCGACCTGCTCCACCCGATCGGCCCCGTGCAGGGCGCGATCCGCTGGCTGCTCGGCTTCGACAGCCCGCGCCAGTTCCGCCTGCCCGACCTGCGTTCGCTGCCCGGTGCAATCTTCGTGCTCGGCTTCGTGCTGTATCCGTACGTGTACCTGAGCACCCGCGCGATGTTCGTCACGCAGTCCGCGAGCCTGCTCGAAGCCGCGCGCACGCTCGGCGCGGGACGTATCGCGACATTCTGGCGCGTCGTCGTGCCGCTCGCGCGGCCCGCGATCGCCGTCGGCGTGAGCCTCGCGCTGCTCGAAACGCTGAACGACATCGGCGCGTCGGAATTCCTCGGCGTGCAGACGCTGACCGTCTCGGTCTACACGACGTGGATCACGCGCTCCGATCTCGCCGGCGCCGCGCAGATCGCGCTCGCGATGCTCGCGATCGTCGTCGGCATGATCGTGATCGAACGCTATGGGCGCCGCCGCCAGCGCTACGCGCACGGCCGGCGCATGCGTCCGCTCGCGCCGCGCAAGCTGACCGGCGCGGCCGCGTGGAGCGCCGCCGTGGCCGGCTGGCTGCCGGTGCTCATCGGCTTCGGCGCGCCGGCCGCGTACCTCGCGGTCGAGACCGGCAAGCGGCTGCATCTCGTCGGCGGCGTGTCGGCGCAATTGCTGACCGGGCTCGCGAACACGCTGACGATCGCCGCCGCCGCGACCGTCACCACCCTTGCCTGCGGGCTCGTCGTCGCCTGGGCGGCACGCGCGCGGCGCGACAGCGCCCATGCGGGCCCGGCCCGCGCGTGTGCCCGCATCGCCTGCCTCGGCTACGCGGTGCCGGGCACCGTGCTCGCGATCGGCCTGCTGATCCCGTTCGCGGCGGCCGACCGGCTACTCGGCGCGGCGCTCGGCCGCGACGGGCTGCTGCTGATGGGTTCGGCGGCCGCGCTCGTGATCGCGTACACCGTGCGCTTTCTCGCGATCTCGACCGGCAGCATCGAAGCGGGCCTCGCGCGCATTCCGCCGTCGCTCGAACAGGCCGCGCGCTCGCTCGGCGAAACGGCCGGCGGCACGCTGCGCCGCGTGCACCTGCCGCTGCTGCGACCCGCGCTCACGACGAGCGCGCTGCTCGTCTTCGTCGACGCGATGAAGGAGCTGCCGGCGACGCTGCTGCTGCGCCCACTGAATTTCGACACGCTCGCGACCTGGCTGTATGCGGAAGCCGCGCGCGGCACCTATGAGGAAGGCGCGGTCGCCGCGCTCGCGATCGTGCTGGCCGGGCTCATGCCCGTGATCCTGCTCGCGCGCACCCGTCACAAGATCGGAGCCTGACATCGTGAACCTGCTCGAACTCGACGACCTCTGCGTCGCCTACGACACGCCGCACGGCCGCCGCACGGTGGTCGACGGGCTGAGCCTCGCACTGCCGCGCGGCGACATCGGCTGCCTGCTCGGCGCCTCGGGCTGCGGCAAGACCACGGTGCTGCGCGCGATCGCGGGCTTCGAGCCGGTGCGCATGGGGCGCATCGTGCTGGACGGCACGCCCGTCGCGGCGCCGTCGCTCGACGTGCCGCCCGAGCGGCGACGCATCGGGATGATGTTCCAGGACTATGCGCTGTTCCCGCACCTGAGCACGGCCGACAACGTCGCGTTCGGCCTGCGGCGCATGTCGAAGGCCGAGCAGCGCAGCCGCGTCGCGGACATGCTCGAACTCGTCGGTCTCGCCGATGCGGGCAGCGCGTATCCGCACGAACTGTCGGGCGGCCAGCAGCAGCGCGTCGCCCTCGCCCGCGCGCTCGCGCCGTCGCCGGAGCTGCTGCTGCTCGACGAGCCGTTCTCGAATCTCGATGTCGATACGCGCGAGCGCCTCGCGTTCGAGCTGCGCGACATCCTGAAGCGCACGGGTCATACCGCGATCCTCGTCACGCACAATCAGGCGGAAGCGTTCGCGATCGCCGACCGGATCGGCGTGATGAAGGATGGCCGGCTCGCGCAATGGGACACGCCGTACGCGCTGCACCATCATCCGGCCAGCCCGTTCGTCGCGGAGTTCGTGCGCAGCGACGCGCTGGCGGACGAACGCGCCCGGGCGCTGGCGCGCGGCCGCTAAGCGCGATGACGACGACGGCGCGCTGTGTGCGAGCCGCCGTACCGCGCTACGCCGGTTCGGACAGATCGCGCACCGGCAGCGCGGTCGAATACTTGATCTGCTCCATCGCGAACGACGAGCTCACGTCGAACAGCGGCACCGCGCGAATCAGCTGCTTGTAGACGCGATCGTAATCATCGATGCCGGCCACCACGACCCGCAGCAGATAGTCGGTCTCGCCGCTCATCCGGTACACCTCGACGACTTCCGGCATGTCGCGCACGGCCTGCGTGAAACGCTGCGCCCACTCCTCGGTGTGCTGGTTCGTCCGAATCGCGACGAACACGGTCGTGCCGACCCCGAGCTTGCGTGGATCGCACAGCGCGACCTGCGCGCGGATCGCGCCGGTTTCCTTGAGCCGCTGCACGCGCTTCCAGCAGGGCGTCTGCGACAGGTTCACGCGCTGCGCGAGTTCCGCGATCGGCAATGTGGCATCTGCCTGCAACAGCTCCAGCAGCTTGCGATCGATGGCATCCATTTCCCCAGTCCTTCGTAGATAGAAATTTTTTCTATACATCGTGCATGACGGGGAACGATATGGAAACCGCTGCGCGGCGTCGACCGGGATAAATACCAATCAGCTGGGGATACGCCGCGATGCGCGGAATCCCGCGCGCGGTTGCCTGTCAGTGAGCGGCACCCCAAACGAAACAGGCGATTCCGCCCGTCGAGGTGGAATCGCCTGAAGTCGTTGCGACCGCGCTGGCTGCCGGGCGCTTACGGATGCTCACGGACGTTCACGGAAAACGCGCCACGCACGCGCCGCCTCGCCGTGACGTCGCGATGTCGCTCAATACGCGACCGTCGAGATCTCGCGCACGAAGCTGTCTTGCTCGAGCGCATCGACGAACGCGACCGCGTAGTCTTCCGCCGATATCTTGCTGTTGCCCTGCGCGTCGACGATCAGCTTGCCGACGCCCGTGCGGAACGTGCCCGTGCGCTCGCCCGGCGCGATCAGCGCGGCCGGCGCGAAGAACGTCCAGTCGAGATCACCGACCGTTTGCAGATAGTCGAGCGCATCGCGGTGCGCGAGCGCGACCGCCTTGTACGCGTCCGGGAAGCCTTCGGTGTCGACCAGCTGCTTGCCCGGCGCGACTTCGAGCGAACCGGCGCCGCCCACCACCACGAGCCGCTTCAGGCCTGCCTGACGCGTAC
>Ga0207678_10001143_pt1 | contig 24340 bp, 17 predicted proteins | sample KBSC63metaG_FD_184319 | JGI IMG/M metagenome (GOLD analysis project Ga0207678, IMG submission 184319) | Corn rhizosphere microbial communities from Kellogg Biological Station, Michigan, USA - KBS C6-3 metaG (SPAdes) (version 2) | ecosystem: Host-associated > Plants > Roots > Rhizosphere > Soil ... | reverse complement strand
AGAGATAATTTCCCGCGGGGAAGCGCACGATACCGCCGCCCGCCGCGGAGGCCGCGTCGATAGCTCTGTTAACGGCCGGCGTGTCCAGAGTTTTGCCGTCGCCGCTGGCGCCGAAGGCCCTAACGTCGAGAGTGCCGTGAGCGGCAGAGTCGGTTTTTGACTTCGCAACCGCCGGCTGAACCGTGGTGGCTGCCCCCAACGCAGAGCCTGCAATCCCGGCTCCGGTCAGCTTCAGGAATTCTCTTCTCTCGGTGGCCTTGGCCAACATGATTCCTCCGTATGGTTGTATGAATTCAGATAATCTACGAGGCGGCGCACAGGAGACTGAAGCAATCGCAAAATAATGTCAAACGAGAAATTTTAACGGCTGGTTTCAGCCAGACTCATATTGTCTTTTGCATTGGGCGGCATAACTGAAGTCGAGCCCTTCCCGAGGCCTGTCCGGCTGGAAGCGGGCGGGGCGCCAACTTCGCATTGAGTGTTTCTAAAAGCCTCGTTTAACTCTCTTGATTTGACAGCGTGCAGTGGGACAAGTAAAACCCCTTCCATGCTTCTGCTCGACTTTCCGGGCTAAAATCAAGGCCTGGCTTGATCGCTGCTTAGGCCTGAACCGCAAGCCCCAGAACGAAAGCGCAGGAAGGAATGGAAACTACACCAGCCAGACGACAGCTTGGCGACGATGTGTTGAACGCGGACCAGATCCAGGCAACCGTGGACGAAATACTCGCGACCTCACAGTTTATCGACATTCACACTCACCTGTTCGCCCCCGAGTTTGGCGGCATCGGTTTGTGGGGCATCGACGAACTGTTGACCTATCACTATCTGGAAGCGGAACTGTTCCGCTCGTCGGATATTTCTCCCGAGCGCTACTGGGAGATGCCGAAACGCGAGCAGGCCGATGCCATCTGGCAGGCCTTGTTCGTTGAGAACAGTCCGATCTCGGAAGCTACCCGCGGTGTCATTGCCGTTCTCGAAGCATTCGATCTGCCCACCGATAGTCCCGACCTTGAAGAAGCCCGGTCGTTCTTCCGCGCCCAGAAGATTGAATCGCACGTTTCGAAAGTCCTGCAGATGGCGGGCGTGAGTTCGGTGGTGATGACCAACGATCCCCTGCACCCCGAAGAAGAGAAGGTATGGATGAATGGCGGGCATTCCCGCGCGGATTTTTTGGCGGTGCTGCGCCTGGACAGAATTCTCTGGGGCTGGCCGGGGCACTGGCAGCGCCTGGCCGAGCAAGGCTATGCCGTGGACGCGCAGGCCGGCGGCAAAACGGCGGCTGAGGTGCGCCGGTTTCTTGCCGACTGGTGCGAGCGCATGAACCCGGTGTACATGGCGGTGTCGCTCACCGACGCCTTCCAGTTCCCGGAAGACAGTATCCAGGGCAAGCTGCTGAAAGATGCGGTGCTGCCTTCGTGCCGGGAGTTCGATCTGCCGCTGTCTCTCATGATCGGAGTCCGCCGCCAGGTGAATCCGAGAATCCGTCTGGCCGGCGATGCGGTGGGCAGAGCGGACCTGCGCTCATTGGAAAATATCTGCCGCGACTACCCCGACAATCGCATCCTGAGCAGCGTTCTCAGCCGCGAAAACCAGCACGAGCTCTGCGTGTACGCGCGCAAGTTCAGCAACCTCATGCCCTTCGGATGTTGGTGGTTCCTGAACAATCCTTCCATCGTGGAAGAGATTACGCGGGAGCGCATTGAGTTGCTGGGCACCAGTTTCATTCCGCAACATTCCGATGCGCGGGTGCTCGAGCAGGTCCTCTACAAGTGGCGCAACACCCGTGCCACCATGTCGCAGGTGCTGGGCAACAGCTACAAACTGCTGGCCCGCGACGGGCGCGGGGTGACGCGCCAAGCCATCCAGCGCGACGTGGACCGCCTGTTCCGCGGGAACTTCGAACAATTCGCCAACCTGGCGTGAAGGACGCAAGTTGGAGCACGGGCGCCCGCCCGCGACTCGCGTCCAGTTTCTGGATCACTGGCTGGTCAGAATCTTCTGTAGCAACTCGGCGATCGATTCCGTCAACTTGCGGGGATAATCGGTGCGGACCATGGCCAGCGCCAGGCTTCGACTCAGACGATGTCCCGCCACCCGGTAGGTCTGGAAAAAGCGGTTTCGTCCCCGCAGCGCATGCTGCGGCAATATCGAATAACCGAATCCTGACTCGACCAGTCCTTTAATGGCTTCGCTGTCCTCGGCCTCCATCACCACTCGCGGCGTGACATTGATCTCCTGAAAAAATTGATCGATGATGTGCCGGATGTTGCTCGGTTTGGGATAGAGAAGAAATGGAACGTTCGCCAGGTCCGCTGCCTGGATCACACCCGTGCGCGAACTGCGGACGCTGTTCGGCGAAGGCCGCAGCACCAGCAGTTCTTCGTCGAACAGCGGCATGATTTCCAGGCTCTGTTCGAACACGGGAAGCGAAATCAGACCCAGGTCGAAGCGCCGTTCCAGCAGGCCCGCCACAATTTCCTCGGTCACTCCCACGGTCACACCGATATCGGCGTTGGGGAAGCGTTTTCGTACTTCGCGCAGCGGACCGCCCAACTGGTGAATCAGAGTTGTGACTCCGGTGGCGAACTGGAAGGGGCGCACATCCTTTGAGACGTCGTCGGCAAATTCCTGCTGGATCTGGCTCATGGTGCGCACCACGTCCCGGGCGCGCTCTGCCAGCCGCAGGGCTGCCGGCGTAGCCACCAGCCTCTTGCCTGAACGCACAAACAATTCCGCGTGCAATTCCTCGGCCAGGCTATGGAGTTGCAGGCTGACCGCACCGGGAGACAAGTGAAACTGCTGCGCCGCATGCGTCATGCTGGAAGATTCCAACACCGCAAGAAACAGTTTCAACTGATGAACGTCCATCTCTCGTCAGCCTCGCCGTTCTTTAATGTTCCTAAATCGCCTCTTGAATTTTTCTGGTATTGACAGTCAAAACGTTTCTGGCCTATCTTCCGCGCCCATGGGTCACTGTATCAAAACCAACGGGACGGCGTTGTATCCGAGTACCTGTACGCTTTATCCCCGCTGAGATACCGATCGCTTGGGAACGTGCCCGGTTAGCACGGCCGCTTTGGGGACAGGGCGAACATTGCTGTAACAACGCGCTCCTGGAAAGGCACAAGAATGAAAAGGAATATTGTTCTGGCGCTTATGAGCCTGGTTGTCTTTTCGACCTTGTCGTCGAATTTAGCGCACGGACAAGGCTTGGGGAGCATCGCGGGGACGATTACCGATCCCACCGGCGCTGCCATCGTTGCAGCGCAGATCACGGTCACGCAAATCGGCACCGGGTTAGCCCGCGAGGCCGCGACCGACGTAGGAGGGTATTACGTCGTGCCTTCTCTTCATCCCGCCGGCTACACCATAACCATCAAGGCCAGAGGGTTCAGCGACGCCCGGCAAAACGTTACCTTGCTGGCGGACCAGACTCTGACTGTGAGCCTGCAACTGAAGGTGGGGTCGGGAAGCGAGATCATCCAGGTGGAAGGCAATGCGCCCCAGGTCGATACCATGACCTCGACCATCAGACAGGTGGTCGAACAGGCCCGCATCACCGAGCTGCCGTTGAACGGGCGCAATGCCGCCCAGCTCACGCTGCTCTCGCCAGGATCGGTGAACTCTCCCAACGGCGGCGCCGACCAGGGATTCACCAAGACCTTTCCCGGCGCGGTCACTATCTCCGCCAACGGCGCGCGCCAGAACATGGTGAGTTACCAGCTCGACGGCGGCAACTACGTGGACGAGTACACCAACGTCAACCAGCCCTTCCCCTTTCCTGACGCGCTGCAGGAATTCAGCGTGCAGACCAGCAACTACACCGCGGAGTATGGACAAAACGCAGGCGCCGTGGTCAACGTCATCACCAAGTCCGGCAGCAACAATTTTCACGGCAACGCCTTCGAATTCCTGCGCAACTCCGTCTTCAACGCCCGCAACTACTTTGCCCCTCTGACCTTTTTGGACAATGGCGTCCTGACCCCGACCAAGGATGAAGGGCGCGATCAGATCAAGCGCAACCAGTTTGGCGGAACTTTCGGTGGACCAATCATCCGGAATCGCACGTTCTTCTTTTTCGGAGTTCAATTCACCCGCTTCCGCAATGTAGGAAGCCCCTCTAACTCAACTGTACCCACCACGGCACTGAGTACGATCCCTGCATCCGGTCCGGTTACCTCGTCGTGTCCGACGTGCGACATCGAAACCTACCTGAATACCGGTGGGCCCGGCGGCACCCCCGGCACCATCGATCCGGTTTCCCTGAATATTCTGGCGGGTTTGCCGTTGAGTACGAACAAGGCGGTGACCTTCCTGAAGCCGGACAACGAAAATTTCAAGGAATATCTGGGCAGGGTTGACCACTCCTTTACCCAAAACGACCGGCTCTCGGTGCGCTACGGTTACAATCAATTCGAGCGCGGAGCGGTTTTCGACCCCACGAATCTCCTGGCCTACGCTGATGGTTCCAACATCACCAACCAGAACTACCTGATTCACGAAAATCATATTTTCAGACCGACCCTGCTGAATGATTTTCGCTTCAGTTACGCCCGGGAAAATAGCACCCGGGGACCAGCCGCCAACGTGCCGAGTGTCCAGGACCTGGGCTCGAATATTCCTTTCCAACCACCCACCAACGCAATTCAACAAATCCGCGTCAACGGCTTTTTCAACTTCGGCGACAATCCCAATGCCAGCTTCATCCGCAACAACTTCACCTGGAGCGATGACGTCAGCTGGGTAAAGGGCCGGCACGATTTCCGCTTTGGCGGAGTCATCGAGCGCAGCCGCGTGGATCTCAACAACCGGTTTTTCCAACCGGCCGAGTTTAGCTTTAACGGGATCAATGGCTTCCTGTCGGGCGCGCTGGGAGACTACAGCGGCAATCTGGCTTTCCGCTAGGGAGCGGGAGAGTTCAAGAACAACCGCAATATTTTTGCTGGCGTCTATGCCCAGGACAGCATTCGTGTGACCCGCCGCCTGACCGTCAACCTGGGATTGCGCTATGAGCCCGCCCTGCCCTGGCGCGAGTTGAAAGGCCGGGTGCAGCAGTTCCGTATCGACGGCCTGATTGCCGGAACCCGGTCCACACAGTTCCCCAATGCCCCTCCGGGAGCATACTTTCCTGGCGATCCTGGCGTTCCGCCCAACGGGGTGAACGCCAGCCTGAACAATTTCGCACCACGTATTGGTTTTGCCTACGATGTATTCGGCGACGGCAAGACCAGCCTGCGGAGCGGCGCCGGTATCTTCTATGACACCCGCATCAACGGGATCATCAACAACCGCTTTGTGGACCAGGCGCCTTTCAGCCCGCAACTCATTTTCAGCACCAGCGCAGTCAAGCCGGGAAGCATCAGTGACCCGCTGTGCACCCAGGCTGCCACTCAAGCCGCTCTGGGTTGCACCGCGCAGGCCAACATATTTCCCGCTCCGTTCCCCCCGCCCAAGGACTCGACTTTTGCTCCCGGCGCGCTCTATCTGAGCTGGGACCCGAATCACAAATACCAGGTGCCCACGGTTTACAACTGGAACCTGGCCCTCGAACATCAGTTGCCGTGGGACCTTCTGATGCGCGCCGCGTACGTCGGGTCACGCAGCAACCATCTTACGGAAACCCTGAACCTGAACCCCGCGCCCCCCAACGCGACGGGAGCGGCAGGCACTGGCCGGCTCAACGTGATTGCAGCCTCCCAGGGCTTTACCGTCCCGCCGTTCTCGCAGGTCCAGCAGGACATGCAGGACATCAACTCCATCTACCATTCATTCCAAGCGTCGATCGAGAAACGCGCGTCGCATGGATTGACCATCCTGGGCAGTTACACCTACTCTCGAAGCATCGACGATCTCCCGGCAGGCGCTGGTGTAACCGGCTTCGATACGTACTCGACGCGTCCCTGGGACGATCCGCTGCGTCATCAGTTTGACTACGGGCCGTCCGACTTTGATCACACCCATCGCTTCGTTGCGTCGTATGTGTGGGTGCTGCCCACGCCTGCGCGAGGCAACGGGTTTCTGCGCAACGTCCTGGGAGGATGGCAACTGGGCGGAGTAGTTTCGGCTCAGACCGGACGTCCGTTCACGGTGCTGCAAGGCGACGAAGTGTCCGGCACTGGCATTGGCCAGGACCGGGCCACGCTGATTGCAGGAGCCGATCCCTACGCCCCCGGCGCATGCGCGGCTGCCGGAATCAACACCGGCTCCAACCCCAAGCCTTGCGTGGACTGGCTCAACAAAGCCTCCTTCGCAAGCAAAGCGCAGGCCATTGGCACCACCGGCACTTTCGGCAACACCGGCAAGAACGGATTCCGTTTGCCCGGGGCTTATACCTGGGACATGAACACAACCAAGAACTTCGTGTTCACGGAACGGTGGAGACTCGAGTTCCGCGCCGAGTTCTTCAACGTCTTCAATCGCGCCAACTTCATGGATGACACGGCTTCTCTGAGTAACTTCCAAAAGGTTAAAGCCAGCGCATTCGGTGCGATTCAACAGGCGTCAGACCCACGCATTGGTCAACTGGCGTTGAAGCTCTATTTCTAGCCCGACGCCGGCAGGACCGACAAGCCGGACACGCCGCTGGCAAGCCAGCGTGTCCGGCTTAAATTTTGATTGGCCGCGATTGTCGCAAAAAGAATCTTCTTGATCTCACATCGTTACTCCGAGGTCTTCATGGTGACGAGTTTCAGGAATCACAGCTCCAGGAATTTTGGATCTCTGCTCTTGCTCGCAGTTTCCCTCCTGTTCTTGAGTTCAGAATCTGTGGCAGCCACCGAAACGGTTGAGTCCTCGGTCTTGCGCCTCGAATTAAACACGTCTCCTTATTCCTACCGGGTGATCGAGCGTTCTACCGGCCAGGTGCTGCTTTCACAGAGCAGCACAGGAGTCACATTCGGCCCCGAGCTGTATCCGGCGTCCGAGGCGGCAAACGTAAGCAAATCGGCAAGCAGCCTGCAGGCCGAACTCCGTTTGCAGCTGGCCGGGCGGGAGAGCATGCCCGCGGGAACGCCCGCCCAGGCCCAGGTAAGTTTCACTTTTGTGAAGCCGGAAGTCTTGCAGGTGGCGATTACATATAAGGATGCGACGCCCAGCGAAATTTCCGAGGAGTTCAACGATCAGGGCGAACACTACTACGGAATCTGGGAGCAGCCCTTCGGCGGCAGCCTGGACAACCGCGGAGCCGACCACGATTTCCTGGGCATGGGCAACGAGCGCTACGTTCATCACGCCAGTGCGCGCGCGCCCTTCTATATGACCTCGAACAAGTACGGGATCTATGTCGAGAGCCTGGCGCAAGCCCACTATGCGGTCGCGCAGGCAGGCAAGACGACCTTTTCTTTCAAAGACTCGCACCTTACCTACGACATTATTTATGGGCCGTCCTATGCTGACATCCTGAACCGTTACAACGCCCTTGCCGGCCCCGCTTTCATGCCGCCACTCTGGGCCTTTGGCAGCATCTGGTGGCGGGACGATCACCATGCCGATTTACGGGGGGTACCAACGCCCAGGAAAAAGTGATTCAGGACGCCGACCGCCTGCGCGCCCTGCACCTGCCGGCAGGCGCCATGTGGCTGGACCGCCCGTACTCCTCGGGAGAGCTGGGATGGGGCGCCATGGATTTCGACTCCTCCTTTCCCGATCCCGCGAAGATGATCCACGACCTGCATGATCGCGGCATGAACCTTCTGTTGTGGACCGCCAACCGCTGTTCCGGAGACTTATTCAAGGAAGGCTCTGCCAAGGGTTATCTCTTCCCGCTGAAATGGCCGGCGGCAGATATTCGACGCCCGGAAGTCTATGACTGGTTCAAGCAGAAGCTCGACGAGTACGTGCGCCTGGGCATAAAGGGATACAAGATCGATCGCGGCGAGGAAAACGAAATGCCGCTACTGCTCGAAAACCAATTCGCAGTGCTCTTTCCCAAACTGTCCGCAGAAGGGATGAGCGCGGCCTACGGCAACGACTACTTCATCTTCTCTCGCAACGCCAATGACACCACGCGAAAATATTCCGCCATCTGGAATGGCGACTCGTGGTCCACCTTCGAAGGACTTCAGGTCACGGTAAAGAATGGGCTGCGCTCCGGGACCATTAACTTCCCCATGTGGGGATCCGACACCGGCGGCTACTTCGCTCCGCCGTCACCAGACAACGAGTTGCTGGCGCGCTGGCTGGAGTTCAGCGCTTTCAGTCCAATGATGGAGGTGCTCCTAGGTCCCAAGCGCACGCTTTGGGATGACTACAGCCCTGAGGTGGTCGGCATCGCGCAAAAATATGTGGCTGCCCATCACGACCTCATCCCGTACACGCGGTCCGCGATGTATCAGGCCACGCAGGACGGCATGCCCATCATGCGGGCGCTGGTCCTCGCCTACCCTGACGACGCCCGCCTGACCGACATGTGGGACGAATACCTCTACGGCGGCGGCCTTCTTGTAGCGCCCGTAACCACCGCCCAGACCACGGAACGCGAGGTCTATCTGCCGGCCGGAAAGTGGATGAACTATCACGACAAGCAAACCGTGTATGCCGGAGGCAGCACCATCAAGGCCGCCGCCCCCCTGGGGACTATCCCGGTGTACGTTCGCGAGGGAGCAATTATTCCGCGCGGCGACATTGTAAAGCTGAACAACAACTGGGAACAGAAGTGGACTCCGAAGCTGCGCCTGCAATTCTTTCCCACGGCCAGCAGCAAGAGCCAATTTGACTACTATACCGGCAGCGGAGTGCAGAAAATCACCGCAGAGCTTGTGGGCGATGGCCTGAAGATTGAGTTTGGAGACCTGGGAGCGCCCGGCGCGATCGAAGTGTATTGCAAAGAAGTCACAGGAGTGACCCGGAACGGAGTGCAATTGAAACCGGGCTCGGATTACCAGTACGACCCACCATCCCACAAACTCACTATTTCTTTTCAGGGAGCAAGCAAAATCGCGATCACTGGTGCGGGCAGCTTGTTTTAGTCCGGCGGTCGGCGGTAGCGGGCGCTGTTCCGCACCCGCCGGGCAGTGCCTTTAAGAAGGTCGCCTAGAGACCGCCCGGTTGACGCCCGGTGGGCATAGCGTTGCGCCAGTCGCGGCTGACCATCTACAATCTTCATTGCCAGTCGCAGCGAACCCGAAACCTTCGTGAACAGCCCGCCTGGATTTGGCCCATGCCTTCTCGCAACCGCATGGAAAGAGCAGTGGTCTGTGTAAGTCGTTGTAAACATGTGGCGGCGTAGCTCAGGTGGCTAGAGCGACGGTCTCATAATCCGTAGGTCGTTGGTTCGAGTCCAACCGCCGCCACCAAATAAACCAACACCTTCTGCCGGCTATCAGGTTCGCGGTTCCCTGCAACTCTGCGGTTCCTATCGACTACGCCTACCGGGTTGAGCTAAATTCCTGAAAGCCACGTGCCGGTTGGATTCATCAAGGAGACAGCCATGAGCAAAGAGCTCTCGCGGAGAAAATTTCTTGAGCGACTTGGTTTGGGGACGGCGGCGGGCGCGAGTTTGTCGCTGCTCAAGGATGTTGCCGCCGCCCGGCCTGCCGCGGCGGGTCCGCTCCCCTCGCGCACCCTGGGGCGAACGGGCGCCACAGTTTCGATTCTGGCATTCGGATGCGGTAGCCGCTTCCTTATGTACCGCGACGAAGATAAGGCGCTGGCGGCGCTGAACCGCGCCATTGATCTCGGCATTACCTATCTGGACACGGCTTATGCCTACGGCGACGGCGAGAGCGAGTCGCGCGTCGGCCAGGCCATGGCGACGCGTCGCAAGGAAGTCTGGCTGGCTACCAAGATTCCCGACCGCACCCGGGACGGATTCCTGCGGCGGCTGGAAGGCAGCCTGAAGCGGCTGCGGGTTGACCACGTGGACCTGGTCCATATTCACAGTCTGGGCCAGGCCGATGACTTGGCGAAAGTCGAGGCTCCCGATGGGGCGCTGAAGGGCGCACTCGAGGCGCGCGCACAGAAGATGGCGCGCTTCATCGGCATGACCAGTCACACCAATGGAGAAGTGATGGCCCAGGCTATCCAGCGGCACGATCTGGACTGCGTGCAGATGGCCCTGAACGCCTCGCGCAACGGGCGTTTTGAAGAGCTCGCCCTGCCCGCCGCCCGGCAGAAAAATCTCGGGATCATTGCCATGAAGGTGACGGGGCAGGAATATCTATTGGGAAGCGGCTCCGGAAAAAGCGACATCAGCTCTTTGCTGCGCTATTCGATGAGCCTGCCGGTAACCACAGCGGTTGTGGGAATGCCGCGTCTGGAAATGCTCGAACACAATATCGAAGTGGCGCGCAGCTTCTCTCCGTTGCCCGGACAGGAGATGGAGCGCCTGCGCCAGGAACTGACGCCCGCGCGCGACGGAATGGAGAAGAGACTCGTCGGACATCTGGACGGGCCCACGGCCAAGCCGGATGTATTTTGCGCCTGACTGGGGGCCCTACCTTTTATCTTGACCCGACAGTCTTTAAGACAGAGGGCGGGCGCCCCGTCCAAGCCCCGCTTGGGTGCTTTCTTGTGCAGATAACTTCATCGCAGGATTACGCCCCCCTCATTTCGCAGAAGGCGCGAAATGAATGGGGCACAGTAGCTCGCCGCGAGTCTCCACAGGATCAAGTCTCCAGTGAATGGACATCGAGCTCCCCATCGGAGCCTGGACGGGCACCCTCGGGAACTTGAAATCAGCTCTTCGCGTTCTTTGCTGCGCGCCTCATTCCCGCCCGCAAACCGAGCTGCACGCTGCGTTTGTATCCGGATTGATTCATTTTCGACATCGTGCTGGCGGCGATGCCGCCGGGAGTGGCGGCTTCGTTCAGCAGCGCGTCCAGAGACAGAGTGGACGCGCGCCAGGCCAGCACTCCGTCGGCCAGGGCGTGCGCGGCTGCGGTCAATGCGGTCTTGCGATCCAAACCGAGATTCTCGGCGGCTTCGGCCAGTGCGGACAGAGCATGATAGCCGTGGCTGGAAGAGTAAGTCACGGTGAAGGCGTCGAACCTGTTCTCGGGAATTTCGAGCACGGTACCTACTCGCGAAAAGAAATCCCGTATTTCGCGGCGCGCTGAGACTGGCAGACCGCGGTCGAAAGTTATTGCCGTAAGACCGCGTCCGGTGCGCGCAACCGGGCTGGGCATGGCGCGGGCCCAGCGCAGAGGAAAGCCCGCCCATGAGCGTAAACTCTTGAGCGGAATGCCCGCGGCCAGGCTCACTGCCGTGAGCGAGCGAAACTGTCCCGCATGGCCAATCTGCTGCAACAGGTCGCGGACTCCATCGGGCCGCACGGCGACGATCAGAAGGTGGGCCTGCTCGACGGCGCGACGCAGGTCAGGCTCAACCTGAACATCGTACTGGCGTTTGAGTTGGCGCAGCTTGTGCGGGTTGTGATCGTGCACGACGACGGGCTGCCTGAACCCTGCCAGGCGCAAACCGGCCAGCAGCGCGCTGGTGATGCGTCCACCACCCAGAAACACAGCGGCATTTGTTCTCACGGCTTTCATCCCAGGCCGACGCAGGCCAGGTCCGCGGCTTCGATCAGCGTGGCAACATCCTTCTCCGTATGCGCGGTGGAGATGATCCAGTGCAGGCCGTTGGACGGAGTCATGTAGATGCCCCGTTCGAGCAGGCGATGAACGAAGCGAGAGTAGAGATGAGTATCCACGTATGTGCAATAGTCGCGGTAGTCGTGGATGGCATCACGGTCAGTGAAGTAAATCTGGAACATGGGGCCGAAGCCCTGCACGATGGCCTTCATATTGTGCCGCCGAAAAACTTCGCGCAGGCCCGAGATGGCGGCATTACCGACATTGTGCAGTTTCTGGTACGCGCCGTCCGCGGCCAGCAGGTCAAGGTTCGCAGCCACGACTTTCATGGTGAGGCGGTGTCCGTTAAAAGTGCCGTAGTGCAGCACCATGTGTTCGCTCCAGCGCATGCGATCGAGGATGGATCGCGGTCCGGCCACTGCGCCCACGGGAAATCCCGCACCCAGGGCCTTGCCGAAAGTGCTGATGTCGGGCGTGATGCCGTAATACTCCTGGCATCCGCCTGGGGCGTAGCGGAACCCGGTGACCACTTCGTCTAGGATCAGCAGGGCGCCGTACTCCCGCGTGAGCGCTCGCAGGCGTTCGAGATACTCCTCACGCGGCAGGATACAACCCATGTTGGCCATGATCGGTTCCGTGATCACGGCGGCGAGTTCACGGCCGTGCTGCTTCATGACCCGTTCGAGAGCAGCAGCGTCGTTCCATGGCGCCAATACCACATCGTCGAAGGTCGATGCCGGGATGCCTTCTGAGTCGGGCATGCGGTTCGGATTCTCCGGCGGGCCCAATTTCTCCGGCGCATGACTGTGCGCGTTCAAAAGATAAGGATCGTACCAGCCGTGGTAGTGTCCTTCGAATTTGAGAAATTTGGCGCGGCCAGTGTGGGCGCGGGCCAGGCGCAGGGCGAGCATGGTGGCTTCGCTGCCGCTGTTTGCGAAGCGCACCACCTCGGCGGATGGGACCATGCGCCGCAGACGCTCCGCTGCGTCCACTTCGGCGGAGGTCGCGGCGGCGAAGTGCGAACCTTGCGCCATGGTCTGCGAAACGACTTCAACCAGTTTGGGATGAGCGTGTCCCTGGATGAGCGCTCCGAATGACATCATGAAATCGATGTATTCGTTGCCGTCGGCATCCCAGACGCGGGAGCCCTGGCCGCGCTCGAGAAACACCGGGCCGGGAGAGAACACGGCAGCGCCGCGCGATGGCGAGTTGACGCCTTCGACCAGCGATTGCTGGGAGCGCTCGAACCACTGTTGCGAGTTCTTGCGATTTGCAGGCATTGAAAAGGAACTTCACGACAGCCACGGATTTTCGCGGATTTTCACGGATCAAGATCTTTCTTGTTTTTTTGCTAATCCGTGAAGATCCGTGTAAATCCGTGGCCTGCCTTTTTCTAATCTGCGGTGCCTCCGCCGTCCACCACCAGGGTCGCGCCCGTCATAAACGACGAGTCGTCCGAGGCCAGGAAAAGCGCGGCTTTTGCTATTTCATCCGACGTACCGATTCTTCCCAGGGGACGATTACTGCAGCCCGCCAGATAATCTTCCCATGTCTGACCGCGCATGCGGGCGTCTTCCGGGAGCATGGGCGTGTCCACGTCGCCGGGACAAATGCAGTTTACGCGGATACCCTGGCGCCCGTGATCGATGGCCATGGCTTTGGTGAGCAACACAACCCCACCTTTCGAAGCGCAGTAGGCGATGGCGGCGTCTCCGCCCACGATTCCCCAACCCGAACTGTTGTTGATAATCACGCCGCTGCCCTGCTCGATCATGCCGGGCAGAGCGAACTTCGACATCAGGAAAGTGCCTTTCAGGTTCACGTCAATTTGCAGGTCCCATTCTTCTTCGCTGCAATCGAGCGCGGTGTGAGGATAGAAAATGCCTGCGTTGTTGAAGAGGATGTCGAGGCGTCCGAAGGAGCTTACCGTTTCCTCGACGGCGCCGCGGCATTCGGCCGCCTTGCGCACGTCGGTGCGGAGGAAGATGGCCTGCCCACCGCCGTTCAAGATCTGTTCGATAACAGCATGGCCGCGCTTCTCGTTGCGGCCGGTAATGGCGACTTTGGCGCCCTCTTTGGCGAATAGAACGGCGGTAGCTTCGCCGATGCCGGAGGTACCTCCGGTGATAAGCGCGACTTTATCCTGCAAACGCATAAATCTTCGCGACTTGCGTAGGCCCAGACGTCCCGTCTGGGCGGGCGAGCGCAGCTCGCCAGACTGCGCAGCCAGAAAACCGCTGCGGAGTTTTGCTCCGCTGGGCAGACGAGGACGTCTGCCCCTACGTGGATCCCGCTAGCCCGCCTCCGTCCACCACTAACGCGGTTCCGGTTACGAACGACGACGCATCACTGGCCAGATAGAGCGCGGCTTGCGCGATCTCTTCCGGCTTGCCCACCCGTCCCAGCGGCCGCTTTGCCGCTTCCGCCAGAAATTTGTCGCCCGGCTCCCCCAGCTGCTGGGCCTCATGGCGCAGCATGGCAGTGTCGGTATCGCCCGGGCAAATGCAGTTTACGCGAATATTCTGCGGGCCGTGATCGATCGCCATGGCCTTGGTCAACAAGACGACCGCCCCTTTGGAAGCGCAGTACACCGCCGCTCTCGGCCCGCCGGCAAGCCCCCAACCGGACGCGGTGTTGATGATGGACCCTCCTCCCGCCGCTGCCATAACGGGAATGACCTGGCGGGACATCAAAAAAATGGCCTTTACGTTGACCGCCATCACGCGGTCCCAGTCGGCTTCGCTGAGTTCGACCACGGAGGCGCGGCGAATGATGCCGGCGTTATTGAACAGGACGTGGATGCCTCCAAATTCGCGGACAGCGCGTTCGATCACGCGTCTGCAGTCGGCGGTAAGGGTCACGTCACCGGCTTCGAAGATGGCGCGGCCGCCCTGCTCCGTGATCTCGGCGGCTGCAGCATGTCCGGCCAATTCATTTATATCGGTGAGGACGACCGCGGCACCTTCACGGGCAAAGAGTCGGGCAGTGGTTCGTCCAATGCCGGAAGCAGCGCCGGTGATGACAGCGGTCTTGCCCTGCAGCTGATTCTGCGGCATAAATTTTCCGGTCGTTGCAGGTGTTGCCCTGTCTTGTGTAGCCGCGGGCGACTCGCCCGCGAAGGCCTCGAGTCAAAGTCAAAAGCCGCGGGCGAGTCGCCCGCGACCACACAACATCCCCACCAACTCAGCGGCTGGCCAGGCCTCCGGCGGTTTCTGCGCCATCGATGGTGTACACGTGGCCGGTGATATAAGCGGCATCGTCGGAAGCCAGGAATGCAAACAACGCCGCGATCTCTTCCGGCTGGGCGTGGCGTCCCAGTGGAACTTTGCGGTTTACCGCTTCCAGCATCTCATCGGTGTATTCGGCGCGTTGCATGGGAGTGAGCACGTATCCCGGCGCGACCGCGCACACGCGAACTTTGGGCGCAAGTTCAAGCGCCATGGACTTGGTCAGCTCGATGACTCCCGCCTTCGTGGCATTGTAATCAGCATAGTATGGCTGGCCGACCAGGCCATTGGTGGACGCGGTCTGCAGAATCACGCCGCTGCCGCGCTCCCACATGTGCCGCGCCGCAGTCTGTGCCATGTAAAAGACGCCGGTGAGGTTGACCGCCATCACCTTGTCCCATTCTTCGGGAGTGATGTCGAGGAAGTTATGGCGGATGCTGATGCCGGCGTTGTTGATCAGCACATCCACGCCTCCCAGCAGCCGCACGGCCTCGACGAAAGCCCCTACCACCTGTTTCAGATCAGAGACGTCGGCATGCACCGTGCCCGTCAATTTCGGAAGTTGAGATTGGATTTGCGCCCGGCCCTTGTCATCGCGGTCCAGCACCACCACGGCTGATCCTTCCTCCAAGAAGCGTGCGGCGGTTGCGGCCCCGATTCCGCTTGCGCCCCCGGTGATCAGGACGCGCTTGTCCTTGAGTCCTCGCATGGTCCTCCCTCTTAATTGATGCAGGCGCGGGCGTCCTCGCCCGGGCGTCTTCAATCCCAATGATGCTAAATGATGAATGGCCCCGGCACGAGCGGGACGCTAGCGCCTACATTTAAACCTTGCCGCCAAAGAAGAAGACCAGTTCGATGACCAGGATGATCACAACCATGAGTTCGAGTACGAAGGCGCGGCTCTGGTTGAACTGGTCCACCATGAAGCGATAAAGGTCTTCGGCGGTTTGCAGTTTCTGGGTGACCAGGTCTTTGTAGTCGGGAACGCCGACCTTGGCCGCCGCCAGCTTGTACAGACGGGCGGAAAACATGTCGCTGAGAAATTTGATGGCATTGTCGGCCCGCTCGGTCAGTTCGTTCACGTCGAGCAGAACGGTATGCAGTTTGGTCGCGGCCCTCGCCAGGCGCCAGCGCGCCAGCATTCCCGTGCCTTTGTCGAGACCGGCATACACCATCCCCAGTTCGCGGGTGAGCAATTCATCGTAGTGACGGAATTCCAGCAACTGCGAGTTGGCGTACTCCAGCAGTTGAATGGCAGTCTCCGCGCCGGGCTCAGTGTCGTAGAGGAAAGCGGCGTTCCAGCCAATTACCGCCAGGTCGTTGGGGTAGTAAGAAATGCGGGACTGAAGAATCTCGTTGCGCTCGCCATCCGAAAGCTGTGCCGTTTCACCACGCACAATCTGCGCGATGGATCCGCCGTGGGAGGCGCACAACTCGGAGGCGGAGGGCGAGCCCGCAATCTCCCGGACATGAAAAATAAAGTAGTCCTCGCTCAACCATTCCGCATAGGGCTTGACCAAGGCCGGGGCGGCGCGCTCCAGCCTCTGGCGCGCGATGCGGGATGCGTGTTTCTCAAAGTCCACGTCCCAAACCCAGCGGCTGCCCATTTGAACCAGCGTGTCCCAGTCACCTGAAAAAGGCAGCTCGAAGACCACGCTGAGCACGCCGTAGTCGTAATACTTGATCTGACCTTCCAGGCGCTCACCACTGTCCAGGATCAGGGGCTCGATGGGCTCGACCACCGGAGGCCGCTGATAGCGAACGTATCCCGGGGCGGGATGCTTGAAATTGGGCTGTTCGAGGGTGCGGGCGCCGAAGATCTGACGCAACTCGTCGAGGCGGATCTCTTCGCAAACGTCGAACTGGATCAGAACAAGGACAGACCCGCGCAGCGCGGGCTCTGCCGCCTTCCGCGTCATGCGCTCGGTCTCGGGAAGCTTAAGGATGATTTCGGAGTCCAAAGCCATAAAAACCTGCTTTCCAGCCGCAGTTAAGAAGGTAGGAATGCCCCAGCTGGCGGTATGTACTATTGTCCCAGAATCCGGACGAGTTGGGGAGGGGCAGGGAGGTAAACATGTAAGCTATTGATTATAATGTATTTATTGCGTTGATAAGACCTGGCTGCGGGGCTGGGCTGGTATCCGGTGCGCACCTACAGAGAGCGGTGATTTGGAGTCGTCTGCGCCGCCTTTGCCCAGGCTTGGGCCGCCGCCACCCGCCGCGAAATGGCTGGATGCGAGTGAAAAAGCCATTCCACCCAACGGGCAGGGGAGTGCTCGGCCAGGTTCTGGTCGGCCAGTTTGTTCATGGCGGAGACAAACGGCTGGACGGTTGGGATGGATCGGAAGGCATAGCGGTCCGCCTGGCGCTCGTTGAAACGAGAGTAAGCATTGAGCAGCGGCAGCACCAGGACGGACAGCGTGGTGGCCACAAGCATCAATAGCGGAAGATTGGCAAAATCGGACAGGGTCTCGAACATGTGCATGCGGTCAACCGCGTAGTGCAACACCAGATTCGCCGCCCAGAACCCGACGAACGTGATTCCGGCCTGCACCAGGATACTTTTGAAAATATGGCGATGCACGTGGTGACCGAGTTCGTGGGCCAGAACAGCTTCGATTTCATCGGTGGAATAGTTCGCCAGCAGGGTGTCGGCGAGAATGATGCGGCGGGTGCTGCCCAGTCCGGTGAGGGCCGCATTCGCTTTCTTGCTTTTTTCCGATAGCTTCCACTGGTAAACCCCTCGGACCCGGGTGCCGGCACGCTCCCCCAGCTTCACCAGCCGGGTCTTCAATTCCTCATTTTCAAGTGGGGCGAACTTGTAAAAGATTGGAAACAAGACCACCGGAGCCAGTTGGGCCAGCAGGACGAACAATCCCAGGAATGCCCCCCAGGCAATCAGCCACCAGTGTTGCGGTGCCTGGCGCATGATGAAGTACAGCAACTCGGCCACAATCGCAGCCAGGACCAGTCCTACCAGAAAGCCTTTTCCCTCGTCCCACAACCAGGCGCGCAACCGCATGTTGGAAAGGTGATAGCGGTGTTCGAGGCGAAAACTATAGTAGTCCAGGCCCAGCCCCAGTACTTTGGCCACAACCATGATCATCAGCAGGTACAGGAACAAGGCCAGGCTGTAGTGCTGAAATGTGGCTTCATAGGCAAGGTCGCGGAGGGCGCCGCTCCACCCCGTGGCGAGGAGCGCAACCATAAGAGCCAGCCCGAGAAGAAAGTCGGCAATGCCCAGCCACCGCCGGATGCGGTTGTAATGCCGCGTCTCAGGAGAGTCGGTTGCGACCGGGACGATAGCAGCTGCTGAAACCATTGGTGGCCGATTGATTATCGTATCGCCGGAACCGAAATGCGAGACCCAAAAGTCCAATAGTTATCAGTGCCTTCCGCGTTTTCGGCGGTCGGTTTCCTCAAGCCGGGCGTCGAACAAAAGCTTCTGCCACGGAGAGAATGTCGGCTACGAGTTCAGGCGACTCCGCCTCGGCATAGACCCGCAGCAGAGGCTCGGTGCCGGACATCCGAAACAGCACCCAGGGAATCGCGCCGTTGCCGTTTTTGGCGCCGTGGCTCGAGACATCAAGGAAGCACTTTATTCCGTCCAGCCCTTCCTTTCTCTTAATGGAGTAGCGGCCAAGCTGGGTGGTCTGGTCGGAGCGGGCGCGTTGGACCGCGCTTTGCTTCATCTCTTCCGTGATGTGCAGATCGCGGCGTCCGTAATAATGCGGCCCGTACTCGCGCTGCAGATCGGCCACCAGCTGCCCCAGCGGCTTGCCCTCCTCGGCCATGACGTTGGCCAGCAACAGGCAGTTGAGGGTGCCGTCACGCTCCGGCAGATAACGCGAATATCCGATCCCGCCGGATTCTTCTCCTCCCACCACAATTTCGTGTTCCATCATCAGGTCGGCAATGTACTTGAAGCCGATGGGACACTCGATCAGCTTGCGTCCGTACCTGGCAGCGATGCGGTCTGCCATGCCGGTGGTGTTGAAGGCGCGCACTACGTCCCCGGGCCACTTCTTCCGCTCCAGGGCCCAACGCAAGAGCACGGAGAAGCATTTGTGCGAATCCACGAAGCTGCCGTCTTCGGCAATGGCGCCGATGCGGTCCGCGTCGCCGTCAACCGCCAGACCGGCATGGCAACTTTCTTTCAGTACCGTCTGGCGCAGCATTTCTACGTGGGGTTCGATCGGCTCCGGATTGATGCCAGGGAATAGCGGATTCAACTCCTGCCGGATGGCGACGTAGTCGATGCCGCGATCCTGGAAAATCCGGGTCAGCACGCCGCGTCCCGAACCGTACATGGAGTCCACCGCGAACCTGAACTTTGCCTTGGCGATGAGATCAAGATCGGCAAACCGCGAGATGGCCTCTATGTATGCCGGTTTGAGGTCAACTTCCTTGATGGAAGCCGCCTGCCCTTTGGGCATCGCCCCGGCACCCACTTCTTCTTCAATCACTTTCATGATGGCGGGCGTGGCCGATCCGCCAAACCTGGCCTTGAATTTGACCCCGTTCCAGTTCCAGGGATTGTGACTGGAGGTAACGACCACTCCGCCGGCAGCACCCTGGCTCTTTACGGCCAGCGAAATCGCCGGCGTCGGGGTGGAGTCCGACGTGATCTGTACCGGAATGCCCGCCCCGGCAATGACCTCAGCTGCGGTTCGGGCCGCGTGCTGAGACAGAAAACGCGTGTCGTAACCAATGATGACCCCGCGGGGCGCATTTTCATGACGGAGCACATAGGATGCAATCCCGCCCGCCACGCGGCGAACATTCTCAAACGTAAAATCGTCCGCGATAATGCCGCGCCAGCCGTCAGTGCCAAATTTGATCATATGCAGTCGTCAGTCGTCAGTCGTCGGTCGTCAGTCGTCAGCAAATCGGCGTCTTTGATTCTTTCTGAAAGCTGACGACCGATGACTGACGACTGCTACACCAGATTACGCAGCTTCTTCTCGTCCAGATACTTCACCACTTTCCCAACCTCCTGGGCCTGGTCGCGAGTGGTGATCAGTAAAGCGTCGTCCGTTTCTACTACGACCAGGTTGTTTACGCCCAACGCTGCGACAAATTTTCCGGGTGCGTGAATGTAATTGCCTCCGGCATTGAGCGTAAACCATCCTTCCGCAGCGATCAGGTTGTCGTCCTTGGGCTGCTGCCGGGCCGCGTGATGCTCATGCAGCGCGGTCCACGAACCCAGATCATTCCATCCGAAATCTGCGGGAAGGCAGATGATGCTGGAGTTCTGCTCTCCCTTGCTCGAGCGTGGTTCGAGCACGGCATAATCGATGCTGATGTTTTCGCATCGGGGATAGAGCCGGGCAAGCGTTGCGGCAAACTTGCGCGTGCCGAACGTGGCCGCAATCTGTTGCAGCAAGGCGGCCGTTTTCGGCAGGTGCTCCAGCAGCGCTTTGGTCAGCGTGCGGGCGCTCCACAAGAACATGCCGCTGTTCCAGAAATAGTTCCCGGCTTTCACGAATTCAGCGGCGCGCGCTGCGTCCGGCTTTTCCGTAAAGCGGCGCACCCGTAGCGCATCGCCCTTAAAGGTGGAACCGGCCTCGATGTAACCGTAGCCTATCTCGGCCCGGGTGGGTCGGATTCCTAAAACCACAATATTTTCTCCCGCCGCCGCAATCCCAATCGCCTTTTTCAAGACATCGCGATACCCTTTTTCGTCGGCGATTACGTGGTCGGAAGGAAACAAGCCAATCACGGCATCGGGATCGCTGTTCATCAGGATGAACGCAGCCAAACCGATGGCCGGCGCCGTGTTGCGTCCTACCGGTTCGGCCAGAATCCGTTTCGGGCCAAGCCGTGGAAGCTGGCGTATGATCTCGCGCCGCAAATGCTGGTTGGTGATGACCCAGAAACGCGCCGGGGAAGCCAGCGGCAACAGCCGTCCAACGGTCTGCTGGATCATGGTCAGCTTTCCGTCGAGCGCCAGCAGTTGCTTGGCACGACGCTGCCGGCTCAGGGGCCAGAAGCGAGTGCCGCGGCCGCCGGCGAGAATCACGGGATGAAAGTTTGTCTTAGCCACAGTCTTACTATTACAGATTTTAGATTGCAGATTGGAACCTTGGCATTTCAATCTGCAATCTTAAATCTTAAATTTCGCTACAATCTCGTCTCCGGCTCGGGAACTCGCTCGCCGGGCACAAATGCTTTTATAAATTCCACAGCCCACTGCGGGCGTACTTGAAACTCGCCGACCGCCGCGGGTACGACTACGGCATCGCCTCGGGCCAGCGTAACCGGATTCGCGCCGGCAGCTTCGACAATTCCGCAACCTTCCACCCCCACCAGAATCTGGGCTGAATTTCTTCCGGCGCCGTTCTGCGCGTGGAAGGAATGCGGCTGCTTGAGCTCGAACATTTCAACCACAAAGTATGGCGACGAGATCAGGGGCGCGCGTCGATTGGCGCCGCCGTTCAAATTTGAAGGCGCGGGCCGGACCACTTTACCGGACCCAACTTTTTCCTTGATAGCGGCCAGGCCTTCTTTCAGATGCAATTCGCGCGGGCGTCCATAGTCATAGAGACGATACGTTGTGTCCGATTGCTGCTGGGTTTCGACGATGATCGCTCCCGGGCCCAGCGTATGCACCGTCCCGCCGGCCACGTAAATCATCTCGCCCGGATACACGTTGACCCAGTTCAGCAGTTCCTCGGCGCGTTTCTCCGTGATGGCGCGCTCGAACTGCTCGCGAGTAACGCCAGGCTTGAGACCCAGCCCAATCTGCGCGCCGGGCTTCGCGTGAGCCACGTACCAGCATTCGGTCTTTCCCCAGGGCTGCCCCACCCGGCGGGCGGCCTCGTCATCCGGATGCACCTGTACGGAAAGTTTTTCGTGGGGAAAGAGAAACTTCAGAAGCAACGGAAAGCGGTTGGGATCTGCAGGCGCCTCGCCCACCAGCTCGCGGCCATACTGCGAGCTCAACTCCGAGAGCGACTGCCCGTTCAGCGGACCGTTCGCCACTTTGCAGACGTCGCCGGTGAGCCAGGCTTCGCCGATTTTTTCCTCGAACCGGTGGTTGGGATAAATCGGCGAAAGATCGAGCGTGCCCCAGGGACGCGGGTCGAAGGCAGGCTGCATCGAAAATGGATAGAGATCACTCACGCGGTATGCATGTGGGTTACAACTCTGGAGCCAGCCCGAGGGCCTCCGGCAGGGCGCCCGCCCTACAACGCCGCCAGGAACTTGCGCATGCGCTCCAGTCCGCGGTCCAGTTCGGTGACCGAGGTGGCGTAGGAAACTCGAATATGTTCGCGCGTGCCGAAGCCTTCGCCGGGAACAGTGGCCACATGCGCCTCGCGCAACAGTCGGCCGGCAACATCCGAAGCTGATTTGATGCCGCCGCGCCCGATGAAGGACGAAATATTAGGATAGGCGTAGAACGCCCCTTCCGGCAGCGTGCATTGCACGCCCGGAATCGAGCGCAGCCCCTTGACCACGTGGTCGCGCAGCTTGATGTACTCAAGACGCATCTCTTCCACGCACTGCTGCGGGCCATTCAATGCCGCCACCGCGGCCTTCTGCACGATGGAGGTCGGATTGGAAGTGGACTGGCTCTGCAGCTTCTGCATGGCAGCGATCACCGCCGCCGGCCCCAGCGCGTAGCCCAGCCGCCAGCCCGTCATGGCATAAGTTTTCGACAGCGATCCGATGATCAGCATGCGGTCGCGATACTCGCGCAGCGATCCCACGGAAAACTGTTCGCCGGTGTAATTCAGATAGACATAGCACTCATCGGAGAGCACCCAGATACCGCGCTCCGCCGCCAGTTGCACCACTGCCTTCAAATCCTTCGGCGACATGACCGCGCCCGAAGGGTTGGACGGCGAATTCAGAATGATCATTTTGGTGCGCGGAGTCACCAGGCGCTCGATCATCTCCGCCGTCACCCGAAAGCCCTGGCTCTCGTCGGCCTGCAGCAGCACGCAATTTCCGCCCGCATAGCGCACGATGTCCTTGAACGATACCCAGTACGGCACCGGCAAAATGACTTCATCGCCGTGATCGACCAGCACCTGAATGGCATTGAACAGGGCGTGTTTGCCCCCAACCGACGCCATGGATTCCTCGCGGCGGTAGCCGGACTGGAAATCAGTCGCATGGCGGAGCACGATGCCGTCGCGCAATTCGGCCGTTCCGCCCACGGCGGTGTACTTCGAGAAATTATTCTGGATAGCAGCGATAGCAGCGTCCTTGACGTGCTGCGGCGTGGAAAAATGCGGTTCGCCGGCGCCGAAGTCCACCACGTCGATGCCCTGCTGGCGCAGCTTGTCGGCCTCGGCCACTACCGCCATGGTCGCAGAGGGCTCAATCCGGTTGATTCGCTCCGTAAGTTTGAGGGCTGGGACTGCTTCCGTAACTGGAGTCATGCTCGTTTTCCTGTCTTCATCCTTCTTGCGTCTTTCAGTTTGATCGCGGGATCAAGCTTTTCTCGGAGCCGCTGTTCCACCATCGCAGGCACCAGGTCCTGGATTGAGCCGCCGAGTTTTGCCACCTCGCGCACCAGCCGGGAACTCAGGTAGGAGTATTGTTCGGCCGGCATCATGAAAACCGTTTCCAGGTCAGGCTGCAGCTTGCGGTTCATCATGGCCATCTGCAGCTCGTATTCATAATCGCTGAGGGCGCGGATCCCGCGCAACACGGCACCGGCTTTTACCCGGGCCGCGTAGTCCACCGTCAGGCCATCGAAGACGTCCACCCGAACATTCCTGAGATCGGCGGTCAACGCCTCCAGCATGGCGCGGCGCTCGCCCAGGCTGAACAGCGGACTCTTCTCCGGATTGCGCAGGATGGCCACAATCAGCTCGTCGAAAATCTTGCTGCCCCGTTCGATCAGATCCAGGTGCCCGTTGGTCGGTGGATCAAACGAGCCGGGATAGATGGCGATGACCTTCTTCAAAGAAGTCCTCATTTTCCTGACGGACTACAGGCAGGGAAGGGATTAAAGAAGATTCTATGCGGCAGGGCTGAAGGATGGCAATTCCTTTGCCCAAAAATGGCGTGCCATCCCGAGCGCACATGGAGGACGGGCGTCCCCGCCCCGTCAGGCAATGAGCAGTGCGGGACGGGCGAGGACGCCCGTCCTCCATAACCAGACTCAGCGCCTTGCCGCCGGCACCTTGGCAGCTTCCGGGGGCGCGCTCGGCATGGTGGTGACGCGAGCGCCGGTTGCCTGCGCTGCCGTGGCAGTCGCTGCGGGTTGGGCCGCGGGTACAGGTTGCGGAGCCGCCGTGGTCAATCCCAGATGCTTGCGCACTTCGGCTTCGAGCTTGGCAAAGGTATCGGCGTTGTCTTTGAGAAACTGGCGCGCGTTCTCGCGGCCCTGGCCGATGCGCTCACCTTTGTAGCTGTACCAGGCGCCGGATTTCTCCAGCAGGTTGTTGTTCACCGCCAGGTCGAGCAGATCGCCTTCACGCGAAATGCCTTCGCCGTACATGATGTCGAACTCGGCCTCGCGGAAGGGCGCGGCGACTTTGTTCTTCACCACTTTCACTTTGGTGCGCGAGCCCGTGACCACGTCTCCTTCTTTAATGGCAGCGATGCGGCGAATGTCCACCCGCACCG
>Ga0207678_10001142_pt1 | contig 24346 bp, 19 predicted proteins | sample KBSC63metaG_FD_184319 | JGI IMG/M metagenome (GOLD analysis project Ga0207678, IMG submission 184319) | Corn rhizosphere microbial communities from Kellogg Biological Station, Michigan, USA - KBS C6-3 metaG (SPAdes) (version 2) | ecosystem: Host-associated > Plants > Roots > Rhizosphere > Soil ... | reverse complement strand
CCGGAGTCGCGCCGAGCCCGCCGCCGCCGTCGGACATCGGCAGCGAGGCGTCGCTGCCGCTCTGGGCGCCCGGGTCGAGCGAGACGGCACCGGCGAGGTCCGGCGACGCGCCGCCGGTGACGGCCGAGCCGAAGTCGCTCGCGCCCGCCGTCGTCGTCGCGTCGGCGGCGGCACCGGCTCCCGCGCCCGCGTCGGCCGTCGCCACCGCGGGCTCGGCTCCGACGCTCCCGCCGCCGAGGTCGCCTTCGAAGCCGCCGGGCGCGGTGAACCCGCCACCGCCCGAGGCCGCTTCGCCGCGCGTGAAACCCGGGTCGGGGTTGGGCGGCGCGGGGTCCTTCGTCAGCGGGGACTCGGCGTTCGCGTCATGCGGGATGTCCGCGCCGACGCCCACCGGCTTGACGTCCGCTTTGAGGCCGTCCGCCTTGAGGTCCCCGGCCTTGGGGTCGTCCTTCTCGTCCAGGGTGTAGGTGGTCGGCTCGCCCTTGCCGTCGTCGACCGTCACGATCGTCGGGCCGTCCGGGCCCTCCGGCCGCTCCGCGGTGATCTTGAGGTTGCCGTCCTGGATGTGGATCTTGCCGTCCGGGCCCGGCTTGTAGGAGCCGTCGGCGGAGGGCTGCCCCTCCTTGACCGCCTGCTGGCTGCCCTGCGGCCCGAACCCGGCCTTGTCCGCGCCGGCGGCGTCCTTGCCGGCACCGTCCTTGCCCGCTTCGGCCTTGTCGTCGTCACCCCAGTCGAGGTGGTAGTCCTTCTTGTGACCCTGGCCGTCGTCCACGGAGATGTCCTGCTTGCCCTCCTTGTCGGGCTCGGACATCGTGATCGTGTTGTCGCCCTTCTTGACCGACACCGTGTCCGTGTCGTCCGTGTCCTTGATGGCTTCGCCGGTCTTCGGGTCGATCGGGTACGGCTCACCGGTCGACGGGTCGACTTCCAGCGGCTTCCCGGTGATCGGGTTCTTGCCCTCTTCGGGCTTCGCGGGCTCCTCGGCCTTCGGGGGCTCGGCCGCCGACGGCGTCGTGGAACCGCTGCCCGTGCTCCCGCTGCTCCCCGTGCTGCCGGTGCCGGTGCTGCCGGTGTTCCCGGAATTGCCGGTGTTCCCCGTGTTGCCGGTGTTCCCCGTCTTGTCGCCGCCGCCCTCGTTCTTGGCCTCGGTCAGCTGGTTGCGGTAGCCGTCCATGTACCGCGCGAGCGCGCCGAACTGCTGGTCGATCGTGTCCTTGGCCGCCTTGCAGGACCCGTCGAACGCCGCGATCAGGCTCTTGTACTCGGTCGAGAAGGCACCGTCGCGCCAGTAGCGGCAGACGTTGCGGCCGTAGTCGATGTTCTCCTGGTTGAAGCAGCCGTCGTCGTTCTGCAGGCGCTCGGCCAGGTTCGAGTTGTTGCCGTGCTTGGCGTTGACGGCGTCGATCCAGCCGGCGACCTTCATGAAGTCGTCGAATTCCTCGGTCTCGTTGGCGGCGATCTTGAGGACGTCCAGTGCCATCGGGATGTCGGCCTCGGCGATCACCGGGCGGTGCAGCTGCAGGACCTCGTCGACCTTCTTCTTGACGGCGTCGAAGACGTGCGTGACGGTCTGCGGGATCAGCTTCGCCGCGCCGTCGATCTGCTGCGACAGCTCCTTGGCGTGCGGCTTGATCGTCTCGTCGTACTTGATCTCCGCCGCGTTGGCGCCCTTGCCCTTCCACGCGTCGAAGAGGGTCTGGAGTTCGGTGTCGCTCTTGGTGAGCGCGTCCTCGACGACCTTGTGCGCCTTGCCGAGGTCGTCGGCATCGCCGAGGAACTTCTGGTACTGGATCCCGCGGTTCTCGTGGAACTTGTCCTTGAGCTCCTTCTGGGAATCCTTCTTGGCGCCGAACTTGTTCCAGACCTCGTCGGTCCACTTCGCGAGCATGTCGACGGCGACGTTGCCCTGGTCGAGCTGTTCGTCGGAGCTCTTCGCGCCGGCACCCAGCGTCGGCGTGCCGATTCCGTCGAGGTTCTTCTTCGCCTGGTCCCGGCCGGCGGTGTCGCGATCGTGTTCCTGCTTCTTGGCCGCGGCTTCCTGCTGGGCTTCCTGCAGCGCTTCGTCGACGTCTTCGGTCGAACCCGGCAGCCAGTCGTTGCTCAGGCTGTTGTCGGAGTAGTTCTCGATGTATTTGTTGGCGTAGGCCTCTTCTTCGTCCGTGAAGTAGACGGAGTCCTCGCTGTACTCCTCCATGAGCTTGGTTTTTGCTGCCATGGAGACGTTCGGGTCGTCGAGGACCTTCTTGATGTCAGCCCATTCGGCCATCAGCGGTTACCCCCGGCCTGGTTCGCCGTCGCGCCGGCGTTCGCTTCCTGCGCGGTGTACTTGGCGCCGGCCGTCCCGATGCCGCTGCCGAGGTTCAGCAGGGCGTTCGACAGCCCGGTCATGCCCGCGCCGATCTCGTCCATCCCGGCCTTGTACTTGCCGAAGCTCTCCTGGTGCACGCGACCGAAGTCCCCCGCCACGATTTCGGTCGGCGCGACCTTCTTCGCTTCGTTCGCCGGGTCGTCGGCGACGTCCGCCAGGCGGATCTGCGCCCGCGTCATCGCCTCCGAACTCGCTTCGTAGCCGTTCGGCATGGTCGCTGCCCCCTTCGATCCCACAGGTCCCTCGATGTTCCGGGACTGTGACGCGCCCGGACACCGTTCGGTGCCGTCGCAGATGCACACAGAGTCTAGCGTTCGTCCGGGCGGCGGACCTGGGCTTCCGCGAAGTGCACCCGGCCGGGACCTACCCGCCGGCGTGCTGCGCCGCGACCGCCTCGGAGATCACCTCGGCGACGCCGCGGATGTCCACCAGCCGGTCGAGCTCGTCGATGTCGACCGAAACGCCGTAGGTCACCTCGACCCGCGACAGCAGCTGGATCCGCTGCCGGGACGTCATGCCGAGGTCGTCGAACGGCGTCGTCTCGGTGAGCCGCTCGGGCGGGATCTCCAGCGCGAAGCTGATGATCCGCCGGATCTCGTCGACGTAGGTGCCCGGGTCAGCCATGCCGCTCATTCTCGCCCCACCAGCGCTCGCGGGCCGCGGCGCGGGACACCTTGCCGCTGGAGGTCCGCGGCACTTCGCCCGGCCGCACCAGCCACAGCGCGCGCAGTGGCAGGTCGTGGCCCGCCGAGACCGCCCGCCGCACGGCCTTCTCGACCGCTTCGTCCGGCGCGGTGCACCCGGCGACGACCGCGACGCCTTCGCCGCGGCTGTCCTGCACGCCGAACGCGGCGACGCGCCGGATGCCCGGGTGCGCGGCCTCGACGGTGGCTTCGATGTCCTGCGGGTGGTGGTTGCGGCCGTCGACGATGATCAGGTCCTTCAGCCGCCCGGTGACGTAGAGCTCGCCGTCGTGGACGAAGCCGAGGTCGCCGGTGCGCAGCCAGCCGCCGGGGGCGAGCTCCTCGTCGCGGCCCCAGTAGCCGTCGGCCAGGTTCGGGCCCGACACCTGGATCTCTTTGTCGACAATGCGGATCCGCTGGCCGTACGGCCGCCCCACCGACACGCGCGGCTCGCCGTCGAATTCCGTGATCGTCGGGCCCTCGTCGCCCGCGCTCGTGACGAACACCGTCGCCTCGGCCAGCCCGTAGCACGGCTTGTGCGCGGCCCGCGGCAGCCCGAACGGGGTGAAGGCGCGCTCGAAGGCCTCGACGGTGGCCGCGCGGATCGGCTCGCTGCCGTTGAGCAGCGAGTTCACCCGCGAAAGGTCGACGTCTTCGAGGTCCCCCGCCGCCTCGGCGGCCAGGTCGAAGGCGAAGTTCGGCGCGGCGGTGACCGCGCCCGGGTGCTCGGCCAGCAGCCGGATCCAGCGCAGCGGGTCGCGCACGAACTCCATCGGCGTGAAGAAGACCGACCGCGAGCCGAGGAAGACGGGGGTGCCGACGAGCAGGACCAGGCCCATGTCGTGGAAGAACGGCACCCAGCCCACCAGCGGGGTCGACGCGTCGGCGCGGTAGCACCGCGTGGTCTGCCAGCAGGCGGCCACCAGAGCGCGGTGGGAGATCACCGCGCCGGCCGGGCGGCGCGTCGAGCCGGACGTGTACTGCAGGTACGCCGGATCGGTCATCGCCACGTCGGCGGGCGGCTCGGCGTCACCGGGCTCGATGTCCTCGACGGCGAGCCCGGCGACCGGCGGGATCTTGTCCAGGAAGTCCTTCGAGGTCAGGCAGGCCGCCGGAGCGGCGTCCGCGAACGCCGCCTCGATCCGGGCGCGGTTCGTGCGGCCCGTCGGGACCGACAGCGGCACAGCGACGCGCCCCGCGTAGAGCGTGCCGAGGAAGCCGATGACGTAGCCGAGGTCCTGCCGGGCGACGATCGCCACGCGATCACCCGGCCGGGTGACGTGCCGCAGCTCACGGGCGACCCCGCGGACGCGGGCGAGCAGCTGCGGCCAGGTGAGCGTGTGGTCGGCCGGGCCGGGGAAGGTGCGGCAGGTGAAGGCGGGGCGGTCTTCGCCCGCGTTGCGCAGCAGGTGGTCCGTGAACGGCGTGGCCAGGACGTCGTCCGGGACTTCTGCGGGCGGCACGGCCCCATCCTGCCCTACCGTGTCGAAGCGATGGACGAGTTCGAACGGCACGGCATCGGCCTGGTCTCCGGCCGCGACGCGTGCGCCCGGGCCCTGCGCTCGCCCGAGCTGACCTCGGATCCCGGTGGTGGCTCACCCAGCGTGCTGCTGCGGGACGGCGAAGATCACACCCGCGTGCGCGCGGTGCTGCGGGAGATCATCGCCGGGCTGGAGCCGTTCCCGGCTGTCCTGCGCACGTCGATCGAGGACGTGGTGGCCGGGCTGGGGACGTCGTTCGACCTCGTGCGCGACTTCGCGCGGCCGGTGGCGGGGTTGGTGACGTCGGCGGTGCTGGGGGTGTCCCTCGACGCCGTCTTCCTGGACCACCTGGAGGCGACGACGGCGAACCTGGACGTCTTCGGCGGGGTCGACCGGGCCGGGCAGGCGTCGGCGTTCCGGCTGGCGGTGCAGCTCGGCCGGACCGTGGCCGGGCCGGGCGGGCTGACGGCGTTGCGGGAGGCCCGCGCGGCCGGCCGGCTCGACGAGGACGAGCTGATGATCAACGCCGTGGTGCTGGCGCACGCGGCCTACGAGAACTCGCTGAACTTCCTGGCGTGCGCCGGCCTCGAGCTCGCGACTTCAGGGCCGCGGGCCGTGCGGGAGCTGGTGACGGCGATCTGCCCGGCCCGGTACGTCCTGCGCTTCGGCCCGGACGGCCCGGTGGCGATCCCGCTGACCGACGGCCTGCCGTTCGGCCTCGGCCGGCACGCGTGCCCCGGCTCCGGAGTGGCGGTGGCCGAGGGCGAGATCGCGCTCACGGCGCTGGCGAAGATCCTCGGCGGCGGGTGCCGGGTGGGCGAAGTCCGCTGGAAGACCCACCCGGTGTTCCACGGCCTCGAGAAGGCCGTGGTCACCCTCGCGTCAGGAAACGGCTGAGACGACGCCGGCCAGGCGGTCGGCCGCGGCCTGGGCGGTGGCGACCGCCGGGGCCTCGACCATCACGCGGACCAGCTGCTCGGTGCCGGACGGGCGCAGCAGCACCCGGCCTTCCTCGCCCAGCTCGGCCTCGACCTCGCCGACGGCGGTGCGGACCTCGGAGGAGCCGGCGACCGCGGCCTTGTCGGCCACCGGGACGTTGACCAGGACCTGCGGCAGCCGGTTCATCACGGCGGCGAGGTCGGCCAGCGACTTGCCCGTCTCCGCCATGCGGCTCATCAGGCGCAGCGCGGTCAGGAGGCCGTCGCCGGTGGTGGCGTGGGCCGGGAGCACCACGTGGCCGGACTGCTCGCCGCCCAGCGCGAAGCCGCCGGAGCGGAGCTCCTCGAGGACATACCGGTCACCCACCGCGGCCGTGATGACGTTGATGCCGTGCGCCTTCATGGCCAGGTGCAGCCCGAGGTTGCTCATCACGGTGGCGACCAGGGTGTCCTTGGTCAGCTCCCCGGACTCGGCGAGCGCGAGCGCCAGGACCGCCATGATCTGGTCGCCGTCCACCAGCTCGCCCGCGGAGTCGACGGCCACGCAGCGGTCGGCGTCGCCGTCGTGCGCGATGCCGAGGTCGGCGCCGTGCTCGACGACGGCCTTGCGGAGCTTCTCCGGGTGGTTCGAGCCGCAGTGTTCGTTGATGTTGATGCCGTCCGGGTCGGCGTGCAGCGCCACGACCTCGGCGCCGGCGCGGCGGTAGACCTCGGGCGCGGCGGCCGCCGAAGCACCGTTGGCACAGTCGACGACCACCTTGAGCCCGGCGAGCGGGTGCGGGGTGGCGTCGAGCAGGTGGGCGGCGTAGCGGTCGAGGGCGTCTTCGACGTCCGTGACGCGCCCCACACCGGCCCCCGTCGGGCGGACGGCGTCGGCGGACAGGCCCGCCTCGATCTCGTCCTCGATGCCGTCGGGGAGCTTGTGCCCGCCCGCGGCGAAGAGCTTGATGCCGTTGTCGGGCATCGGGTTGTGCGACGCGGAGATCATCACGCCGAGGTCGGCCTCGAGCGAGCCGACCAGGTAGGCGACGGCCGGCGTCGGCAGCACGCCGACGCGCAGGACGTCGGCCCCCGCGGAGGTGAGACCGGCGACGACCGCGGCTTCGAGCATCTCGCCGCTGGCGCGCGGGTCACGGCCGACGACCGCGACCGGCCGGTGCGAGCGGTCGTGCGCGGCCAGCACGCGGGCGGCGCTGGCCGCCAGCGCCAGTGCCAGCTCCGGCGTCAGCTCGGCGTTGGCCAGGCCACGTACCCCGTCGGTACCGAACAGGCGTGCCATCGATCGACCTCCTTGTGGAATGACCACGACAACCTAGCGACGTGGGCGGACCGCGTTCCCCCACCCCCCGAGTGTCGCTCCGGACCGGGGAGACGAAACACCCTTGAAAACGCCGGAGCGCCCATCCGATGGACGGATGGGCGCTCCGGTGGTTCGCGCCTGAGGGGCGCGATCAGCGCTTGCTGTACTGCGGGGCCTTGCGGGCCTTCTTGAGGCCGTACTTCTTCCGCTCCGTGGCGCGCGCGTCACGGGTCAGGAAGCCGGCCTTCTTGAGGGCCGGGCGGTCGTCGGCGTCGACCTCGACGAGCGCGCGGGCGATGGCCAGGCGCAGCGCGCCGGCCTGACCCGAGACGCCGCCGCCGTGCAGGTTGGCGAAGATGTCGAACGAGTCCGGCTTCTCGACCGTGACCAGCGGCTCACGGATGAGCTGCTGGTGCACCTTGTTCGGGAAGTACTCCTCGAGGGTGCGGCCGTTGAGCTTGAACACACCGGTGCCCGGCACGACCCGCACGCGGACGACGGCTTCCTTGCGGCGGCCGACGGTCTGCGCGTTGCCACCGGCGGCACGCGACGGGCGCGGCGCGGCGGCGGTCTCGCTGGTCGCAACCGGGGTCTCGCTGGTCGCGACGGCGCCGGTCTCGGGCGCCTCGGTGGTCTCGACGACCTCGGGGGCCTCGGTCTCGGTGCTGGTCACAGACTGTTCCTCACTCACTGCGCGACCTGCGCGATCTTGGTGATCTCGCGCGCCTGCGGCTGCTGCGCGGCGTGCGGGTGCTCCGAGCCGGCGTACACCTTCAGCTTCTTCGCCTGGGCGCGGCCGAGCTTGTTCTTCGGCAGCATGCCCTTGACGACCTTCTCGACAAGGTGCTCGGGCTTGGTGTCCAGCAGCTCGCCGAACGAGCGCTTCCGCAGACCGCCCGGGTAACCGCTGTGCCGGTACGCGAACTTCTGCTCGCGCTTGTTACCGGTGAGCGCGACCTTCTCGGCGTTGACGATGATGACGAAGTCACCGGTGTCCACGTGCGGGGCGTAGGTCGGCTTGTGCTTGCCGCGCAGCAGCGTGGCGACCTCGGTCGCCAGCCGTCCGAGCACGACATCCTCGGCGTCGATCACGTGCCAGGCACGAGTGACGTCGCCGGGCTTGGGGCTGTACGTGGGCAAGGGTCTACCTCGTCGTCAACATTGCGTGTGGGTTCTGTGCGGGCCTAGCGCTTACGCGCCGCAGCGCACAACGACATATGAAGATACCCCCACGGTCACCGCACCCGCGCATGGGGGGTGGTGGAAGCGCCCATACTAGGCTCCGGGCGGCCCGGGCGCAGCCGGGACCCTACCGGATTTTCCCGCCGAAGCGCCTGCACGCGCCGCCGTGACACGCGAGGATGAGGCCGATCCGGGCACCAGGCGAGCAGGGGACGGCATGAGGAAACGACCGACGGCGATCTTCGTCCTGGGCGCCCTGCTGGCCCTGGTCAGCGCCTGCGGCACGGCGAAGGCGGGCACCGCGCTGCCGAAGGGCGACGACGCGGCGGACTACGTCGGCGCCAAGTTCGAGCAGGTGATCGGCAAGCTCTCCGACGCCATCACCGGCTCGCGCGACGTCACCAACTCGCTCGACGCCTACTTCAAGTTCGACGACAAGTGGATCCACAGCACGGTGACGTCGGCGCGCGCCGGCAGCCCGGAGAGCCGGGCGGTGCGGCACCGGTCGCAGAAGAACCCGGACGAGATCATCGACACGTACACGCCCGCGGACGGCACGGTCGAGTACACCTACCTCGGCCCGATGTACGTCCAGAAGGGCGTCTCGCCGACCGCGTGGGTGTCGATGCCGAAGCCGGAGGGCGGCCTGGTCCAGCCGTGCGCCTGGGGCGGGGTGCTGACGCCGTGCCGGATGGCGGAATCGACCTTGGCGGCGTACGAGGCCGACAAGCGGGCCGTCCGCGGGGCGAAGAGCCTCGGCGACGGAAAGACCGCGCTGACCGTGAACGTGCCGTTCGGGATCTTCGTCGACAAACGGGTCGAGATCCTGCCGCCGAGCCTGACGAGCCAGATCGGGCCCGAGCTGAAGAAGGCCGCGGTCCCGGCCACGATCACGCTGAACCCGGACGGCAGCCTCGTCTCCTTCGTGATGGAGGCGAAGTTCGCCGGCGACGGCCACCAGCTCGAGCTCAAGTACGACTTCCGGTTCACCGGCAAGGCGAGCCAACAGGACATGCCGAAGCTGCCGGACGCGAGCCAGATCACGGTGCTGCCCGACCGGGCGGCGATGGACGGCTTCTACCGCCGGCTCGGCGAAGCGCAGGGCAGCTGAGGCGTGACCACGACCCGAGGTGATCTCCGATGAGCCAGCCGCCCGACCCGCAGCAGCCGCAGTGGTGGCAGCCGCCGTCGAACCCGCCCGGCACCGCACCGCAGCCCGGCGGGTGGCAGCCCGAACAGCAGGCGACCGGCCCGCACGCCGGGCAGTGGCAGCAGAACGCCGACCCCGGCGCCGTGTCGGGGTCCTACACCGGCCAGTGGAACCCCGGGCAGCCCTCGGGCTCGTTCTCCGGTCCGTGGCAGCAGGGGCAGCACAGCGGCCCGTGGCAGCCGCCCCAGCCGGCACCGCAGCAGCAGCCTCCGACACCCGGCCACGGGCAGCAGCAGCAGCAGTACGGCGGCGGGTTCCAGCCGTCGCAGTACGGCGGCCTGGGCGCGTTCTCGGCTGAGCCGGCGAAGAAGCCCAAGTCGAAGAAGCCGTTGCTGATCGCCGGGGCGGCGGTCCTCGTGCTGGCCGTCGGCGGCGGGGCCGCGTGGCTGCTGGGCGCGTTCCGCGGGGACGTCCTGGAGCAACAGTCCCTTCAGGACGGTGTGGTCAAGGTCCTCAACGAGAACTACGGCGAGCCGGACGTGAAGAACGCGCAGTGCCCGGCGAACGAAGCCGCCGGGAACGGCACGACGTTCGACTGCACGGTGACGATCGGCGGGCAGCAGAAGAAGGTGACCGTGCGGGTGCTCAACGACCGGCCCGAGTACGAGGTCGGCGCCCCACACTGAGTTCCCGGCCCGGTTTCCTTGCCGGGTAACGGAAAACGGCGGGCCCCGCACCGGAGTGCGGGCCCGCCGTGGTTTCCGGGGCTACCGGCTCAGAACAGGCCTTCGACGGCGCTGTCGGTCTGCTGGTAACCGTCGGCGATCTGCGGCAGGGCGGCGGCGATCTGCGCCAGAACCTGCTTCAGGTCCTCGAACTTCTGGTCCCAGGTGCGCTGGGCAGCGTCGTACTGCTCCTTCGCGGAACCGGTCCAGGTGGTGGTGAGCGGCCTCAGGTCGTCCTTGAGACGGTCGAAGGCGGCCTGCAGCTCGCCCCCGGTCTGCTGGCAGTCGTCCGCGGCCGCGCGGATGGTGGCGTAATTGACGACAATGCCGGCGCCATCAGGCATGACTTACTCCTTTTGAGCTGAAGAAGATGATTGGTGGTGGGAAAGGATTCGGGAGGTGCTCAGCCGAGGGCTTCGAAGCCGCGGTTGATGGCGCCCATGATCTCCTGCTGCTGCTGCTCGGAACGCTCGTACTTGGAGCCGGCCTCGCGGAGCAGCTCACCGATGCGCTGCAGGGCCTGCGCCATGCCGCGGGCGTCGTCGTCGAAGCGCAGCATCACGTGGTCGAACGCCTTCTGCGCTTCACCCTGCCAGCCGGCGCGGGTGGCCTCGATGCGGTCGCGCAGCGTCGAGAGGTTCTTGTCCATCTGGGCCCGAACCTCGGTGACGCGACCCTCGGCCTCGGTGAACTGAGCAACTGTCCCTTGGAATCCCTGTCCGGCGCTCATACCGGTACCCCCTTCATAAGAGTGGTGGTTGTCCGTACCAAGCTTGTTCGTTCGTACGGCCCTACGACGCAGACACTGCCACGTCCGGTTCCCCCTTGTCGTGCTTTGCCCCGAAGTAGTTGCTTGCGTTAACGCCCACCGCGGGAACCGATCGCCACGAGTATCCGCAGGACACCCCGAACCGGTGGTGCATCACCCGAAAAAGTGTTCCCCACCAGCGGGATTAGCACGCGCACAGCGACCGTGGAGCCGAACTCACCGATCGCGATTCATGATTCGCATCTGGGAAAAGTCTTCGTCGTCATCACCCGATCGAGGGGATCGGGCCGCAGGTTGCGGACGCGAAGGAACCGGATCGGGAACCGTGGGAACCGCCAGCCCCCGAGCGCGGCGGAATCGTTCGGCGGCCGCGCGCAGCGTGCCGGGCGTCGGGTCGCCGGACTTCGCGCCGCGCCCGCTCCGCTTCAGGAGGTCGGCGTTTTCGCTGTGGTGCCGGTGGTTGCGCGCCTTCGCGTTGCCGGCGACGCGACGCGCGTGCGTCACGGCGTCCTGGCCGATCCGCCGGAACGACGCCGCGGCGCTTTCGAATTCTTCGGACGGCACCGCGTGCCCTCCTCTCAGTTGAGGATCTCGACCGTGCTCACGGCCTTCGTGCAGGCAGCGGCGACCCGGTTCCGCAGCGGGGCCGTGGCGTACTGGCAGCCGACGTGGACGCGGATCCGGCCCTTCGCGACGACGTACCAGTCGACCTGGAGATCGGGCCGGTCCGGCTTGGTCTCGTGGTACCCGATCACGGTCTTGCCGGCGTAGTACAGGCTGGGGTTGAACGCGCTCCACCGGGTGGGGTCCCGGTCCGCGGTGCGCTTGAGCTCGTCGACGAGCTTCTGCGGGTCCGCGGTCGCGTCGTAGTCCATCACGAACTCCTGTGCGACCAGGAGGTCGTTGCCGTCGCGGGACTCCTGTGGGTGGATGACGACCTGCCGGTCGGCCACCCGGTCGTCGGTCTGGACCCAGTCCTCGGGCGCGACGAACTTGAAGTCGTACTGCGACAGCGTCCGGCCGGGCTCGGCCTGGCTCCCCGAGTTCTTGAGCACGAAGATCCCGGTGACGACGAGCGCGGCCACGACGGCCACGCCGACCCCGACGACGCCCCACCGCTTTCCGCCGCGCTTCTTCTTTTCCGGCTCCGCGGTGGCGCCGGCCGGACGGACCCCGGACGGGCCGCCCGGCGCCGGCCGGCCCGCGGGCGGGGTCCACGGCCGGGCCGCCGGCTGCCCGTGGGGCGGCGACGGCGGGGCCGCGCGGTTCGGGAAGCCGGCGGGCCCCGGCGGGGCCTGCGTGCGCGGCGGAGCCGGACGCTGGGCCTCCGGGCGCGGGGCGACGTCGCCGGGGCGGACGACCTCCGTGCGCTGCGCCCCCGGGCCGAGGGCAGAGCCTGGCACCGCGCCCAGCCGCGCCATCGCTTCGCCGGGCAGCGAGCCGGTGCGGTCCGGGTCCACCAGCACCGCCCGCAGCGCCCCGCGCGCGACGACCGTCTCGGGCTGGTCGAGGCTCGTCGGCACCACACCGGTGCGTTCGTGCACCAGCCGCGAAATCATCGGGATCCGGCTCGAGCCGCCGACCAGGAAGATCGCCGTGAGCTGCTTCGGCCGCAGGCCGGCGTCACCGATCGCGGCGACCGTCAGCTCGACGGCCCGGCCCAGCGGCGCCGCGATCAGGCGTTCGAGGTCTTCGCGCGTGACGTGCGCGTCGGCGAACGGCGGCGGCATCGGCACGTCGGTGTAGGCGTGCCGGGACAACGTCTCCTTCGCGCCCCGCACGTCCTGGCGCAGCACGCGGCGCCGTCGCCGGTCGGCCAGCTCTCGGCCTTCGACGAGCTCGCGCCAGGCGTCCGGATCGGCCGCGGAGACCAGCGAACCGACGTGTTCGAGCAGCGCCTGGTCGATGTCCGCGCCCCCGAAGCTGGGATCGCCCCGGGTGGCGAGCACCTGGAAACCGCCCCGCTGCGGACGGCCGGCCCGGTCCCGGGTGGTGTCCGGCGGGAGCCGCCGCACCACGCTGACGTCGACCGTGCCGCCGCCGAGGTCCAGCACCGCGAGGGCGTCGCCGGGACGGCCGCTGAACTCGACGGTGCGGTCGTTCGTCACGTCCTGCGGCGCGAACGTCGCCGCGTGGTAGACCGCCGCGGCGACCGGCTCCGGCACCAGCGCGACCTCGCGCGCCAGCCCACCGGCCGCCTGCCGCAGCAGCCGGGTGCGGATCGCACCCCAGTCCGCCGGGTGGGTCAGCACCAGCAGGTCGACCTCGGCGTCACCGGCCAGGCGGCGGGCTTCGGAGACCGCGCGCCCCAGGACGGCGTGCACGACGTCGGTCACCCGCAGGACGCTGTCGCCGAGGAGCAGCTCGCCTTCGTCGATCCGCCGCTTCGGGTTCGGCTCGTACCGCGACGGGTCGACCGCCGCCTGCCGCTCGGCCTCCTGGCCGACGAACAGCGTGCCGTCCGCGGCCGCGAACACCGCCGAGGACATCAGCGGCTGGCCGTCGATCACCACGACCTGCGGCTCGCGCCCGTTCACCGAGGCGACGACGCAGGTGCTCGATGTCCCGAAGTCCACCGCAACCCGGACCGTCACCAGCAGCTCCCGAAGACACAGTAATGTTCGCGATCCCCCGCGTCCGGCCTGCCGGGCGCGCCCTCGGGGAGGAACCTACCCTCCGCCGCGGCGCGCCCCGCCGCCGTACTCAGTCGGGCTGGATCCACGACACCTGGATGAGCTGCTTGCCGTTCTTCCGGGTCAGCAGGTTGCCCCGGCCCGGCGGCATCGCGCTCGGCTTGATGTTGCCGACCAGCGCACCTTCGTCGCGCGAGCCGTTCATCACCATGCCCGGGGCCGCGATCTCCTTGAGCTTGCCGATGATCGGGTCGTACATCGCCTTCGACGCGCCACCGGTGCGCCGCACGACCACCAGGTGCAGGCCGACGTCCTTGGCCTGCGCCAGGAAGTCGGAGATCTTCCGCAGCGGGTTGTTCGTCGACGTGGCCACCAGGTCGTAGTCGTCGACGAGGATGAACAGCTCCGGGCCCTTCCACCAGGACCGCGTCTTCAGCTGCTCCTGCGTGACGTCCGGCCCCGGCAGGCGGCGCGTCATCGAGTTGAAGACGTCGCCGACCATGCTCTCCAGCTGCGCGGACGACACCGCGTAACCGAGGAGCGAGTCGCCCTGGATGAAGCCGAGCATCGTGCGCCGGTAGTCGACCAGCAGGATGAGCGCTTCCTTGGCGGTGTAGCGCTCCGAGATGCCCCGGGCGATCTGCCGCAGCAGGTTCGTCTTGCCCGACTCGCCGTCGGCGAAGGCGTAGAAGTGCGGCTCGGCGTTGAAGTCGATGTAGATCGGCTGCAGGTCCTCTTCGTTGACACCGATCGGGATGAGCTTGGAGTCCCGCGCGGTGTCGAGCTGGAGCACGTCCTCGTAGGTGATGAGCTCCGGCAGCAGGCGGACCTGCGGCGCGACGCGGCCGCGCCAGGCACCCTTGATCTTCGCCACCGCGTCGGCCACGCCGGCCGCGATCGTCTCCGAGTCACTGGAGCCGTCGATCCGCGGGAGGCCGCCCAGCATGTGCAGCTTCTCGCGGGTCAGGCCGCGGCCCGGCCGGCCGGCCGGGATGTTCACCGCGACGCGCCGGTCGATGTCCGACTCGGTCGGGTCACCGAGGCGCAGCTCGAACCGGGTGCCCAGCATGTCCTTGATCGCCGGGCGGATGTCGGCCCACCGGTTGGCGGCGATCATGACGTGCACGCCGTAGGACAGACCCTGCGTGGCGAGCCGGGTGATCGTGGTCTCGAGCTCCTCGAAGTCGTCTCGCAGGGCCCGCCAGTTGTCGACGATCAGGAACGCGTCGCCGAACGGGTCCTGGTCCGGCCGGATCTCCCCGCGGCGCTTGCGGTTGCGGAACTCGGTCATCGAGTCGATGCCCATCGCCCCGAACCGGCCTTCCCGCTCGGTGAGCAGGGTGGTCAGCTCGGCCACGATCCGGCGGGCCTTGTCCGGCTCGCGCCGGGCCACCGCGACCCCACCGACGTGCGGCAGGTCGGCCAGACCGGCCAGCGTGCCACCACCGAGGTCGAGGCAGTAGAACTGCGCCTCTTCCGGCGTGTGCGTCAACGCCATCGACATGACCAGCGTCCGCAGCATGGTCGACTTGCCGGTCTGCGGACCACCGACGATCACGCCGTGGCCCGCCGCACCGGAGAAGTCCGCCCACAGCGGGTCACGCCGCTGCTCGTACGGCCGGTCGATGATGCCCAGCGGCACCTGCAGCCGCCCGTTGCCGAAGTAGCCCACCGGGGACAGGCCGCGGTCGTCGGTCGGGTTCAGGTTGGGCAGCAGGGTGTCGAGCGAGTTCGGGTCCTTCAGCGGCGGCAGCCACACCTCGTGCGCCGGCGGGCCCTGGCCCACCAGGCGCGAGACGATGACGTCGAGCTCGCTGGGTTCGACCGCCTCCTCCGACTGCCGCTGCTCCTGCACCGGCGCCGCCTCGATCTGCTGCGGCTCCGGCTCCTTCGGCAGCTCGACGAAGTCGGGGACGAACAGCTGCGGCCGCTTGTCCGCGCGGACCACGGTCGCCGCCGGGCCCGCCGCCTTGAGGCCGGCCGGCCGGTACGGGCCCGAGACGTAGGACGCCTTGAACCGCACCAGCGTCGACGTGTCGTACTTGAGGTAGCCACCACCGGGGACCGACGGCAGTTCGAACGCGTCCGGCACGCCGATCGCGGCGCGGGATTCCGCCGCCGAGAACGTCTTGAGGCCGATCCGGTACGACAGGTGCGAGTCGAGACCACGCAGCTTGCCCTCTTCGAGGCGCTGCGAGGCGAGCAGCATGTGCATCTGCAGCGACCGGCCCAGCCGGCCGATGGCGACGAACAGGTCGATGAAGTCCGGCTTCGCCGACAGCAGCTCGGAGAACTCGTCACAGACGATGAAGAGCGCGGGCAGCGGGTCGAGGTCGGCGCCGTTTTCGCGCGCCTTCTCGTATTCCCAGACGTTCTTGAAGTTGCCGCCGTTCTTCAGCGCTTCCTGGCGGCGGTTCATCTCGCCGGCCAGCGCGTCCTTCATGCGGTCGACCAGCGTGACCTCGTCCGCGAGGTTGGTGATGACCGCGGAGACGTGCGGGGCCTTGTCGAGGCCCATGAACGTCGCGCCACCCTTGAAGTCGACGAGGACGAAGTTGAGCGTGCTCGACGAGTGCGTGGCCAGCAGGCCCAGCACCAGGGTGCGGAGGAACTCCGACTTACCGGAACCGGTGGCGCCGATGCACAGGCCGTGCGGGCCCATGCCCTCGGCGGCGGCTTCCTTGATGTCCAGCTCGACCGGCTGCCCGTACTCGCCGACGCCGAAGGGGACGCGGTAGCGGTCGCGGATCGGCCGCGGCCGCCACGCCTGCTGGACGTCGAAGGTCATCGGGTCGCCCGGGATACCGAGCAGTTCCAGCAGCGACGGGTTGGACAGCAGCGGCTCTTCGTCGCCGACGTCCTGGCCCGCGGCACCGCCGACGCGGTACGGCGAGATGAGCCGCGCCAGCGACTCGGTCTCGACGAGGCTGAGGGTGTCCGGGCGGCCGAACCACTCGACGCCGCCGGCGCTGCGCGCACCCAGCCTGTCGGCCTCGACGACCAGCCGGAGGCCACGGCGGGCGGCGAGGTTGCCGAGGGAGTCGGACAGGTCGATCATCGTGACGCCGACCAGGCCCTCTTCGAGGACGATCTGCTCTTCGCGGGTGACCTCGGCGTCGTCGATGATGATCACGACGTGCGGCTGGTCCGGCGCGGGGGTGGCGTTGCGGGAGAAGCGCTGGCGGTCACGCAGCTCTTCGTCGAGCCAGTCTTCGATCTGGGCCAGCGAACCGGCCATCATGCGGAGCTGGCCGATGCCGTCCGACAGCGTGGGGTGCTGGACGTGCGGCAGCCACTTCGCCCACTCCCACTCCTCCTTCGCCCGGCCCGCGGTGGCGACCGCGATCAGCACGTCGTCGGGGCTGTGGAAGGAAACGAGCTGCGCGAGCATCGCGCGGGTGAGACCACGGGTCAGGGTGCGGTCGCCCTGCATGCTGACCGCGGCGAACCCGCGGAGGGTGATCTGGGTGGGGAGGTCCGGCACGATCGAGTGCGCGCGCACGAACCGGCGCAGCGCGAGGGTGGCGATCGGCTCCAGCTCGTCGACGGGCCCGGTCTGGGGCGGGACCAGCCGCGTCGCGAGGCGGTGCGAGCTGCGCCCGACGCGCAGGTGCAGGAAGTCCTGGTCGTTCTGGCGGCGTTCCCACATGCGGCGGCTGGCGGCCAGCGACCAGAGGGACTGGGGATCGGGGTGCACCCATTCCAGGGCGGCGCGCTGGTCGACCATCGCCTCGCGGGCGCGGTCGCGCATCTGGCCCAGGTAGCGGAGGTAGTCCTTGCGGTCTTCGTCCATTTCGGCACGCTTGGCGCCGCCGCCCTTGCCACCGCCGCCGGCCATCATCCCGAGCGTCCCGACGACCATCATGCCGCCCATGGCCATCATCATCGGGTTCCGGTTGCTGGCCTGGAACATGAAGACCATCATCCCGAGCGACGCGACGATCATCACGACCGGAAGCGCCTTCATCACGATGTTGCCGGGGATGACCCGGGGCACCTCGGGCGGCGGCTCGAGGTGCACCTCACCGCCCGGCGGGCGCGGTGCCGCCAGCCGCGGCGACTTCTTGAACTGCAGCGTGCTCATCGAAGGACCCCTCATTCAAACTCGACGATGGCGGCCACCGCTTGGTGCAGGACTTGGTGCGCGACCAACCTATCGAACGCCCCCGTGGAATTCCGCCGGATGCTCCGAATCCCTCGTGAACCCTGTTCCATCGTCGTCAGGCGAGTGTACGGCCCGGCACCGACAGTAATCTTCGGTATGTGGCTCTGACCTGCTGTTGCCGGTGATTTTCGGACGTTCGATGATGTCGGCACCGGGGTTCGGTATAAGTTCCCCCGGGAGCAGCATCGACCGAGCGGGGGCAGTGCAGTGGCTACGGGCACGACAGTATTCAGCAGGGTGACGGTCGTCGCGCCGTCCACCCGGATCGACGTGGCGCTGCCCGCCGACGTCGCGGTGGCCGATCTGCTGCCGATGCTGCTGGACATGGCCAAGGAGACTTCGCCCGACGGCGGCGCCCGCCACGGTGGCTGGGCGCTGGCGAAGCTCGGGGACGCCCCGCTCGACCCGAGCCGCACCCTGGCCTCGCTCGGCGTCGTCGACGGCGAGCTGCTCCAGCTGCGCAAGCGCAACGAGAACCCCCCGCCGCCGCTGTACGACGACGTCGTCGACGCGATCGCCGAGTCGTCCCCGGACAGCTTCCGGCCGTGGACGAAGGAAACGGCGAACCGCTTCGGGCACGTCGCGGGCGGGCTGGCGCTGTTCGCCGCCGCCGTCGCGCTGTTCATGAGCGGCTCGTTCTACGGCGGCAGCGCACTGGGCGCGGCCATCGCGGGCGGCATCGGCGCGATCGCCTGCGTCGCGATCGGCGCGACGCTCGCCAAGGGCTACCAGGCCGAACCGACCGGCGTGCTGATCGCCGCGGCGGGCGGCCTGCCGCTGGCCTTCGTCAGCGGCTTCTACATCGTGCCCGGGCTGTCCCTGCGGGCGAACCTGCTGCTCGGCGCGGTCCTGGTGATCATCGTCGCGTCCGTCTGCATCATGGTGATCGGCGCCGGCATCACGACGTTCATCGCCGCGGCCACCGCGGGCACCTTCGGCGCGCTGGCCTTCCTGTTCGGCACGCTCGTCGCGCACCCGGCGCCCGGCATCGCGGCCGGCACGGTCGCGGTCGCACTCGCCTGCATCTCGATCCTCCCGCGCGCCACGATCTGGCTCGCGAAGCTGCCGCTGCCGCACGTCCCGAGCAACGCCGAAGAGCTGAAGGAAGACTCCGGCTTCCCCGACTACCGGGCGATCGAGCGCCGCACGGCGATCGCGCACAACTACATGACCGGCCTGATGGTCGGCTGCGGCGCCACGGTGGCGATCTCGGCGATCATCGCGGCGAGCGGGCCCGGGTCGTTCGGGATCATCCTCGGCGTCGTCGCGACGCTCGTCCTGCTGCTGCGCGCCCGCGCGTACGCCAACGGCAGCCAGGCGATCGCGCTGCTCACCACGGGCCTGGTCTCGGCCACCGGGATCGCCATCGGATGGCTGGTTTCGGCGAGCGCCCAGAACCGCCTGCTCTACGTCTTCGGCCTGCTGATCCTGCTCGCCGCGGGCGCGCTGGTGGTCGGGGTGATCTTCCCGAACCAGCGGTTCTCGCCGCCGCTGCGGCGCACGGTGGAGATCATCGAAGCGATCTGCATCGCCTCCGTGCTCCCCCTCGCCCTCGGTGTGATGGACCTCTACACCACCCTGCGGCACCTGAACTTCAAGTGACCGGATCGGGTGAATCTCGGATGTCAGCAGGACGCCCCTTGGGCCCGGCCCGGCGCACCACGACGGCCCTGCTCGCCGGCACGATCGGCGTGCTGGCCACGGTCGCCGGCGCGGTGCCGGCGCAGGCCCAGGCCGCCCCGGCCGACGGCTACTTCGCGACGCCGCCCCCGGTCGACGAGAGCAAGCTGATCCCGGACAGCCGGCAGCCGGACAAGAAGTACAAGAAGTCGAAGGCCTGCGTCCAGCGCAGCACGCTCGGCCGGGACATCGTGCTGAAGAACCGGCCGTGGGGCCAGGACTACCTGCAGATCGCGAAGGCGCAGGAGATCGTCAAGGCGGCCACGGGCAGCGCCGGGGGCACCGTGCGGGTGGCGGTCGTCGACACCGGCGTGACCCAGCACCCGTGGTTCCAGAACCGGGTCAAGTCCGGCGGCGACTACGTCGCGAAGCCGGACGGGAAGGCCGAGGGCCTCGAAGACTGCGACGGCCACGGCACCGAAGTCGCCGGCATCATCGCGGGCAAGCCGGACAACCCGGAGGTCGGGTTCATCGGCGTCGCCCCGGACGCGACGATCGTGTCCTACCGCCAGCTGAGCGAGAACTACGAGCCCGACACCTCGACCCAGACGCCACCGCCGGGCAACACCGGCGGCACGCCGCCGTCGTCGAGCACCAGCCCGCCGCCGGGCGGCGGTGGCGGGAGCGGTGAAGGCGACCGGACGTCCCCCGGGCAGTCCAACGGCGGGCGCCAGCTGGAGAAGGCCGGCACCGCGGGGACGCTGAAGACGCTGGCCGAGATCATCCGCGGCATCGCGGAGCGGAAGGAAGCCGACATCATCAACATGTCGGTCGACAACTGCCGCCCGGCCACCGGCTCGATCACCGAAGGCGAGCAGCAGGTCCAGGCCGCCGCCCACTTCGCCGCGCAGCGGGGTGTCGTGATCGTCGCCGCCGCGGGCAACGCGACGGACACCTGCCCGCAGAACGACCAGCCGGACGCGCGGAAGCCGAAGACGATCGTGACGCCGCCGTGGTTCGCCGACGACGTGCTGTCCGTCGCGGCGATCGACGAGACCGGCAGCGTGGCCCCGTTCAGCGTGCACGGCCCGTGGGTCGGCGTCGCGGCGCCGGGGACGCAGATCATGTCGCTCGACCCCGCCGAAGGGTCCGACGGCTTGGCGAACCTCACGTTCGAGAACGGCGACAAGGCCAGCCCGATCCAGGGAACGAGCTTCGCGGCGCCGTACGTGGCCGGGCTCGCAGCCTTGGTGAAGGCCAAGTACCCGGGCCTGGACGCGAAGGGCATCGTCAACCGGATCAAGGAGACGGCCCAGCACCCGGCGGCACCGGGCGGGCGCGACAACTTCGTCGGCTACGGGGTCATCGACCCGGTGGCCGCGCTGACCCAGAGCCTGCCTTCCGAGGTGGGGAACCTGGCGCCGATGCCGACCCCGCAGCTGGCCCAGCTCCCCCCGGCCAACGACCACAGCTCGACCCCGGTGATCGTGGCGCTGGCCGGAACGGGTGGCGGCCTGGTGGCGTTGCTGATCACGCTGTTCGTGATGCGCACGATCCGCCGCAACCGCCCGGCCGAGACCGACACTTCCCGGCGCTGACGGGCATCACCCGTGCTCCGGCAGGCATCACCCGTGATTGAGCGGGCATCACGCGTGATCGGGGAGGCATCACGCGTGATTGAGCGGGCATCGGCGTGATGCCCCTCTGATCACGGGTGATGCCCCTCTGATCACGGGTGATGCCCGGCTGATCACGGGTGATGCCTCTTTCGTCACTGGGCCGGCGGAGCCGGTGGCTTCTTCTGCTGCGGGTTTTCTTCCTCCCCGATCACCGGTGGGGCGACCAGGCCGGGCTCGCCCAGCAGGTCCGACGACTTCGTGACCGGGCGGGTCTTCGACGGGCGGCGAGCCTGGCCGCCCGAGCCGAAGGCGCCGAAGCCCATCATCGGCATCATCGGGACTCCGCCCGACGAGCTGTGCCGATCCTCGGCGGGCGGGGCCGGCGGGGTGGCCGCGTCGGCGGGCTGGGCGTTGTCCGGGGTTCCGGCGCCCGTGTGCCGTCCCTCCGCCGGGCCGTCGGCCGAAGACGGCGTCATGACCTCGTCGGCCGAAGACGGCGCCGAAGCCGCGGCCGCGGTTTGCTCGCCCCCTTCGTTCAGCGCGTCGTCGTGCAGTTTGAAGCGCTCCGGCGGGTACCGGTGCCGGATCTCGATGGTGCGGGACGCCGCGTCCGGGTCGTCCACCCCCTGGCAGAGCCGGTCGAACGCCTCCAGCACGTCGCGCGCGGTCTCGTGCAACGCCTTCGCCGAGTCCTGCGTCTCCTGCAGCTGCGCCCGCGCCCGCTTGGTGCCGCCGCTCGGGAGGAGCATCGTCTCCGACGTCAGCTCCGCCGCGTCCACCAGCACCTCGACGAGGTCGACGACGACGTTCCGCAGGGTCGTCACCATCTCGTCCAGCGCGCCGGCGAGGGTTTCGAGTGCCTCGCGGAGGTCGCCGCCCGCCGCGCCGATCGCGCGGATGTAGGCGACGAACGAGTCCGCGTCCTTGCCCTCCCAGCCCGCGTCGAGCCGGCCGAGCTGGTCGTCCAGGCGCGCCGAGACCTCGGCCGCCACCGACGCCGCCCGGCGCAGGCGGTCCGCCTCCGCGCCGAGGTCGGCCCAGCGGCCGATCAGCGGCCGGAAGTACGTCTCGACGGGGTCGATCACGCCCAGCTGCCGCGAAAGCTCCGTGAGGTACGCCAGGTACGGCTCGGCCGCCGCCGTGATGTCCTCGCCCGCCGGCACCGGCACCGAAGTCGTCATCCTTCGAGCCTTCCGGCCCGCTTGATCAGCTCCGCGGCTTCCGCGTCCTGCCCGCCGTGGCGGACCGTCACCTGCCGCAGGGCCTCCGCGGCCGAGCGCAGCGCCTCGGCGCCGTCGGCCAGCTGCCGCCGCAACGCCCCCGACGCGCGGCCGTACGACTCGCCGAGGCCGATCTGCGCACCCAGCGTCCCGTAGGACTCCGCGGTGACGTCGCCGCCGACCTCGGCCGCCGCCGCGTCCAGGTCGTCCGCGGCGGCGTCGGCCGTCTCGGCGTACCGGGCGACGACGACGCCGTCCATCCTCAAGCCGGCCACGGCACCTCCGCTCACGAGAAAGACCTTCGAGCGTGGGACGCCCGCCGCGGCCCGGCGGTTCCGCTCAGTTGCCCGGCGGCTGGGACGGGGTCGGGTAGGTGCCGGCGTTAGGGTCGATCGGCACCGAGTCGAACTGCCGCAGCACGTCCTGGGTGTTCAGCGACGACCCGGTCGGCAGCAGCCCGATGATCGACTCGGGCGCGGGCTGCCGGTTGTTCAGGCCGATCGCGTCCGCGGTCTGGGCGTCCGGGACGCTGTAGCGGACGCCACGGTCGGAGATCAGCTGGATCGCGCCCTTGCCGAAGCTGGCCTTGCCGGTGGCGGACTGGACGACCGCGGCGAACCCGGGCTTGAGGTAGAAGCCGTTCAGCGGCACCCGGTTCGGGCCCGGCGTGGTCACGGCCATCGTGGCGAACTTGTCGCCGGTGCTCTTCTGGCCCGGCAGCTGCGTGTCGACGTACACCGAGGTGTGCCCGTCCTGGTCGGGACCGGACCCGACCAGCGACCAGCCCAGGCACGCCACCGACGAGTTCTTCGTCGCGTCGAGGACCGTCGGCACCGAACGCGGGAAGTCGTCGACCGGGATGTAGTCCGGGTCGGTGGGCTGCAGGGTCTTCACGCCGGCGAGCTTGTCGAGGCCCAGCGTCTGGATGCTGCTGGAGCTGCCGTTCTTCGCGACGCGGATGATGTCGGCGACGGCGCTGGACACGCGCTGGATGCCGGTCGTGGTGATCGCCCAGTAGTTCAGCTCCCGCTGACCGGCCTGCTGCGTGGCGAAGACGTCGCCGGCGGTCAGGCCGTCGAAGTCCGCCGGGGCCGGGCCGTTCTGGATCTTCGGCGGCGAGAGCTTCGCGACCTCGGGGATCGCGTTGAGCAGGCCCTGGGTGATCTTCCGCGGCGACGGCGGCAGCTGCAGCGCCGTCCGGACGGCGTCGTTCGGGTTGTCGACGTCGATCTCGGCGCGCACGGTGTTCGCGTTCGGCCGGTTCCGGGAGCTCGGCAGCCGGTAGACGAGGTAGGTCTTCCCGTTGTCGGCCTTCGCCAGCAACGCCTCGTTCTCGCCCAGCTCGGTGCCGAGGCCGCTCGGCGCGATGCCGCCGAAAACGTAGGTGTTGGTGCGGCCCGTGTCCGGATTCGGCAGCGACGGATCCAGCTGGACCTTGTCGCAGACCGCCCAATTGGCGGAAATGCGCTGGGAATCCGTCGGGATCAGCTGCGGGCCGTCCGGAATTCCGGTCAGTTTGTCGCGCGGAATGTCCTTCAGCTGCTCGTCGGAAACGACCGTGGGATTCTTCACACTCGCCGCGCTCGCCGGGGCGGGAGCGGGTGCCGCGGTCGCGCCGCCGGCCGCCGGCTTGTTCTGCTGGGACAGCAGGAGAAGCCGGGCCGAAGCGAGGTTGAACGTCGGGATGAGCTTCTTCGGGTTGCCCGCCACGACGTAGACCGTGCCGGACTGCTCGCCGATCACGATGTTCCCGGCCTCGGGCACCGACGGCGCCGGGCTGAGCAGCCCCCAGACGACGAAGACGATCATGCCGAGCACGCCCAGCACGACCCCCACGATCGTGGCCCTCGTGTGGGTGCGCATCGGATCGTGCAGCATCACGGCGTCGCGCCGGACCAGCGCCGACTGCATCCGCCGTAGGACGAACTGATACGCCTGAACCTGAGACTTAGTCGTGGGTGTTGATGGCATTCTCGACCTACAGCTCTCCCCGTCGCGGTACGGTTCCGCAGGATAGCCGTACGGGGACCGTCTGGTGTGGGGTTTCTACCAACTCAAGCTAGGGTCGGGCTCCCCGGGACCCGGCTTCCGGGGTACGCAGCAAGCACGAGGGGAAGAGAAAGCGCGGATGTCCGTCACCACTCCTCCACGTCCGCCTGGCCCGCCCGGGCCCCCGCCGCCCGGTGGCCGTCCGCCGGGCCCGCCGCCGCGGCCGGGCAGACCCGGTGGTCCTGGCGGCCCTGGTGGCGTTCCCGGCGGCCCTGGCGGACCCGGTGGCGTTCCCGGCGGCCCGGGTGGCGGTCCCGGTGGTCCCGGCGGTCCCGGGATGCCCCCGCGCGGTCCTGGCGGCCCTGGTCCTGGTCCCGGTCCCGGCGGACGTCCGGGCGGTCCTGGCGGCCCCGGTGGCCCGGGCGGCGGTGGTCCCGGTGGCCCTGGTGGGCCCGGTGGCCCCGGTGGCGGCGGTCCGGGTGGACCCGGTGGCCCGGGCGGTCC
>Ga0207678_10001140_pt1 | contig 24366 bp, 23 predicted proteins | sample KBSC63metaG_FD_184319 | JGI IMG/M metagenome (GOLD analysis project Ga0207678, IMG submission 184319) | Corn rhizosphere microbial communities from Kellogg Biological Station, Michigan, USA - KBS C6-3 metaG (SPAdes) (version 2) | ecosystem: Host-associated > Plants > Roots > Rhizosphere > Soil ... | reverse complement strand
CCCGGTGGCGCTGGCCATCGTTTTTGCGCTCGGGCGACGCAACCCGCTGCAGGAGCGTTGATGCTGTCGGTAGAGGTCTTTCAGACGCTGCCGGCGCCGCTGGCAGCGCGCTTCGATTGCAAGCCGGGAGAGTTGGTCGCGTTGGTCGGCCCCTCGGGCAGCGGCAAGTCGACGCTCTTGCGATGCGTCGCCGGGCTGATGCATCCGTCACGCGGTCGAATCTCGTGCAACCACCGAATCTGGTTTGACTCCGAATCGAAGCTGCGCCTTGCGCCGCAGCAACGCCGCGTGGGTCTCGTGTTCCAGCAATACGCGCTATTCCCTCACCTCAGCGCGCTAAGCAACGTAGCACTCGCATCGACACGGTCCGACGCGGATGCTCACGCCGCAGATCTGCTCGGTCGGCTCGGCCTCGTTGGCCTCGCCGAACGGCGGCCATCGGAACTGTCGGGTGGGCAACAACAGCGTGTCGCCCTCGCCCGCGCGCTCGCGCGCGAGCCGGACGTGCTGCTCCTTGACGAGCCTTTTTCTGCCGTCGACCAGCCCGCCCGCCATGAGCTCTACCACGAGCTGGCCGAACTGCATCGCACGGTCGCCCTGCCCATCGTGCTCGTCACCCACGACCTGAACGAGGCGCGCCGGCTTGCAGACCGAATGGTGATCATCGACGGCGGCACCACGCTGCAGCAGGGAACGCCCGCGCAGGTTCTGTCGCAGCCTCGCAGCGCGCGCGTGGCCGAACTCGTGGGCATTCAGAATCATTTCGACGGCGTCTTCCTGCGCGGCAGCCAAGTGGGGTGGGGCCGGCTGCAATGGGGTGCCGACGGCGGCACGGAACTACACGTCCGAGACAAGGGCCGCATCGAAGAAGGCGCGGCCGTGAGCTGGGTCGTGCCTGCGGAGCACATTAGCGTGCATCGCCATGCGCCCCACGGGCCGAACGTGCAGCGCGCACGTCTGTCGGAAGCCCTGCCTCTCGGCGACATCGCGCTGTGCCGCTTCGAACTGTTGAACGTTCGCGCCGCGGTGCAATTGCATCAGACGACGGCACAGATGAAGCGTGGAGAGTTGATCGTTGGCGAGGAAGTGTTCCTGCAATTCGACCCCTCGGGCGTGCACATCATGCCCAGGCGAGGACTTCCGCCTAGGCTGAACGCTAGAAGCCGTTCTTGACGCGACCACCTCGGGCATCATCGTCCATGGCATTCACACTCCGCAGCATCAACATCGCTCGCGCCCGCCCGGTGCAGATCGACGGTCAGCCGGTGATGACCGGCATCTTCAAGACCGCGACGCCGGGCTCTGTCGCCGTTCAACCCATGGGACTTGAAGGTGATGAGCAGGCCGATCTCTCGGTTCACGGCGGCTTGGCCAAGGCGATCTACGCGTACCCGTCGGAGCACTATCCGTTCTGGCAAACGGTGCGCGCACAAGCCAAGGTGTCAGCGTGGGACGAACTCCTCCACCCCGGCGCGCTTGGAGAAAACCTCACGATCTCCGGCCTCGTCGAGCGCGACGCATTCATCGGCGATGTGCTGCGCTTTTCTGATTGCGAACTCGCGATCAGCGCGCCGCGATTTCCATGCTTCAAGTTCAACGCCGCGATGGGCTTCAACCAGGCGGTCAAGCTGATGACCAAAAGCGCATGGTGCGGCTTCTACCTCGCCGTGCGCATCCCCGGCACGCTGAGGACCGGGGAATCATTCGAGCTGATTCCCGGCCCGCGCGAGGTGTGCATTCAAGAGTTGTTCCGCTCGAGGATGGACCGCGCGAAGCAGTCGTAGAGGGGTCATGCGAAGCGTGCCAACCCGAGGCACGTGACACCGTCAGGCCATCGCGGGATAGTCAATGTAGCCCTCGGCGCCGCCGCCATACAGCGTGGCAGACTGCAATGCATTCAGCGGTGCATCGACTTCCAATCGGCGCACGAGATCAGGGTTGCTAATAAATGGCCTACCGAATGCGACAAGGTCTGCACGGCCGCTCGCAACCACATCCAAGGCCATCTGCCTGTTGTAGCCGTTGTTCACCATCCAGGCGCCTTGTGGGTGTGCCGCCTTGAAGCGCTCGCGCATGGCTTCGAAGTCGAAAATTGCGCAGTCGCGAGGGCCGCCGGTATGGCCTTCGACGACATGCAAAAAGGCGATTCTGAGCGCGGCAAGCTGGTCAATGACGTGATCAAACAATGCCTCGGGGTGGCTGTCCTGTGCCGCATCGTTGCTCGGCGTGACGGGGCTCAGACGCACGCCCACGCGTTCGGCACCGATATCGCCGACGACGGCCTCCATCACTTCAAGCAGCAATCGCGCACGGTTCTGGATGGACCCACCATAGGCATCGCTGCGGTCGTTGATGCTGTCGCGCAGGAACTGATCAAGCAGGTAGCCGTTGGCGCCGTGCACTTCCACGCCGTCGAAGCCAGCAGAGACGGCATTGCGCGCGGCGCGACGGTAGTCTTCGACGATGCCCGGCAGTTCGTCAGTGCGCAGCGCGCGTGGCTCGGAGACGTCGACGAAGCCATCCCTCGTGAAGGTCTTGCTCTTGGCCGCGCGCGCCGTCGACGACACCGGGGCCATGCCGTCCGGCTGCAGCGACACATGCGAGATGCGGCCCACGTGCCACAACTGGATGACGATCTTGCCGCCCTCGGCGTGCACAGCGTCGGTGACCTTTTTCCATGCCACAACCTGCTCTGGTGAGTAGATCCCCGGCGTGTCGAGGTAGCCCTGCCCCTGTGGACTGATCTGGCTGGCCTCGGTGATGACGAGGCCAGCGCTCGCGCGCTGCGCGTAGTACGTCACGGCCAATTCGGTCGGCACGCGTCCGATGCCGGCGCGGTTACGCGTCAGGGGCGCCATGACGATGCGGTTGGAAAGTGACATAGCACCGACACGGATGGGTTCGAAAAGACTGCTCATGGCTTCTTCGCGGTGAGATGAAGGACGGCACGTAAGGACATGGCCCGGAATAATTTCCCGTTTTGGGCCATGTCCTAAGCCGAGATGGGCCCGATGCTAAACAGCAAGCAAAGGGTCTGCAGGCACAAGCCTTTGGAAAATCGTGTAGACAATGAGCCACGCCCCGCGTCGCTTCAAAACTGCGCCTCCGAGAGCTTGCTTCAACCGCTTGAGGCGGCTCGGCGTGGCTGAATCAAGGAGAAGACGATACATTCCCACCATGCTCGCCTACAGACATGCCTTCCACGCGGGCAACCACGCCGATGTGCTCAAGCACACCGTTCTGGCGCTGGTGCTGCGCTACATGAATCAAAAAGACAAGCCCTACCGGCTCGTCGACACGCACGCCGGCGCCGGCGGCTATTCGCTCGAGGGCCGCTACGCACAGAAGAAGGGCGAGTTCGAGCAAGGCATCGGACGCCTGTGGGACCGCAAAGACTTGCCCGAAGCCGTGGCCGATTACGTGTCCATGGTCCGCTCCTTCAACCCCGGCGGTCACCTGGAGCAATACCCAGGCTCACCCGCCTTTGCGCAAATGCTGCTGCGCGCACAGGACCAGTTGCGGCTTTTCGAGCTGCATCCGACCGACTACCGCATCCTCGAGTCCTACCTCGGCCAGGTGAAGGGTGCGGAAGTGAAGAATGCCGACGGCTTCGAGGGCCTGAAGAGTGTGATCCCACCGACCTCGCGCCGCGGTGTGGTGTTGATCGACCCGAGCTACGAAGGCCACGGCGACTACGCCCGCGTCATCGCAACCCTGCGTGACGGACTCACCCGCTTCGCCGAGGGCGTGTACATGGTTTGGTACCCGCAAGTGCAGAAGGTCGAGGCGGCAGAACTGCCTCGGCGATTGGAAGCACTCGCGCCCAAGGGTTGGCTTCACGCTCGGCTCACGGTGCAAGTGCCCGATAGCCAAGGCTTTGGCCTTGCGGGCAGCGGCGTGTTCATATTGAACCCTCCCTACACTTTGCATGACGAACTGATGAAGGTGCTGCCATACCTGGTCGACGTGCTCGGCCAGTACGACGAGGCCGAGTACCTGCTCGAGCAACGCAGATCCTGATTGCACCTCTTACATAAAGTGTCACCCGACTTCGCGGCGCGTTTCTTGCTGCTATTCAGCAGCATGTGGACACCGCAAAGCATCTGGACAAGAGCCTTCTTCATTGCAGGCATGGCCGGCATCGCGGGACTGTTCAGTGGTTGCGCGGCGACAACCGTGATGTCCTTCGCATATGAACAGACACATCCGGACGAATGCGTGAGCGCAGGATGCGCAGCAAGGGCCATCCTGGTCTACGCCGTGGACAAGGCCACCGAGGGCGACCCGACGCCTTGCCACAAGCTGAATTCCGTTGAACGGCCACTGAGTGCGCGCTGCGGCGAGTATCAGCCTGGCAGCTTGTTGACAAAAGACGTCACCGCCTCGGGTTTACCCAAGTGCCCACTGATCCTTGCGACCCGCGACCCGAAACTGTGGCCGATGCTGCCGGAATTGATGGCCAAGGGCGCCGAGACCGAGGCCTGCGATCAGCCGCCACTGGTCGCGCTGGCGCAAGCCTCGCCCTGCCCCGATTTCGCCGCGGCGTCGACCAAATCGCTAGAGTCTTTGCGCCGGCTTGCCATGGCCGACGCCCGTGCCATCCATCATGACGTGGTGCGCATGCTGAGTTGCCCTGCTGCACGAAACGTTGGCCTCAATACTGTGCTCGACGCATGGCTCGCGCAGGGCCGGCTTCCTTCGCGCGGCCTGACCTTCAGCCCCCTGTCCGCAGTGCACCCGGACTACCTCGCATCGGAGTTCGCCCGATCGCTTGAGGCGCAAGGGCACACCGCCCGTGCCGGACTCGGTGCTTACGACGGCCAGCTTCCTTCCGGCTTTGACGTAGCGTTGCACGACGGCAATCGGGCCGCGCTCGACTGGTGGCTGGACCGTGTCCCCAGCCTCGTCAACAGCGTGCCACCGCGTCAGGCCAATCAACTGCCGTGGATTCCGCTGGCGCGTGTCCTGACCCCGACCTATCTCGCGAAGCCTGAGCAACAAGCCAAACTTGTGGCCTATTTGTTGTCACGTGGTGCCGACCCGTGGAAGTCGCTGCCGCACGACCCAGGCCACACAGTGATGAGTTACGCAAAGCAGATGAATAGTCCATCGCTTGCAATCTTGGAATCGCGGCAGTTTGCGGCGCCGACCTGGGCGGCCAAGGTGAACGCCGCTGCCGCGGGAGCAGGCGGCGCGGCAGCCATCGCAGCGCCGTAAGACCTTTTTCTCAGGCATCTAGCGTCGCGTCAAGCCTCAAGTGTCGGGGCCCGAGAACTTATCGACGGTGCTAAACATTTGATAGTCCGCTGGAACGACCGCTGGGGAGCCTTGCCGTTCTTGGCGACCGTTGCCAACCGGTGCGCTTGTCCCGTCCAGTTTGCTCGCTTGCTCTCGAAGCGCATTGCGGCGTTGCGCATCCTCGCCATAACCACGGCTATGACTCGAGGGCGCGCCTTGCACTGCACTCCGACAGCGGCGCGATCAACCGACACTTGAGGCTTGACGCGACACTAGCGACTATTTCGCTGTAGTCTGGCTGTGTGCCTGCTTGAGATTGTTCATCCAATCCGTCCAGTCCATCGGCCCCGTCTCATGGCGCTTCTTCAGGTTGCCAAGCACGTAACCCCAGGCGCGGTCGAAATAGGCGTAGGTCCTGTCCCATTCGCCACCATCGCCCCAACCGAGGTGCGTAAGCGTGACCTTGGTGGACTTGCCGTCGATGTCCACGAACCTCACGATGACGAAGGTGCGTTGCTGACGCACCTCCGGCAGCGACGGTGGCGCGTTCCAGTCGAAACTCAACATCTTCATCGGCTGCAAGGCCATGTAGTGCATATCGTCAGCGCCCTTCATGCCGGACTCGGCCAGCGGGTCCATGTGGATGTGGAAGGCACCGCCCACGCGTGGATCGATCTCGGCCTGCGGCGAGAAGAAGGCCTCGATGCCGGCCTTGGTGGTCCAGCTTTGCCACACTGCGGCCACGGGCGCCGCGACAAGGACTTCTTTTTCAATGGCGCGCTCTGCACCGAAAGACGAGACAGAAAGGCACATCAATAGCAAGCAGATCAGCTTGTGCATCGAAAACTCCTGAACAGATTGGGAGGCAAACTACCATCGCGCCCATGGACGCTCAAGCCACATTGTCGACCGGCCCGCTGGCCGGACTCCGGGTGATCGAACTGGGCCAGCTCATCGCCGGACCCTTCGCCGCCAAGACGCTCGCCGACTTCGGTGCCGACGTCATCAAGATCGAGCCGCCGCAAGGCGGCGACCCACTTCGCCAATGGCGCTTGCTGCACGAAGGCACGAGCGTGTGGTGGCAGGTACAGTCGCGCAACAAGAAGAGCGTGTCGCTCGATCTGCGACAGCAAGAAGCGCGCGACATCGTGCGTCGGCTGATCGATGAAGCCGATGTGCTGATCGAGAATTTCAAACCCGGCGTGATGGAAAGCTGGGGGCTGTCATACGAAGAGCTCAGCCGGACGAATCCGAAGCTGGTCATGCTGCGCATCAGTGGCTATGGGCAGACGGGGCCGTACAAGGATCGACCAGGTTTCGGTGTCGTCGCAGAGGCGATGGGCGGGCTTCGCCACCTGACCGCGGAGCCTGGTCGCGTGCCGGTTCGCGTGGGAGTGAGCATCGGGGACACGCTTGCGTCGCTGCATGGCGTGATCGGCGTGTTGATGGCTTTGCACCATCGCGCGAAATCTGGGTGCGGACAGGTGATAGACGTGGCTTTGTACGAGGCCGTCTTCAATTGCATGGAAAGCCTGCTGCCGGAGTACAGCGCCTTCGGTGCCGTGCGCGAGCCCGCTGGCTCGGCGCTGCCGGGCATCGCCCCGAGCAATGCCTATGCATGTGCCGACGGCTGGGTGCTGGTGGCGGGCAATGGCGACTCCATCTTCAAGCGCTTGATGATCGCGATCGGACGCAGCGATTTCGCCAACGATCCTGCACTCGCCGGCAATGCGGGCCGCGTGGCACGGGTCGCGGAGATCGACGCCGCGATTGGCGCGTTCACGGCTGATCGCACGGTCGTTGACGTGCTCTCGGCGTTGAACGCGGCACAGGTGCCCGCGGGCCGCATCTACACCGCGCGCGACATTGCCGAAGACCCCCACTATCGGGCCCGAAACATGATCGAAGCGGTGACCACATCAGATGGTCTGCGTGTCGAGGTGCCGGGCATCGTGCCCAAGTTGAGCGCGACACCCGGATGCATCTCGCGGCGAGCCCCAGCAATTGGAGAGGACACAGATTCGGTACTTCGGGAGATCGGTGTGACGCCCGAGCAACTGTCGGCCTTGCGCGAGCGCGGCATTGTGTGAATTGGTGAATTGGTGGGCACTCGCGAGGATTTCCGATGCAAACTCTTCGCGTCCAAGGGGAGTCCGGCTACCCACTTGGAAAGAGCCCGCCATGCAGCATTCAATGTTCCGTTGCGCTATCGGCTTCGTCATCGGCCTCGCGGCCACCACCGCAAGCGCCATCAATGTCAAGGTTCGAGGGACCTACGACCCGTGGCTCGCGGGCATGCCGTTCGGCAGCCACGCCTCAATCGACGATTCAGCTCCCAACGAATCGCCGGTGTTTGTGCCGCGCCTCCATTTCTCACGGGGTGGTTACGTCACCTTCTCGGAGCTGGCCGGTGACACGTCAAACACGCCGCAATGCTGCTTGTCTGCCGAAGGCGGCATGATGATCAGCCACCTGAGCGGCGCGGAGAACGGCATGAGCAACGTGATCGCGCCGCTGGGCACACTGATGGGCGTCTTCCTCGACGACCGCCGGCCAGATTCCACTCGCGCACCCGGCACACTCGACTTCTCGGGTGCAGGCGCCCTCGATTTCAAGCGACTATCACCCCGCCTCAAGCAAGTATTCTTTATCGGTGACGGCCTCGCCGACGGTACGTTGCAACGCTTCTACGTGCCCAATGGAGCCACGCGCCTCTTCCTGGGCACCATGGACGGCTATGAGTGGAATAACAATTCCGGCGCGTTCAATCTCAAGGTGAAGGTGAACTACTTATCGGAGCAAATGGCCGCTACAACTACATCGGCAATTCCTGAACCCGAGACCTACGCGCTGCTGTTGACTGGCCTCGCAATGATGGGCTTCGCAGCAACTCGCCGCAGGCAGTGAGCCTGTCCATCGACAGATAGTATCAATCCAGCCCTTCGAGGAGCCGGCATTGCCGGCTTTTCCTATTGTTTTTTGCATGAGCAATCGCGGCAATGTCACTCCTGGATACGAATTGGTCAGGCCTTGAAAAGGTCCGCAGCGGGCCTTAGTTTTGGTGAAGCCGGCGCATCGCAAGCACTGTGAAATTCATACACGGTCTGCGTTGCTCCCGCATTCAAGGCCGCCATCAATCCGTGAAAGGAGCGCACTATGGTTTCGTCACTCTTGCGATTCCCCGGCGATGTATTCGCCGATTTTGATGAGTTGCACCGGCAACTCGACCGCGTGCTCGGCACCCGCAACGCGAGCTCGAGTATTCGCGCCGTGCAGCGCGGATCCTTCCCCGCTGTCAACATCGGCGTCACGCCTGAAGCGGTGGAGATCTTCGCCTTCGCACCGGGCATCGATCCGTCCAAGCTCGACGTTACTGTCGACAAGGGTCTGTTGACCATCAGCGGCGAGCGGTCCGGTTACACGGCCGAAGCAGGCGCCAAAGTCAACGTCTATGCAAGTGAGCGCAGCGATGGCGCATTCCGCCGCGTCGTGAGCCTGCCCGAAGATGCCAATCCGGACCGCGTGAACGCGACCTACCGCAACGGCATCGTGCGCATCCAGGTGCAAAAGCGCGAGGCATCCCGCCCGCGCCGCATTGAAGTCAAAGATGCACGCTGATCGAAAGGAGAAACAAGCCATGAGCAATGCACAAGCACTGACCAAACGCGAATCCGCCCGCGCTGAAGCGGCTCGCCGTGACCTCGAGGTCGAGGCGCCAGCGTTGATTCCACTGGTCGACATCTCGGAAGACGATTCGGGCATCACTCTCATCGCCGACCTGCCCGGCGCGAGCCGCGAGACGCTATCGCTCGACGTCCACGGCGACACCTTGACCATCGAGGCGCCGATCACGCTGGAAGAGTCTGAGGAGCTGAAAGCCGTGTACGCGGAAGTGCGTTCTGGCCGCTATCGTCGAAGCTTCACGCTGAGCCGCGAGCTCGACAGCAGCCACATCGACGCCACGCTGAAAGACGGCGTGCTGACCCTGCGCCTGCCCAAGCTCGAACAGGCCAAGCCGCGCCGCATCGAAGTGCGGGCCGCGTGATGCTCTCGAATAGCTGGGGCGGGGCTCCAAACAACTGCACCGCCCCGTTCGGGCTGACCCTTCATACCTCAGGGCAGAGTACTTCAGGGCAGGGTACGCCTGCGACGTATCAAGGCCTTCGCCCGCATGGAGGGCTTCGATACGACGCAGGCGTATCCTGTCCTGAACTTGGCGAAGGGTCGGCCCGGACGGATTCTGGAACGCTGAGAGGAACCTTGAAGGTCTTTTGACCCATCTTCTACGATGGGTCAGAGCCAAATGCCTACGCGCTGATGTCTCGCTTGAGATCGCGGAATGCAGCGAACAGCCACGACCGCATGCCGACCACAAGCGTGTAAGGCCGACGCTGTGACGCCTGCAGCTTCTGGTCGGCCAGATGCTGGTGCGCAAAGTCCTGCCCCACGCGCTGCAGCCGCTCGACAAAAGCTGAGGCTTGGCTGGGACTGATCTGACCGTACACAAGGGTGAGCAATTCACCTTCTCCATCAAACCCGCCGCTGTAATAGTCATCGACGACGTGCTTTCGAAAGTACTCCATCACGGGTCCGTGCGGCCGCCAACGAAAGCCTTTGGCGACCTTTAATCGATAGCGATTGAGCGGGCGTAACTCGATGATGCCCAGCCGATCGAGTGCGACGAGGTACGCCACGCATTCTGCGTCGCTGAAGGTGTAGGTTGAGATCATCTGCTCGAAGGTCCAGTGGCTCAGGCAGCAGATGGCCAGCAGCAAGAGCTTCTTGTCGGCCACCACCGCCTTTTCCTGCTCGATGCTCATCTCGTGGCTCAGGGGCTGCGCATCTGCCACCTTGCGCGCGAGTTCCGCGAAGTCCATCTTCAGCACGCGCAGCACATCGTCAATGCGCGAGAGCGGCATGTCGGCCTTTGAAAAGACACGCTTGATGCTCGACTCCGACATATCGAGGTGCCGCGCAAGGTCGGCATAGGTGACGCCCGCAGCCTTCAGTTCGGCCTTCAAGGCAGCGACGAGGTCTTGGCTGGTGCTCATCAGACTCTCCCAAAAAGTATCGCCAGATGGTACTGGCGATGGAATCCAACGCGACCCTCCCAGGTGTGATTGATACCTTCGAGTCGCACCGCGATGATCGCGGCCATGTCCAACCACGCCTGTCCAATCATGAACTGCTCAGCGATCCGCAAAGACACCAAGGCCTGGAAGGCCCAGGTCTGGATCTCGTTCGCCGCCGCCTCCACACTGTGCGGCATTGGCCTCGCCTACCTGCCGGGACGCGACGTGGATCGTGCGTTCATGGTCATGGGATATGTGTTCTGCATGTCCACCGCGTTTGCGCTCGCGAAGTTCGTTCGCGATAACGAAGTGCGCAAGACCGACACGCCGATGTGGACCCTTGTGGTCTGGGGCGGCTTCGCACTCGCCATGTCATTGACCGGCTGGGGCCTCTACCGGATGGAAATCAACCCGACCTACAAGGCCTACCTCGGCGTGTGCTGGCTGTTCCTGATTTCCTCGGTATTCACGCTCGCGAAGACGCTGCGTGATGCCCACGAAGTTCTGCTGGCCGAAGCCCGCCGCGAAGGCATGGCAATCCGCTCTGGCCGCGACGGCGAATGACTGGAGAAGTTCACATGAAACGATTCCTGCATGCCGCCATCTCGGCGGCGATATTTGCCTTGAGCGCGGGACAGGCCGGCGCGCACCCGCCCAATGCATCGGATGCGAGCGCACTGTCGATGTTGCCGATCGCTGTGTCGGTCGCTGCACCGGTGATGCTTCTTTCTGCCGGCGTGACGCTGACCGTCGTCGCGGTCGAATCCACCAGCGCGGGCACGGTGTGGGTACTGGAACGGGCGTCCGACGGCGCACGCGCCAGTATCACGCTGAGCGGACAAGCGGCGGCCGGCCTGTCGGTCGCAGCAGGAACCGCCGTCGTCGTGACGGCGTTCAGCGCGGGCTGGGTGTTGTCTGAAGCTGGCAAAGCCATCGCCTACATCCCGAACGCGATCGGGCAATCATTGCTATACAACGAACGGATCACGCGATGAGCGCGAAACTCCTGCGCGTGGCCGTTGCGGCCCTTGCGCTGACGATGGTGGCGTGCGCCCATGCAGGCAGGTCTTGCGAACAGAAGCGCCCCGAGGCCGCAACTGTGATGCGCGCGATGACGCTCGCCGAACACGTCTCGCAACGACTCAACGTTACCGGCGCCCAGGTCGTTGTGCTCGCGCGCATGGGCCAGGACCTGAGCAAATACGGCCAGCGCTACTCCCACATGGGACTCGCCTACCGCGAAGGCAAAAGCTGGCGCGTCGCGCACAAGCTCAACCAATGCGGCACGGCGCAGGCGGCGGTGTATCGGCAAGGGCTGGGTGAATTCTTCCTCGACGATCTCTTCGACTACCAGGCCGGCGTTGCATTGCTCACGGATGAAGTTCAGGCCAAGCTCCTGCCTGTGCTGCGCGACAACCGCAAACTGGCCCAACTCCATACGAGTGCATACAGCATGGTCGCCTATCCCTGGGCCCAGACCTACCAGCAGTCCAACCAGTGGGCGCTGGAGACTCTCGCCATGACGCAGGACCCCGCCGCGACACGACGAGAAACCGCGCAGGCGTGGCTTCGCATACAGGGCTATGAGCCCACGACCTTGCACCTGTCCGCCTTCACACGGCTGGGCGCACGCATGACGGCAGCCAATGTGGCCTTCGACGATCATCCCAACGAGAAGCGCTTTACCGATCGCATCGAGACAGTGACTGTCGATTCTGCCTTCGCCTGGCTGCAGCGCAGTAGCATGAGCCCGGCCATCCTGGCCATTCGCTGAAGGACGAACGCGATGAAGATGAACCGTCGACATGCACTCGGATGCTGCGCGGCTTTGGGTGCTGGGCTCTTTACGAGCTTGGCTCCGCATGCAATGAGCTTTCGAGAAGGCCTGCGCAACCCGTGCCTGGGCGCGATGCCACCGGAGCTTGCACACCACGACATGGTCCTGCAGGCCTTCGAAGACATTGATGCGAACAAGCTATGGGACGTCCATGCCCACCTGCTCGGCACGGGAGATTCAGGCTCGGGCTGCACGGTGAATTCGCGCATGCACGAATGGTGGCATCCGAGCGACGTGGTACGCCGCAAGGCCATCATGAATGCGGCCTGCGTGGCGAGCGATGCCGTCTCTGTTGATCATGCCTATGTGCAGCGTTTGAATCTGCTGGCCAGCGATTTCCCCGAGGGGGCGCGCTGGTTGCTCTTCGCATTCGACCATGCGCACGACGACGCGGGACAGCGCCGCACCGATTGGACGACCTTCCATGTGCCCAATGATTACGCCGCCCAGATCGCCACACAACATGCCGAGCGCTTCGCCTGGGTCGCTTCGATCCACCCGTATCGCGAAGATGCCCTGCAGCGCCTGGACGCAGCGATCGGCCAAGGCGCAGTGGCGATGAAATGGTTGCCGAGCGCCATGAACATCGACATGCGGCATGCAAAGTGCCGCCCGTTCTATGACCGGCTCGCGCAAAGGGGCATGCCTTTGATCGTTCACTGCGGCGAAGAGAAAGCCGTGCCCGGCGCCGGCCGCGACGACCTCGGCAACCCTTTGCTGGTTCGCCATCCTCTGGAGGCAGGTGTACGCGTGGTGATGGCCCACGCGGCATCGCTGGGCCACGCGCGCGACGTCGACAGGCCTTCGCAACCGCAGGTGGCGGCTTTCGACCTGTGGGCACGCCTGATGGACGAGCCTGAATGGCGAACGCGCCTGCATGCCGACATCTCAGCCGTGTTCCAGGCCAACCGCACACCGCAGGTGCGGCGCGCCATCGTGCAGCGGGACGATTGGCACCCTCGCCTCCTGCACGGATCGGACTATCCGCTTCCCGGCGCGATGCCCCTCTATGCCCCTGACAAGCTTGCGGCGGAAGGCTTGATCAACATAGGCGATGTCGAGGTGCTTCGGCGAATTCGCATGTACAACCCCTTGCTGTTCGACTTCGTGCTGAAGCGCAGGGTTCGGGTCGGTGATGCACGCATTTCAAGGAACGTCTTCGAGACGAGAGGAATATTGGCGCCGACTCAAGCTTGACGAACTGGGGAAGTCGGTCCGAGCCAAATCCCGAAGACGTCACACCGCATGCTCTCGCTTGCTCTACATTGCCCATCAATCAGCCCGGCTCCAAGGAGGAAACCTTGTCGTCCCCTCACGATCACCCGAATCAGTTCGCACTCCTGGGCCAGCGCCGATTCGCGCCCTTCTTCTGGACGCAATTCCTGGGAGCAGGCAACGACAACCTGTTCAAGTTCGCTTTCACGGTACTCGTGACATATCAGCTCCAGCTCGAATGGCTGCCGCCGAAGATGGCCGGTCTCGTGATCGGCGCATTGTTCATCCTGCCATTCCTGCTGTTCTCCGCGACGAGCGGACAACTCACCGACAAGTACGACAAGACGCGCGTCATCCAGCTCGTGAAATCGCTGGAGATAGCGATCATGATTTTGGCCGCCTGGGGCTTCTGGGTCGTGAACGTGCATGTACTGCTCGCCTGTGTATTCCTGATGGGCCTGCACTCGACGCTCTTCGGTCCGGTCAAGTTCGCTTATTTGCCGCAGCACCTCAACGAGCGCGAGCTGACCGGCGGCAACGGCATGGTCGAGATGGGCACGTTCGTCGCCATTCTCCTGGGACAGGTGGCAGGCGGGCTGCTTGTCGCCATCCCGGACGTGGGCCGGCACTATGTGGCGTTTGCCTGTATCGCGATGGCTCTGCTCGGGCGCACGACAGCCCAACTCTTGCCGTCATCGCCGTCCACCGACCCCAGCCTGAGGATCAACTGGAATCCAGTCACAGAAACGTGGCGAAATCTGAAACTCGCGCATGAAAACATCGTCGTGTTCCGTTCGCTGCTGGGCATCTCGTGGATGTGGTTCTTCGGCGCGGTTTTCCTGTCGCAGTTCCCGTCCTTTGCGAAGGAAGTGCTCAACGGCAACGAGCAAGTCGCATCGCTCTTGCTGGTGGTTTTCTCGGTCGGCATCGGCGTCGGATCGCTGCTGTGCGAGGTGCTGTCGAAGCGGCATGTGGAAATCGGCCTCGTGCCGCTGGGCGCTATCGGCATGAGCGTGTTTTCCATCGAATTGTATTTCGCTTCGCGAGGGCTGCCACAAGCGTCGGGGCTGTCGATCGGCGAGTTCATTCACCTGTCGGCACATTGGCGCGTGATGGCGGACCTGGCGCTGCTCTCGCTCTTTGCAGGGCTTTACAGTGTGCCGATGTATGCGCTGATCCAGCTTCGCTCGCAGCCCAGCCATCGAGCTCGCATCATCGCAGCCAACAACATCCTCAACGCCTTGTTCATGATCGTGAGCGCCGTCGGCGTTGGCATGTTGTTGAAAATGGGCCTCACGATTCCGCAGGTATTTCTCGCCACCGGATTGCTCAACGCGGTGGTGGCGTTCTACATCTTCATGCTGGTGCCCGAATACCTGCTGCGCTTCATTGCCTTCGTCGCAACGCGCATCGTGTATCGATTCAAGGTGATCGACGACGAGCACATCCCGACACAGGGCGCGGCGATTCTCGTGTGCAACCACGTGAGCTTCGTCGATGCGGTGCTCTTGATGGCAGCGAGCCCGCGGCCGATCCGCTTCATCATGGATCACCGCATCTTCCAAATCCCCGTGCTGGGGGCGATGTTCAGGCTTGCAAAGGCAATCCCGATCGCGCCACAGCGCGAAGACCCTGTGGTCTACGAGCAAGCTTTCACAAGCGCACGCGCGGTACTGGCAGACGGCGAGTTGCTGTGTATCTTCCCCGAGGGTGCGCTGACCCGCGACGGCCACTTGGGTGAGTTCAAGGGTGGTGTCATGAAGGTCCTCGAGACGCATCCCGCTCCAGTGGTACCGATGGCCTTGCGAAACTTGTGGGGCTCATTCTTTTCGCGTGTGGATGGCGCGGCGATGACAAAGCCCTTCCGGCGCGGTGTTTTCAGCCGCGTCGAGCTGGTGGTGAGTGAAGCCCTGCCGCCTGAGAAGGTGACGCCGTCGAATCTGCGTGAACGCGTGGCGGAGTTGCTCGGGCCGGCGCAGGGTCAGCCGAGGCAGGCGGCGGCGTGAACTGATCGCGGTGGGCGAACACCGTTGCTTGAAGCGACGACATGCTTCCTGGTGTCGCGTCAAGCCTCAAGTGTCGGTTGATCGCGCCGCTGTCGGAGCGCAGTGCAAGGCGCGCCGACGAGTCATAGCCTTTGCTATGGCGAGGAGGCGCAACGCCGCAATGCGCTTCGAGAGCAAGCGAGCAGCCGACACTTGAGGCTTGACGCGACACCAGGCCTCATTGGCTGCGGATTTCTCCCGGACAATGCCGCCCAAAGGAGATTCCCCGATGGCCTTGCCGCTGAGCCGCGGAGCGATTGTTCGCACCGCCCCTTTTGCGCTGTTCATGATCCTGCTCTTCGCGCGCGGCAACCTGCCCGACAACGCACTGCCAATAGATCCCCGCTGGATCTATGGCATGACTGTGTTGCTCGTGGGGGGGGTGATGGCCTGGCTCTGGCGCGAATACGGCGAGTTGTACCGGCAGAACCTTCCGACGCTCAAGGAAACGGCGCTTGCAATGATCGTTGGCGTGGCTGTCTTCGTCGTGTGGATCAATCTCGACATGAAGCCCTTTCGCATCGGCGTGGCGACGGCAACCTACATCCCACTCAACGAGCACGGCCAACTTCAATGGCCGCTCATCATCGTGCGATGGGTCGGCGCGGCGTTACTCGTGCCGGTAATGGAAGAACTTTTCTGGCGATCATTTCTCATGCGCTGGATCGACCGCCAGCAGTTCGAAACCTTGCGGCCGCAACAAGTGACGATGAAAGCCATCGTGCTTTCGACCTTTGTCTTCACCCTTGCCCATACCCTCTGGCTCGCCGCCATCATCGCTGGCCTGGCCTACGCTTGGCTCTTCGTTCGCACGGGCAAGTTGTGGGTGCCGATCATTGCCCATGCAATGACGAACGGGGTGCTCGGACTGTGGGTGGTGAAGACTGGGAATTGGGGATTTTGGTGACGCGGCTTCACGGTTGTCGACCCAGCGGCAGGAGGGATCAGCACTGGCGAAATGAGCTGGTGCTGGGTCGACTCGCGGCTGCTCGCGCCGCGCGACCCGCAGACCGTCAATGAACCCCTCGCGACCTATCGTTCCTGAACCGCTTCACGAAACCGGCGAAGTCTCCGATGTCCAGCGCATCCCGCGCTTCCTTCATCAGGTTCAAGTAGTAGTGCAGGTTGTGGATGCTCGTGAGCATCGGGCCGAGCATTTCGCCGCAGCGGTCGAGGTGGTGCAGGTAGGCCCGTGAGAAGCCCTTGCAGGTCATGCAGGTGCAGGTTTCGTCCACCGGGCGCTCATCGGTCTTGTGCTTGGCGTTGCGCAGCCGCAGATCGCCAAAGCGCGTGAAGAGGTGGCCATTGCGTGCGTTTCGCGTGGGCATGACGCAGTCGAACATGTCGACGCCTGCGGCGACGCCTTCGACCAGGTCGTCCGGCGTGCCCACGCCCATGAGGTAACGCGGCTTGTTCGCTGGCAATCGATGCGGTGTGTGGGCGACGATGCGCTGCATCTCATCTTTGGGCTCACCGACGCTTACGCCGCCTACCGCGTAGCCCGGCAGATCGAGGTCCACCAAGGTCGCGAGCGACTCTTCGCGCAGGTGTTCGAACATGCCGCCTTGCACGATGCCGAAGAGCGCATTGGAGTTCTGCAACCTGTTGAATTCATCGAGACAGCGACGCGCCCAGCGCAGGCTCAACTCCATTGACACGCGGGCCTCGCGCTCTGTCGTGCGGTGGCCTTTTGTTTCGTAGGGCGTGCATTCATCGAACTGCATGACGATGTCGCTGTTGAGCACATGCTGGATCTGCATGCTCGTCTCTGGCGTCAGAAAGAGTTTGTCGCCATTGACCGGCGACGCGAACTTGACGCCCTCTTCGCTGATCTTGCGCATTTCGCCAAGGCTCCACACCTGGAAGCCGCCGCTGTCTGTGAGGATGGGCTTGTTCCAGCTCTCAAAGCGATGCAGGCCGCCGAATTGCCTGACGATGTCCATTCCCGGCCGCAGCCACAGGTGGAAGGTGTTGCCCAGGATGATTTGCGCCCCCATGGTTTCGAGCGACTGCGGCATCACGCCTTTGACGGTTCCATACGTGCCCACTGGCATGAAAATGGGCGTCTCCACGACACCATGGTTGAGGGTCATGCGACCGCGCCGGGCAAGGCCTTCTGTCTTGAGCAGTTCAAACTTCAGCATGGGGCGGATTGTCGCCGCAGGCCGGATGTCATTCGGGCTACGATGCGCGGCTTTTGAGGCAAGGAGGAACAAGATGTCCATTCGCTGCTCGTTCGCGTTGACCGCGATCGCCGCTTCGCTCTGGCTCAGCGCCTGCACGACAAGCCCTGTCGTCGCACCCAACGATGCCGCCGTACAGCGCATCCAGAACGTCGTGGTGATCTTTGCGGAAAACCACAGCTTCGACAACCTCTACGGCATGTTCCCCGGCGCGGACGGGGTGGCCAACGCCACTGCGACACAGGCCACGCAGCTTGATCATGACGGCAAGCCGCTTCAAGAGCTGGTCGTCTTCAACGCCGGCAAGCCCGACGAGCGCTTTCCACGCATGCCGAACAAGCCATTTCGGATCGACGCGCCGCCTATGAACCGTGCCATCGACCAGATTGTTCCGAGCCCGATCCACGCCTTCTTCCACAATCAAGAGCAGATCAACGGCGGCCAGAACAACATGTTCGCCGCGATGTCGCAAGTGGGCGGCTGGACCATGGGCTACTACGACGGATCGCAGTTCCGGCTGTGGCAATGGGCCAAGGAGTACACGCTGGCTGACCGCTTCTTCATGGGCGCGTTCGGCGGCTCCTATCTGAACCACCAGTACCTCATCTGCGCGTGCGCGCCAAGGCATGCAGATGCGCCGGTGGCCATGCGCGCAGTGCTCGATGCAAACGGCAAGCTCACGAAGGTACCAGGCTCGCCTTCGGCGAACACCGGCGCAGTGCAGGTGGTCAGCCGAAGCGGCGGGCAGGTCACGCCGGACGGTTGGTCGGTGAACACCTCGCAGCCTGCCTTCCAGCCCAGTGGCATTCCGCCGGCGGATGGCGGTTCGCCCGACATGGCCAACCCGATGGGTGGGGCAAACAAAGACACTCCCTTGCCACCGCAGACGGCGCGCACCATCGGCGACACGATGTCGGCAAAGAATGTGTCGTGGGCCTGGTACAGCGGCGGATGGAACGCCGCGAGCACCGAAGGGCGACTGCCGGCGTCCGTGGTGCGCAAGGTCATCTACGCGACGGACGAGGGCAGCCTCAAGTTCCAGCCTCACCATCAGCCCTTCAACTACTACTCGCGATTTGCCCCCGGGACGAAGGACCGCGCCGAGCATCTGAAGGACGGCGACGATTTCCTGCGCGACATTTCGGCAGGCACGCTGCCAGCGGTGTCGTTCTACAAACCAGCGGGCCGCTTTACGCAACACCCGGCGTACACAGACATCAAGAGCGGCGACGAGCACATGGCCGATCTGCTTGACAAGCTGCGTGCGAGCCCGCAGTGGAAGAACATGCTGATCGTCGTCACCTATGACGAGAACGGCGGCTACTGGGACCACGTGCCGCCGCCGTCAGGGCCGGGCTGGGGCGATAGGTTCGGACCGGGGACGCGCGTACCAGCGCTGCTGATCGGACCGACCGTGAAGCGCGGATTTGTCGATCACACGAGCTACGACACCACATCGATTGCCAAGTTCATCACCCGGCGCTTCGGGTTGGAGCCGCTGGCGGGCGTGAGAGAGAAGGCTGGGGATCTGAGCGGGGCGCTGCAGCCGTAGGACTTGGCTCTGGAAGACTTTCCGACTGTTCTTACCCAGAGTCCTCCCAGAGCCATTCCCAAAGTCCGTTCGGGCTGAGGTATCGAAGCCCCCCGGCGGGTAGAGGCTTCGATACCTCAGCCCGAACGGGGTTGGGGACGGGTTGAGGGGCTGCTTGTATGACTGGTTGGGGCCTGAAGGGAGGTGGAGAGTTGGTAGAGCTCTGCCCGGAGAGTGCGCCAACGAGGAATCACTCGCGCGTCAGAAGCATCGCGTCGCCGTAGCTGAAGAAGCGGTACTTCTGCTGAATCGCGTGTTTGTATAGCGAGCGAATCCGTTCATGCCCCGCGAAAGCACTCACGAGCATCATCAAAGTGCTCTTGGGAAGATGGAAGTTGGTGATGAGCAAGTCCACCACCTTGAACTCGAATCCCGGCGTGATGAAGATGTCGGTGTCTCTTGCGCCGGCTTTGAGCGATCCGCCGAGGGCCGCCGACTCCAACGCCCGCAGCGTCGTCGTTCCAACAGCCACCACGCGACCGCCGGCCGACTTGGTGCGCTCGACCGCACGCACAGTGTCCTCGCTCACCTCGAACCATTCGCTGTGCATCTTGTGCTCAGCAAGCGTCTCGCTGCGCACGGGCTGGAAGGTCCCCGCGCCCACATGCAACGTGACGTGCGCACGCCCCAGTCCTTGCTTGGACAATGCATCAAGCAATGCGTCGTCGAAGTGCAGGGCCGCCGTCGGCGCAGCGACCGCGCCGGGTTGCCTCGCAAACACCGTTTGGTAGCGGCGCTCGTCATCCGAGGTGTCGCCGTGCGTGATGTAGGGAGGCAGCGGCACATGGCCGAAGCTGTCGAGCAACTCGAACGGATCGTTCGGAAAGCGAAGGTGGAAGAGCGAGTCTTCAGGCCCAGCCCGTCCCAGTACTTCTGCCGCAAAGCGCTCGCCACCCGGGGCGTCGAAGAACACGATCGCACCGGCCTTCGGAGACTTGCTTGCGCGCAGATGCGCCCAGACCTCGTGCTGCGGAAAGACCCGCTCGACCAGGGCCTCCACTGCCCCGCCCGTGGCCTTGGAGCCAAGCAGCCGAGCCTTGATCACCTTGGTGTCGTTGAAGACGATCAGATCGCCCGCTTGCAGCAGGCCGGGCAGGTCGCGGAACACGCGGTCGACGGGAGCATCGCCCCGGCCGTCGAGCAGGCGCGATGCGCTTCTTTCGGCGGCCGGATGTTGCGCGATGAGTTCGGGAGGAAGAGCGAAATCGAAGTCGCTCAGGGTGAAGCTGAAAGGCATTGCCGTTGAGGGCCGTACGAGACCCGTTCCAAGGAAGGCAGAATTGTCCCATGACGATTCCCGCTCCCCTTGCCGTGCCCGAGCGCAAAGAGAAGTCCGCGCCGCAGAAGGCCATGGAGAAATTGGGGCTCGTGCGCGACATCGATCTCGCGCTGCACCTGCCGCTACGCTATGAAGACGAGACGCGCATCGTGCCAATATCCAGCCTGCGTGACGGCGACACCGCGCAGGTCGAAGGCACAGTGCGAGATTGCCAGGTTCAACTCCGTTCCCGCCGGCAACTCGTCGTTCGTCTGGGCGACGACAGTGGTGATGAACTCGTGCTGCGCTTCCTGAACTTCTATCCCTCCCACCAAAAATCCTTGGCCCCCGGCAAGCGCGTGCGCGTGAGAGGCGAGGCGCGTGGCGGCTTCTTCGGGCTGGAGATGGTTCATCCGACGTTCAAGAACGTCGACGAGAACACGCCGCTCGCGACCGCGTTGACTCCGGTTTATCCGACCTCCGCCGCGTTGCCGCAAGCCTACTTGCGCAAGGCTGTCGCGTCGGGTGTGCAGCACGCAGACCTGTCGGACATCGTGCCACCCGAACTCGTGCCAAAAGGCATGACGAGCCTGCGCGAGTCGTTGCGATTTCTGCATCATCCGACACCCGACGTGAGCATGGCCGAACTGCAGGACAAGAGCCACCCCGCGTGGCAGCGTCTGAAATTCGAGGAGCTGTTGGCTCAGCAGTTGTCGCAGCTGCAATCGCGGCGCGAACGAGACCTGCAGCGCGCACCGCGCTTCGACATCTACACTGGGGGCTTGCAGGAACAGTTGCTGGCAGCATTGCCGTTTTCATTGACGAACGCGCAGCGCCGCGTGGTCGAAGAGATCGGGGGCGATTTGCAAAAAGAAGCGCCAATGCACCGACTGCTGCAAGGCGATGTGGGATCGGGCAAGACGGTGGTGGCCGCCCTCGCAGCGGCCATGGCCATCGAGGCTGGATGGCAATGCGCGTTGATGGCACCCACTGAAATCCTCGCGGAGCAGCATTTTCGCAAGCTCATCGACTGGCTCACGCCGCTGGGCATCGACATGGCTTGGCTCACCGGCAGTCGCAAAGGCAAGGGTCGTCGCGAGATGCTGGCAAAGGTGGCGTCCGGCGAAGCAAATCTGGTGGTCGGCACGCACGCGGTCATTCAAGACGAAGTCGAGTTCGCGAAACTCGGCCTTGCCGTCATCGATGAACAGCATCGCTTCGGTGTTCAGCAACGCCTGACCTTGCGCGGCAAGCTCTCGACACAGGAACTCGAGCCGCACATGCTGATGATGAGCGCCACGCCCATTCCGAGAACACTCGCGATGACGCTCTTCGCCGACCTCGACATCAGCACCATCGACGAGCTGCCCCCCGGGCGCACGCCCATCGTCACCAAGGTCTTCGCCGACGGCAAGCGCGACGCGGTGATCGCGCGCATTCGCGACGAGGTGGAGCAAGGCCGTCAGGTTTACTGGGTGTGCCCGCTGATCGAAGAATCCGAGCACATTGATTTGCAGAACGCGACCGCCACGCACGCGCAGTTATGCGAGGCCCTGCCCGGCCGCATGGTCGGCCTGCTTCACGGGCGCATGCCGTCGGGGGAAAAGGCCGCAGTCATGTCGCTTTTCAGCGGCGGGCAGATGGCGGTGCTCGTCAGCACGACGGTGATTGAAGTTGGCGTGGATGTGCCGAATGCAAGCCTGATGGTCATCGAGCATGCGGAGCGATTCGGGCTCAGCCAGTTGCATCAATTGCGTGGACGAGTGGGTCGCGGCTCGGTGGCAAGCGTGTGCGTGCTGCTGTACAGCGGCCCGCTGTCGTACACGGGCAAGTCGCGGCTCAAGGCCATGGCAGAGACAACTGACGGCTTCGAGATCGCCAGGCGCGACCTGGACATTCGCGGGCCGGGGGAGTTTTTCGGTGCGCGTCAATCGGGAGCGCCGCTGTTGCGTTTCGCGGAACTGACGCTCGACGAACATCTCGTGAAATCCGCGCGAGATGCCGCGCAGCACATGCTGGACAAGTTTCCGCAGGCAGCAGAACGCCACGTGGCACGTTGGCTAGGCGGGCGGGCGGAGTACTTAAAGGCTTGAGAGTGTCACTGATTCGACGTGTCGATTGATCGCGCCGCTGTCGGGGGCGCAACGCCGCAATGCGTCTCGAGAGCAAGCGAGCAGCCGACAATTGATACGTGAAGCGACGCTAGCATCCCCTGCCGAGGCGGCGCTGCACGCGCCGCATGAATCCACATCTATCCAGGGAGCCTCCATGAATTTGATCCAGCGCGTCCAAGACATCCTGCTCAAGCCGAAAGATACGTGGCCCGTCATTGACGAAGAAGCCAGCACCGTCGAATCGATCTACAAGGAATACCTGATCTACCTGGCCGCCATCCCTGCGGTTGCGATTTTCATCGGCTTGCATGTCGTGGAACGACTGCCCGTCGGCTCGACCATCGTCTCAGGACTCGTCTCGCAGGTGATCAGCTACGTCCTGTCGCTGGCCATCGTCTACGGGCTTGCTTTGATCGCCAACGAACTCGCGCCGAAATTCGACGGCACGAAAAACATCCTCAATGCGTTCAAGCTGATGGCCTACGGCAGTACGGCGCTATTCGTCGGCGGCATCTTCTTCCTCGTGCCGGCACTCAGCGCGCTCAGCGTGCTGGCAAATCTGTACTGCATCTACATCATTTACACGGGCGTCCCGGTGCTGATGAAATGCCCGGATGAAAAGGCCGTGCCGTACACCGCGACGGTCGTCGCCTGCGTCTTCATCGCGGGCCTGGTCGTGTCCATGATGCTCGGCGTGCCGATGATGGGGCGAGGCATGCGGATGTGGTGATGCGCAGGTCGCACTGACATACTGCGAAGCTCCATGCGTCGCTTCAAGCAATGACCCTCACTGAACTTCGCTACATCGTCGCCGTCGCCCGCGAACGCCATTTCGGCCGCGCGGCAGAAGCCTGCTTCGTTTCTCAGCCCACGCTCAGCGTCGCCATCAAGAAGCTCGAGGAAGAGCTCGATGTGAAGCTTTTCGAACGCGGCGCGAACGAAGTCAGCGTCACGCCCCTGGGCGAGGAAATCGTGCGACAGGCGCAGTCGGTGATCGAGCAGGCCGCAGGCATCAAGGAAATCGCCAAGCGTGGCAAGGACCCTGTGTCCGGGCCGCTGCGCTTGGGCGTGATCTACACGATCGGGCCGTACCTCCTGCCCGACCTCGTCAAGCAGGCCATCGACCGCGTACCGCAGATGCCGCTGATATTGCAGGAAAACTTCACTGTGAAGCTGCTGGACATGCTGCGCACGGGCGAACTCGACGCGGCCATCATGGCCGAGCCCTTTCCCGAGACCGGCCTGGCGGTCGCTCAGCTCTACGATGAGCCTTTCATGGTCGCCGTGCCGAAGTCACATGCGCTGGCCAAGCGCAAGCGCATCAGCGCCGAGGAGCTGAAGAACGAAACGATGCTGCTGCTGGGTACCGGCCACTGCTTTCGCGACCATGTGCTCGAGGTCTGCCCCGAGTACGCACGTTTTTCGAGCGACGCCGAAGGTATTCGAAAGAGCTTTGAGGGCTCGTCGCTTGAAACCATCAAGTACATGGTCGCCTCCGGCATGGGCGTGACGGTGGTACCGCAGTTGAGCGTACCCAAGGACTCTTGGTCACATGTGCTGTACATCCCATTCTCGGCCCCAATTCCGACGCGGCGCGTGGTGCTGGCATGGCGCAGGACGTTCACGCGCTATGAAGCGATCGCGGCCTTGCGCAACGCGATTTATGCGTGTGAACTGCCGGGGCTGAAACGACTCACCGCCTGAGAGGCTTAGAGTAATTTCGAACGTGTCCGAGCAGCACGTCAAAAGGCGCCTGATCTAGGCGCAAAGCGCAGCCATAGCTTGGCTATGGCGAGCATTTGCAACGACGAGC